>Ga0224723_1001344_pt1 | contig 15010 bp, 17 predicted proteins | sample Balambano_FR2_Me_FD_161647 | JGI IMG/M metagenome (GOLD analysis project Ga0224723, IMG submission 161647) | Freshwater sediment microbial communities from Lake Towuti, South Sulawesi, Indonesia - Balambano_FR2_MetaG | ecosystem: Environmental > Aquatic > Freshwater > Lake > Sediment | place...
TTTATTGAAAATGAGCAACGAAGGAGTAAGGGTTGTAAAGTAAGTGAGTGTTTACTTTCACAAATGTTGCGAAAGATCCGGGTAATGGATAGCCCAACTTGGGAGAGGGGCAGGGGAGAGGGCAAATATCCTACATGAATTGTTATTAAGTTATTCACAGTTATCGGCAGTTATAATCATGTTTTTTCTCATAAGAGTCCCGGTTTATCAGAATTATCAGGCGCCCTATATTTATTACTAAGTTCAAGAGCATGACAAAAACTAGTAAGCCTCCTTAACAAAGCATTGTAATAAGAGTAAGCATTAGGGCGTTCCTCTTGAAGAAGGGCATACAAAGCTAGTTCAGGCTCTTTTACTAAACGCTCTTTTGGGAAATCTAAGCCTGCTTTGGTTAAGCGCGTTGCTGCGATCGCAATTAACAGCGCTCCAACTGTATTCGTCTTGCCATTATAAAGGTCGTTTATTCCTGGTAAAATAAACTCTGCTCCTGGCAACTCCTCTAGATTCATGGTTGACCCTCAAATAAGTTTATCCCTCGAAAAGCTCAATAAAGCTCTCGACACTGCTTCTAAGTTCATCAGGGTCGAGAGAAGGAAAGCGGATTAATTCAGGTACAATAGCTTCAAAGCAATCACGTAAATCTTTTAATGTAAATAATTTTTGCTCGTACATGGCTTGAACGTCGTTAATATCACGGTCAAACCCTCTAGACAGTTTAGAAAGAGCTTGGGCTATAAAATCGTAATGGTAAAATGATACTTTCCCTTGTTTATCAATAAATACGCTTCTGTCACGCCACCCCGGAATTGGAGGTAAAAAATCCTGGGGAGAAGCCAGTTCGATATTAATGTTTAATTCTTGCTTTAGCTTGGCAATTGCCTGAAAAATACCTGGGGGTTCGGGGTCTAAACGAATATCAACATCAACCGTAGAACTACGCCATCCAATCAGTAAAGCACTGGCACCACCTGTAAAGTAAATGCATCCGGAACCCTTGGCTTCTCTGCTCAAGGCTTGCATAAGTCGTTTTATCTTCTCTTGGTCAACGTTTAGACGCATATTTTTCGTAAACGAAATATTTATATACTAAAAATATCAATGTGGTACGTCATGCTTCCAGAGATAATCCATATTTTTGATTTTGTTCGGCAATGAAGTCTTCTAAACTCGAAAATTGTCCTTGCTCAAAATCATCAAGTCCACGTTGAATTCCCTTCAAAGCCTCAAAAAAATCTTGCGAATCTAAACTCAGCCCCAAAGTCAGAACCAACAGTGCCATTTGTGAAATATCTTGTCTGGTACTTTCAGCAAGCTGTCGCAGCATTGCCTCAATTTTTGGTGGAAGATCAAGCGTAATGGGCATTGTTGGTTTTACCCCAGTCATACTAGTTTTATTATAGCGTTATCGTTGAAGTGTATAGCTCACAAACCTTGACTACACAAGGTTACACACACATGACTGTTTCAGCACCTTTAGGCAATTACAGCTTTTCAAAAAATCTTGAAAGCACCACGTTTGAATGCCGATGCGTAACGCTAGCAGTCTTTTCATAAAAAGTAAAATTTTTGCGTTGCATCACACACCTCACCGTACCGTAACATCAGACGCCAATGAATCATAAACAAGCTACAAAATTTAGCTTACAGGACAAGTATTTATCTGGTAAAGTTAATTACAACTCAATAGCAACTCAATTAGAACTACATATTCCATAAATTAAACTCAAGACTAGGTATAAGTGTAATTTTTACTTTATTAAAAACTAAATTATGACGGGAGACTACGAGTATAAAGTTGGTGGCAGTTTAGAATCAGATGCCCCCAGCTATGTGAAACGGCAAGCAGATTCTGACCTTTATCATGGATTAAAGGCAGGAGAGCTTTGTTATGTTTTTAACTCCCGGCAAATGGGTAAAACGAGTTTATTGGTGCGGACGATGAAACAGCTACAAGCTGAAGGTTTTGCTTGTGCTGTAATTGATATTTCTGGTTTGGGTAGTCAAGATATTACCATTGAGCAGTGGTACGGGAGTATTGTTGATAGTTTATTAACTGAGTTGAATTTTGTTGAACCGGAAGATTTAGCTGTATGGTGGGACAAATCTATCAAAATTTCTCCGGTGCGACGTTTGGATAAACTTTTTGATGAGTTGGTGCTGCCAAATATTCATCAAAATATTGTCATTTTTTTGGATGAAATTGATAGTATACTTCGCTTAGATTTTCCGGCAGATGATTTTTTCGCTTTAATTAGAAGCTGCTATCAAAAACGCTCTTTTAAAGCTGAGTATAAGCGGTTGACTTTTGCGTTGTTTGGAGTAGCGACACCTGCAGATTTGATTAAGGATGAAGAAAGAACACCGTTTAATATTGGCAGAGCGATTCAACTTGATGGTTTTAAGTTAGATGAAGTGGCGCCTTTGGCAAAGGGTTTTGAGGGGAAAGTGGAGAATCCACAAGCTTTGATGGAAGAGGTTTTGGCTTGGACGGGGGGACAACCTTTATTGACGCAGAAGGTTTGTAATTTGTTAAAGTTCAAACTTAAAAAACCTCTCTCCAAACCTCTCTCCTACGAGGCTATCCATTACCCGGATCTTTCGCAACATTTGTGAAAGTAAACACTCACTTACTTTACAACCCTTACTCCTTCGTTGCTCATTTTCAATAAAACCCTCATTTTAGCAATAAAGATAAGAGCTATTTTGTCAAGTATGTCTTACACATCACCCCTTTAATATGCCTATAAAACAGGCGTTTTGAGATTGTAAAGAAAGATGTGACTAATGGATAGCCTACGAGGAGAGAGGCTTTAAAGTTATTGCTAATTCTCTACAACAAAGCAAGGAGGACATTGATAGTTCTCCTCTTTGCTTTGAGGAGGGGTTAGGGGAGAGGTTCCTAATTACCCAGTTCCTAGAAGGGGTGGTAAGAAGTGGGATTATTGAAAATTGGGAAGCTCAGGATAAAGAAGAACATTTAAAAACAATTCGAGATAGGATATTAGTTAACGAGCAAATTACTGTAGCCTTATTGGGTTTATATCAGCAAATTTTGCAGCAGAGTGAGATTGCTATTAATGGTAGTCATGAACAAATGAGGTTACGTTTGACTGGGATGGTGGTGGAACAGCAAACAAAATTAAGGGTTTATAACAAGATTTATGGAAATGTCTTTGATATAAATTGGGTTGAAAATGAATTAGGTAAACTACGTCCTTATACTTATAAATTAAAGGCTTGGCAAGAGAGTGGATACCAGGATGAGTCTTATTTGTTGCGGGGAGAAGAGTTAGAAATTGCTCGTGTTTGGGCTAGTGAAAAAAGTTTGAGTGATGTTGATTATAGATTTTTATCTACCAGTGTAGAAGCAGAGTTACATCAAAAGGTTACAGAAGCAGAAGTCAGACAAAATAAAGCTTTGGAGAAAGAGAAAAAAGCTAATCAGCGTTTGACGGAAGCAGAAGGGAAGACAAAGAAACAAGTTCGGATTAGTATTATTGCTTCGGTTTTTTTAGTACTGTCTATAATTGGCGCCTTAGCTGCATTGATTACGGCGGGTAAAGCTACTCAAGAACTGCAATTTGTGACTGACCAAAAACAAAAAGCCGAAACTGCATTAACAAAAGCCCAAGCTCAAGAAAAAAGTGCAAATCAAAAAGCTCAAGAAGCGGAAAAGAAATATCAAAAGGCAAATACTAATTTAATAAAAGCGATTGATAATGTCAAAAAGAAAGAGCAAGACTTGCAGCAAAAAGACCAACAATTAACCATCGCCAAAGAAAAAGAGAAATCTGCAAACCAAGCAGCCGACAAAGCACAAGGTGACAGACAACAAGCACAGCAGCAAGCACAATTAGCTCAACAACAGCGTGAAGAAGCAGAACAAGCAAGTCAAACTGCTGTAGCTGGATTGACCATAGCCAAGCAACGACAACAAGAAGCGCGCGAACAGACAGAACAAGCGAAGAAAGACCGAGAAATCGCTTTAAAACAAAAAGAAGATGCACAACAGCAGCGACGAAAAGCACAGCAACTGGCACAAACCGTCGAAAACCAGCGAAAAAACGCAGAAGCACAACGCAAAAACGCCCTGACAGCTATGCGATTAGAACAAGCGGGAGTTAGAACATTGCGTCAGTTCTATGTGGTAGGACAAATTGAGAATTTGGTCGAAATAATGCGGAATGGAAGAGAGTTGAAAAGTTTAGTTAAAGATAAACCATCTTTGGCTGATTACCCAGCTTACAGTCCATTATTTACCTTACAGGAAATCTTGTTAAATATCCGCGAACACAATCAGTTAGAAGGACATCAAAGTGCAGTCAGCAGCGTCACGTTTAGTCCCGATGGTAAAACCTTAGCTTCTGCTAGTTACGACAAGACCATAAAATTGTGGAATTTAAAGACGGGAAAAGAAATTACCTCCCTAACTGGACATCAAGGTGGAGTCAGCAGCGTCACGTTTAGTCCCGATGGCAAAACCTTAGCTTCTGCGAGTTCAGACAAGACCATAAAATTGTGGAATGTGAGTACGGGAAAAGAAATTACCTCCCTCACTGGACATCAAGGTTGGGTCAGCAGCGTCGTGTTTAGTCCCGACGGCAAAACCTTAGCTTCTGCTAGTTCGGACGACACCATAAAATTGTGGAATTTAAAGACGGGAAAAGAAATTACCTCCCTAACTGTACATCAAAGTCATGTTACAAGCGTCGTGTTTAGTCCTGACGGCAAAACATTAGCTTCTGCTAGTTACGACAAGACCATTAAATTGTGGGATGTGGGAACGAGAAAAGAGATTATCTCCCTGACTGGACATCAAGGTGGAGTCAGCAGCGTCGTGTTTAGTCCCGATGGCAAAACCTTAGCTTCTGCTAGTGAGCAGGACAACACCATAAAATTGTGGAATGTAGAGACGGGAAAAGAAATTACCTCCCTAACTGGACATCAAGGTGGAGTCAGCAGCGTCGTGTTTAGTCCCGACGGCAAAACCTTAGCTTCTGCTAGTTACGACAAGACCATAAAATTGTGGAATGTAGAGACGGGAAAAGAAATTACCTCCCTAACTGGACATCAAGGTGGAGTCAGCAGTTTCCTGTTTAGTCCCGATGGCAAAACCTTAGCTTCTGCTAGTGGGCAGGACAACACCATAAAATTGTGGAATGTGAGGACAGGAAGAGAAACTGCTTCCTTAACTGAATATAAAAGAGCAGTCATAAGCTTCGTGCTTAGTCCCGATGGTAAAACCTCAGTTTCTGTTAGTTGGAACCAGACCATAAAATTGTGGGATGGGGGAATGGGAAAAGAAATTACCTCCCTGACTGGACATCAAGGTCAAGTCAGCAGCGTCGTGTTTAGTCCCGACGGCAAAACCCTAGCTTCTACTAGTTTGGACACAAAATTGTGGGATGTGAGGACAGAAAAAGAGATGAATCATGACTTCATTGGACATCAAGGTTGGGTCAACAGCGTCGTGTTTAGTCCCGACGGCAAAACCTTAGCTTCTACTAGTGTGTTGGACGAGACCATCAAATTGTGGGATGTGGGGACAGAAAAAGAGATTAATTCCCTCATTGGACATCAAGGTGAAGTCAACAGTGTCGCGTTTAGTCCTGACGGCAAAATCTTAGCTTCTGCTAGTTACGACGAGACCATTAAATTGTGGAATATAGGGACGGGAAAAGAAATTGCCTCCCTAACTGGACATCAAGGTTGGGTCAACAGCGTCGCGTTTAGTCCCGACGGCAAAACCTTAGTTTCTGCGAGTGAGGACAAGACGATAAAATTGTGGAATGTAGGGACGGGAAAAGAAATTACCTCTCTAACTGGACATCAAAGTATAGTCAGTAGTATCGTGTTTAGTCCCGACGGCAAAACATTAGCTTCTGCTAGTTGGGACAAGACCATTAAATTGTGGAATATAGGGACGGGAAAAGAAATTGCCTCCCTAACTGGACATCAAGGTCGGGTCAACAGCGTCGCGTTTGCTCCCGACGGCAAAACCTTAGTTTCTGCGAGTGGGGACAAGACGATAAAATTGTGGAATGTAGGGACGGGAAAAGAAATTACCTCCCTGGCTGGACATCAAGGTGAAGTCACCAGCGTCGTGTTTAGTCCAGACGGTAAAACCTTAGCTTCTGCTAGTCGGGACAAGACCATTAAATTGTGGAGTTTGGATTTAGATGATTTACTAGCGCAGGGCTGCAACTATTTGAATGATTATCTCGCTACCCGCGATCAGTTGCGCCAGGAGATTTGTCCGAATAAATGAGGAGACTATCGAGAAACACACTACACAATATATACAGCAATTTTGAACTTGGTGAGGTACAGTAACCGCAATGATGAAACCGGGCAAACAATATAATGTAGGGACACGGCGTCCAAAATACTGCGGGTGAATGAAAAATCCTACTAGTGCCGTGTCCTTACGAGGTAATATAGTTTTACCTCATAAACCCAGAATATGCTGTATATACTAAGAGTTACAAAAAATGTGTTTTTTCGTATTTAACGGAAGCAGGCGCCTGGTAGCGTAAGGTGCGTCAAAGCTGACTGATTTTTCGTTATATTGAAGATTGTAATGGCTTTGACGCACCCTACGAAAACTTTCTCTCTGCTCTCTCATGGTCTGTGTAGTTAAAAAATAAAAGTATTCTTTTTATCATAGAAGCGCAGAGGGCAAAGAGTAGAGAGGAAATTAATAAGACAATACAGTTCAGTTAACAAAAAATCTTAATTTCTGTAAAGCTGAAAGGTCTATTTTTACATTAGATTATTGAAAATATTCTCATTAATTAAGCTTATCTGAACCGTATTGATTAATAAGAGAGTTGGCGCCAGTTGAGCAAAACTTTGAATATAATTACTTTGGGCAATGTAGTTAAACTCTTCATCAATATCGGTATTTGCCCTGGGAGTGATGAAAATCCGTAGTGTCATGGTTTTTCTTGACTTCTACGCTGTACTAATTCCTCCCTTTTGTTTTCCCACCATTGCTCGCTAATTTCAATCTTGTTACCACTGTCTAACCCTTCGAGTAAAAGAGTTTCTAAACGTTTGCTTTCAATATTTTCTTGCTCAGTGCGAATCAAGTGGCGAATATACTCACTTGCAGTACTGTAGCCTTTTTGCTTAACTTGTTCTTCTACAAATGCCCGCATTGGTTCGGGTAAGGAAATGTTCATAGTACTCATACTTAGAAAAGATGATAGCGGTACTGTACTAATCTGATTTTGACATTTTTTGGCATTTTTTGCCAAATTTATCTTATCCTGTTTTCCTATAACTCTTTGCGATCGCTTAAATTGCTCAAATTTCCAAAATATAGTTCCAAATAAATTCCCTGGATATCTGCTTTCTTCATTGGGTATTTAAAAGTTCTGTTAACGATCTTGCAAGCGCTGCCTAAGATTAGCCAAGTTATGCTGCTGGACAAATTGACTGCGTTGTTGCTGAGATTTTTGTTGACGTTCCTCCAAGTAACTATCAATTTCCTGACGATGACTAAGGTAGTAAGCGATCGCGCTCGTATATTTCCTCTAAATGGAGGACAGAATACTGAACCGCAATTTCTTCAGGTGTAGAGCCACTATGATATGCGGCTAAAAGACTATCAAGGGTAACACGGCTCTGACCAATGCGAATACCCCCTGCTTCAACAAGCGCGAAACGGTGGAGCCGAAACTTCAAATTCAACTTGAATACTCATAGAGCTATTATCGTAACATTTATATTATTCGCTCGTTGCCTCACCTCATTATACCCAAGAGCTTAATTGCTCTCAATCTAATACAATCAGTCGTACTTCTGACAAAATTGAAGAATGATATTGCTGGAACTTTAAGCAATATATGTAACAAGTATAATATTAGTGATTTTACAAATTTCACCGATGCACAAAATAAGGTAACAGAGTTTTACGAGCTTGCCTCTCGTTCTCAAATTGATTCACCCCTTTTATTAGAATTATATTATATGTTAATAATGCAGCAAAATCCTAGCTAATAGTTACAAAAAATGTGTTTTTTCATATTTGACGGAAGCTGTTACGCCGCCTGGTAGCTTAAGGTGCGTCAAAGCTGACTAATTTTTCGTTTTATTGAAGATTGTAATGGCGCCCTCCGCATCTTACGAAAACTTTCTCTCTGAGTACTCTGTTTTTAGTTTTATTAATGTACTAAGATATAATTCATTTGCTGATAAAGAAACTGACGAATTTCTTGACTAAAAAAGGCATCTTCACGAGTGATTGGACAGCGCCGAGGCATTTCCCACAAAGATGCGATCAGGTAATTTTTCTGCTTCGAGTTGACCGATTATCGATTGTATGTCATGGCGAGTACTGTTATATTTTTTGGCAAGGTACGTATATTTCGGTTAATTTAATAAAGCATCATACTCATCATGAGTACCGATCCAAAACCAATAATAATCATCTCCCTTTTTTAAAGCTAAAGCACGATATCCACCAGTTACACGCGCAGACCAAAGATTTTTGCCAACTTTTTTAAAATGTAAAGATGGGTGGGATTGATTTTCCTGCCAGACTTGATATGCTTTTTTTGCTTGTACTTTTATATCCTTTGGTAGTTGGGCATAAGCTTCCCAAAAATCAGGAGTTGTCAAGGATTTCATCTATATCTCGCACCCGGTTTTCTGCAATATCAGTTTCGGCTTTGGCAATTAGTCGATCTAATTTTCCCGATATCAAGTCATTTTCTATTTGCTGATCCCACATTTGCTCTAAATATTCTTCCAACCATGTAGCCAATTGGCGAATATCATTTTCTGGTAGTTGTTTAATTGCTGCTTCGATTTCTGGCAAAGTACCCATTGTGAAGTTAATTCCTCAATAGACTTTTTTCATTTTATCTGATGGTATGGTCATTTGTGGAGTCAACAATTAGGGTTGTATATTTGAATTCATCAAGATTTATTGCGATTTTTTACACCAGAGGGTGGGCTAGTTTCTACACCTGAAGAAGTTGAATCTCAGCGTCAACAAAAAGAATTTGAACGTCAGCAAAAAGAAATTGCCCAAGAAAGAGCAGAAAGGTTAGCTGCGAAGTTGCGAGAACTAAATATTGACCCAAATACAATTTAGTACATCATGTAAAATATTGTAAGCCCTATATTTCTCCGGAATATCAACTTCAGAAATTGAAATTAATTTTGTGAATATTTAACAAGAGTTACACCAATGGCAGACTTCTCACCTTTACCGGAGTCATTTATGTTTGGTGTTGCGACAGCTGACCACCAATGCGAAGCGTATGACCAACGCTATGAAGACATTCGGGATGTGTGGGAACGTCGTCGTAATTTAACACCACGCGATCGCGCTTTACTGGATATTGTAGATATGACTGTGCGTCAATTCAAAGAATCTGGTGCTTGGGCTGATAGTTATGGACGTTATTTCCCCGGTCAAATACCTGAACCACCCACCATTAATACACTTACGTTATCTGATATTATCTCCCTCTCTCCCGCTCTCCCCCTTTCTCCCCTCCTAAATCGCATCCACCAACGAGGTTATTTAATCGTCGCAGTCAAAGATAATGTACCTGGGTTTGGTTATTGTTACCCAAATACAGGAGAATTCAGTGGTTTAGAAATCGATTTGGCAAAAGCATTAGCGCAGCAAATTTTTGGAGATGCGAGTAAAGTACAGTTTCGTGCTGTCAAATCAAGCGAACGTTTGCAGCTGGTGCGATCGCTTGTCCGCATTTTTGACCCGATCCAAAAAATCTTCAGCATTCTATCAACATCAGTTACTAGTAATTGGTGGCACTTGGGTATGGCAGGGAAATTACCTAGCTTTCTCTGTCCAGAAGAATGTGTTGGTCAACAAGATTTCGTCGGATTTGATTACTATTGGGGTATTAACAATTTACGAATTAATCGGATTAGAAAGTTGATGGATGCAGCTTTTGGACGTTTTGGTAATGCACCTGTTTGGTCTGGTGTACTGTATGATATGCTGAAATTCCACGCCAAGATGTTTCCTGGTAAAGAGATTTTAATTGTCGAGAATGGCTGTGTTGAACAAGCAGATAATATCAAGCGAGAAGAATATATCCGTCAACACATCCGCGAAGTACAACGCGCTCATTATGAAGGTGTGAATGTAGTAGGTTATATTTCTTGGTCTATGACTTCTAACCGTGAATGGGGTTTGAAGTTTGACAAAAATAGTGACTTTGGATTATACCATAAAGATTTGAAGCGAAAACCTACTGCTGCAAGTCTTGCTTATCGCCAAATTATTGAACAGCGGAGTGTATAACTAGGCTGTTGACTATGTTAAAATATCGTCCTTAATCACTTATAAAATTCGATCAATGGTTAAAAAGAAGCGACCTAGAGAGCATATCATTGCTGATCTTAGTGTAAATCATGTTGAGCGATATGTTTTTCTGTGCGGTTACTCCGTTGAGCGAATTAAGTATGATTACGGCTTTGACTTGGTGATATTTACTTATGATAATAATGGTGAAATCGAAAATGGCCAGATTTACTTACAAATTAAGGCTACAGATTCTCTAAGAGTACTTGCAGATCAAGAAACCATTGCTTTTACCTTAGAGAGATCAGATTTACAACTGTGGCTGTTTGAACCTATGCCATGTATTCTAATTGTGTATGATGCTCAAACAAGTATATGTTATTGGTTATACTTACAGTCATATTTTGAAAATTTAGAAGGATTTGACTTGTCTAAAATAGGTGAAACTTATACCGTTCGCCTATCTAAAAATAATATACTAAATGAAGAGGCAATTAAAAAATTTGCTAAGTATAGGAATGACGTTCTAAAGCAATTACAGGGAGTAATTCGGCATAATGCTTAGAAATATAACGTTTACTGAGCTGGAAGAGCTACTATTAAAGCTAGGTTTTACTAGCTTTCCTACTGCTGGTTCACATTATGTTTTTCAGTATCCATCATCTGGAGCGTTAATAGTTTTGCCAGGGTATGAAGAAAAGGCGTATGTGGATGCTGTGCATTTAGTAGCTGTACGCCGAATACTTGTAGAAAATGGCTTAATTGATAATACTTTCAACAATTTTTTAGAAAAGATACCAAGTTAAGCCTAATTGCATTCTCCATAAATCTAAACTTATAGATTTAATCAGTGAGAGCAGATGAACTCACACCTGTGACTGAAAGAAATTAGCAACAAAGCGATCGCAAAAGCTATACCTCCACCTAGTATAAGCTGACGCCGTTTACCGATATCTGCCAATATTCCTAAAATCGGCTCAATCAAGCTACTGATAGTATTGGGTATTGTCAGTAACATTCCTACTTGGACGTAATCAAGATGCAAATCATTGCGAATCAACGGCCAAGCAGCACCACGTACTCCATCAACCAGCTCATCTAATAATTCAATGAACAGGAAGGTAAAGGTTAATAAAATTACATTCCTAGCAGTTTTATTTTTACCATTAAGCAACATTAATTTGTGCTTTCCCATCTGTTGCAGAAAATACCTGATATGTAAAATGGTCTGATGTAATGTAGTTTTGAGTATTGAGTTGACAAAATTACTATAAAAGCATATAAATCCTAACTTACAACTCCTAACTTTATACATGACCATCACTAAACGTCAGCTACCAATATTTTTACGTTTTGTTAAAAATCCTACTCTTTCACAGCAATTAATGCTGATAGGGTTGGCTATCACTTTATTTTTTATCTTTCTAGCTTTCTTCGCTCCTGTATTTCAAGCGTTGGGGTGGATACAAAATCCTACAGAGTCGATAATTAACCCGATTCATGAACCACCTTCCGCTAAATATTGGTTCGGTACTAATCGCGAAGGATATGATGTGTTCTCACGTACGCTCTTTGGCGCTCAAGCTGCTTTACAGGTGGTACTCTTGGCAACGGCATTGAGTATGATTATTGGTGTGCCGTTGGGTATGGTGAGCGGCTACATGGGCGGTAAATTAGACAAAATGTTGTTATTCTTGATGGATAGCATCTACACTTTACCAGGGCTACTACTTTCTGTAACGCTAGCGTTTATGGTGGGTAGGGGGATATTAAATGCAGCGATCGCTATTAGTATTGCGTATATTCCGCAGTATTATCGTGTTGTACGCAACCATACTGTCAGTGTGAAAACAGAACTTTTTGTTGAAGCTGCACAAGCAATGGGTGCTAGTACTTGGCAAGTGCTTTCCAAATACTTATTTTTTAATGTCATCCAAAGTGTACCCGTACTCTTTACGCTAAATGCTGCTGATGCGATTCTGGTACTTGGTGGTTTGGGCTTTTTGGGATTAGGGCTTCCGGAAGAAGTGCCAGAATGGGGTTTTGACTTAAAACAAGCTTTAGGAGCGCTACCCACGGGTATTTGGTGGACTACTCTTTTTCCTGGATTAGCGATGACTTTCATGGTGGTAGGGTTATCCCTACTTGGTGAAGGGCTAAATGAATTTGTCAATCCCCGTTTACGGAAACAAAATGGTATTCGGAAGTAGTTAGTAGGGGTGGGTTTCTAAACCCACCTCACTACCAATGATTGTAATTAATACTGAGAGTTGACTGTGAAAGATAACATTTCTTTGATTGCCGCAGCAGCGGGTGGTTTTATGGTTTCGGTTGCCCTTTCAGGTATGTTACGAGGTGAACCTGTAGTGTCTTGGCATGGGAAATCGAGTATTAGTTCTTACTCTGTTACTCATATTAGTGCCAGGGTGGATAGTAAGAATCGGTTTTAAAAACACGCAGAGGAAGAAAAGGAAGAGAAATCAATGTTTACTAAGTGATGACTAAGCAAGTAATTGGTATTGATTTAGGGGGAACAGGGATTAAGTTGGGACGATTTACAGAGGATGGGACTTGTCTCCAATCTTTAACAGTCCCTACACCCCAACCATCCACACCAGACCCGGTTATTGCTGCTATTGTGGAGGCGATCGCTACAGTTGACCCTGATAACCAAGCTATTGCTATGGGTATTGGTACACCAGGGCCACCTGATGCATCAGGACGTGTTGCTTTAGTTGCTATAAATTTAGAAGGGTGGGATAATGTTGCCCTTGCTGATGCTTTGGAAGCTAAAGTCGGTAAGCCTACAATTGTGGAAAATGATGCTAATTGTGCAGGTGTTGGAGAAGCTTGGCTAGGTGCTGGTCGTTCCTTTGAAAATTTTATTCTACTAACTTTAGGAACTGGAGTTGGTGGAGCAATTATTCAAAATGGTAATTTATTTGTTGGTCGTCATGGTGCTGCTGGGGAATTGGGTTTAATTACCTTGCACGCAGATGGTCCATTGTGCAGAAGTGGAAATTTAGGCTCTTTAGAACAGTATGTTTCTCGTGTCGCTGTTCTTCGTCGTACTGGAAAAGAACCTATTGAATTAGGTACTTTAGCTGCGGCTGGAGATATTGAGGCGTTGACATTCTGGCAAGAATATGGTAAAGATTTAGGTATTGGATTAACTAGTTTAATTTATATATTGACACCGGAAGCAGTGGTAATTGGCGGTGGCATAAGTGCGAATGCAAAATTTTTCTTACCATCTGTATATGCGGAGATTGAAAAGCGAGTCATGCCCACATCTCGTGTCGGGTTACAAATTTTACCAGCAGAACTAGGTAATACTGCGGGAATGGTAGGTGCTGCAAAATTAGCGTTTTCAAAATTTGCTAGCTTGTAGATACGAAGAAAGTGGGTCGTCTCTACAGGTGTATTCAAAAATCCTCTTGCTAAGCAAACATTAATGATTACAAATGGGAATACTACTAAAAAGACAGTAATCGTTGAAAAAGGCTTAAGCATCTATGGTAAACACTTTAGAAGAAGGTAGTAACGGATTAGTCTCCTTGGATTATAGTGATTTACTCAGCAAAATTTTAACAACTTTACAAAATCAATCTCCTCAAGACTTATTTCAATTAAATGAGCGATTAACTATTAATATTGACGAAATAGCTTTTGCTGTCGCTGCTTCCCAAATTGAAAATCCTTTGGGTGCAGCTGGAAGCTCCGCAAGGTCAGCAAGTGTTAATTTTACGAAAGCTTCAAGAGATACTTTTGTTCGTCAAGTACAGCAGATTAAAAAAGCTTTAGAAAAGTCTTTGGAAGCTATTCTTCAACATACATCTATTGAAGATTTTATTACTTCTTTTGTGACAGATTTAAGAAAATTTGAGGGTAATACTAATACTTTAGGTTTTACATATTCCTTTAAACAGCAATATCAAGGGTTACAAAAGCAGAGACTAAGTTTACAAAAAGTATCAGGTAGCAGTCCAATATTAAAGTTTCATAAGTTAACAATAACAGTCGAGAATACTCATGAATTTGACTTGCAATTAAAAACAAGTCTACAAAATTTTATAAATATTCAGTTTGCAGATGAGGATGAATCTGATTGTGAAGAATTGGCTGATATTTTGTCAGATTTAGTTGCAAAACCTAAATCCGATTTTTACCATCTCAAACGATTGATGGATACTGAAGCTTTAGGTAAATTACAGAAAGAAGCCAAGATCCGATATTTAGAGTTTCTCAAAGAAAATCTTGGTAATACTCCTAATGGTATTTATTTGGAAGACTTAATCAGACGTTTGAAGTTAATTAATAACTTTATTAACAATCCAGATAAAGAAGATGGGTATTATGAAGTAAATTATGCAGGTATTTCAGTTAACTACCGAGAACTTTTTTCTCGTGCTGATGCTTTTGATATGTTACCTATTATCCCAATAATTGTTGGATATTTAGGAGAAACTACAGATGAAGTTCAGGGAAAACAGCAATTTGTATTTGGACTAAAACTGAAATTTGATGGTAGAATACAGTCTCAGGATAGTAAAACTGTATTTGAATATAACCTTAATCTACTCGATGCTGGTAGTCCACAACATCAAGAAGGAATTGCAGATAGTCGGAACAAATTTTTTATAGAAAAGATATTAAAAGTTGCTTTATTATACTTCTTTATATTCGCTAGCACAGACCCATCTACAGAAGGTTATACATCTA
>Ga0224723_1001345_pt1 | contig 15003 bp, 18 predicted proteins | sample Balambano_FR2_Me_FD_161647 | JGI IMG/M metagenome (GOLD analysis project Ga0224723, IMG submission 161647) | Freshwater sediment microbial communities from Lake Towuti, South Sulawesi, Indonesia - Balambano_FR2_MetaG | ecosystem: Environmental > Aquatic > Freshwater > Lake > Sediment | place...
TAACTGGGTTACGAGATTTGGATATTTGGAATAATTTGCATAAACTTGAAATACCAACTTTGATTATTCGCGGAAGTGAATCGGATACATTTTTGGAAAAAACTGAAAAGTTGATGAAAAAGAAAAACCCAAAAATACAGTTCGAGGTTTTAGAAAAAGCGACACATATTTTCCCATTGGAATATCCGCAAGAAGTGTTTGAAAGAATAGATAAGTTTATCAATGTCACTCTGAAAGAAAGCGGAGGGTCTCGAAGATAATCGTAGAGATTCTTCGCTTCGCTCAGAATGACATGAAAGGAAAAGTTATGACCGAAATAAAATATTCATCTGCTGAGTTGATGATTGTCAATGCGGCGAGATTGCTAAAAGATGGTGATGTGGTTTTTGTTGGGGTGGGTCAACCAAATTTAGCATGTAACCTCGCAAAACGAACTCACGCTCCAAATTTGGTGATGATTTATGAAGCAGGTGTGATTGGTGCTGAGCCTGAACGTCTCCCCCTTTCTATTGGCGACCCGACTTTGGTGAGTGGTTCATTATCTGTTGTGAGTATGTACGATATTTTTTCAAATTATTTACAACGCGGCAATGTAGATGTCGGCTTTATGGGTGGCGCACAAATTGATAAATATGGAAATATCAATGCCACAACGATTGGAAGTTATATGAATCCAAAAGTGCGTTTGCCTGGTTCAGGTGGTTCACAAGAAATTGCAGCATGGGCAAATCGTTGCTATATTATGACTCCGCATCAAAAAAGAAGGTTTCCTGAAAAAGTGGAGTTTATGACGTCAGCAGGGTTTATTCACGGAAAAGGTTCACGCGAAGCGAGAGGGTTAAGAGGTGGTGGGATGTTGGCTGTTGTAACGGATATTGGGATGATGGAACCAGATGATTCGGGCGAAATGATTCTGACCGCGCTCCACCCAGGTAAAACGGAGGAAGAAGCGAAGTTGAATACGGGATGGAATCTAAAGACGGCGAGTCAAATCAAAACGACGGAACTTGTCACAAAAAAAGAATTGAAAATTTTAAGGAACGAATTAGACCCGACAGGCATATACTTGAAGAGTGCTGGATAATTTTCCTTCGACCATAGGAGAAGTTTTATGAAAGAAGATAAATTTAAATCATTTGTGGCTGTGTTAGTGGCAGTGGTGACAGTGCTGGGTGCTTCGGCGGCTTGTTTGTCGGCTGTGGCGGTTTCGAGCGCAGGTGATAGAGATTTTATTGGGTTGGATATTGCCATTCGCGGGCAAAAAGCCGAGATTATTAATTATATTGATGCGTATGAACATTATCGCGCCTTTACTGATTATTTGCGTTATGATGAATTGGGATATCAGGTAGAAAGCGTTGAGGAGCAAAATGAAGCCTGGGGTGTGGCAGAAGCAATTCGATATGAGTTTTTTAATTCGCGTTATTTAAGCCCCGATAGATTATTTTATGATATTGAAAGAGAAATCAATGGAGAATGGGCAGAAGATACACAACAAGAAGATTTGAATCCACAACCTTATTTTGATGAAGCGGATGCGTTACGGGTTAGTTCTTCTTCGCGGGCGGCGATGATGATTGTGTTTGCGGTTTCGTTTTGGTTTCTTACCCTTGCCCAAGCCACAGAAAAAAGTATTAAATATTTATGGGTATCGCTTGGTATTTTATTTGCACTAGGCGGTATCTTTGGTCTGGTGATTGGAGGGTTATTCGCATGAGTGAGCAGGTAAAATCAGATAAACGGTTTGATAATTTAGTTACAATTTTAATCGCTTCGGTAGCGGTTTTGGTTGCTGTAATTGCATTTTTTCAAAATCTGGCTTCAAACGAATCAGACCAAGCGCGGCGACGGGCGCAACAAAATTCAATTGATGCCACACGGCAAGAAATTGTGGGTGCTATTCAATTTAGTTATGAATGGCAGGGGGCGTATCAAACTTGGAAAGAGTTGTATTGGCAGTCCATTTCTGCAGAACAAAATGGTGATGATGCTGTCGCAGAGCAGTATCGTGCTGTACAAGAACGGATTGTTGCCATTAGTGAAATGCTAGGAAATGAAATTTATTTTGACGCGGAAAGTGGTTACCCAAATACCAGTCTTTACACTTCAGACAAATACGTTGTGAAAGCCACAACATTATATGAAACTTATCTAGCAGAATCGGAATTAGGCAATGTCACCGATGGTATTGCCAATAATATGATTGTACAAATCACGTTATTAACAGTGACATTATCACTGTATGGTCTTTCGCTGGCACTGACAGGTCGGGTACGATGGTTGTTTGTGATTGTTGGCTCAGGTATTGTGGGTGTTTGTGTAATCTGGTTTGCTGTTTCGTTATATCAGTACACCACACGTCCAGTGGTAAATCATGCCGCAATTCAAGCATACGCTGAGGGAGTTGGGCTATCTAACCAAGCAAGAGATGAAGAAGCTATGCAAAAGTTTAATCAGGCACTTGCGCAAAAGCCAGATTATGCTAAAGCGTATTATGAACGTGCCTATCTATACTACTACGCCGGTGACTATTCAACTGCCATAGCCGATTTTGAAAGAGCGCGTAACAATGGCTTAGATGACATCAGCACAAATTGGAATTTAGGATGGACGTATTACCTCAATGGTCAGTATCAAGAAGCGATTGAGGTCAATGAACATATTTTGCAGAATCATCCTGAGGTGTTAGGGATGAGAATGAATCAAGGTCTCACTTATTTAGCCATGGGCGATTTGGCACGCGCCCAAGAACAGTACGATATGCTAATGCAAGAAGCCGAAAGGCAAATTAGTCAAGCGCGGAGTAATCAAATGGAGCCACCCGCCTCTTTATGGCTCTACATGGATTACGGCGCGCTGGATTTACAAAGCCTGATTAATACGCTGGAAAGCAATACAAAATTCTGGACTCAAGCCCCGCCCAAAGACTTAATCGCAGGCGACCACGCCACTATTCGTGATTTTGCTTATGCACAAATGATAAGACTCAAAGAAGCAACGACTGCTTTAGAATTTACAGGTCGCCTACCGAGTGGTGAAACCAGCGCACAAGTAGGAGAGTTTTTGTTTGGCCATGTCACTGAGTATGACGATGAAGGATTTATCGTATCATTCGAGCCTGCTATCAATTCAACATTGCCTTATGGAAGCGAAACCGTATCATTTGACGTGGAGTTCACTTATAGCGGGCCCGCCACACAGCAATACATTTGGAAAGTGTATATTGACGGGGTTGAAGATTTAAACCTGCGCAGGGTAATAGAGCAGGATTTAAGCGAAGGAAGTGTTTGGTATACAAACTTTGGCTTTGATTATACCAATGTATTTATTCTATCAGCGGGAGAATATCAGTTAGAGTTGTATATTGACAATCAATTAGTACAAAGCGGTATCTTGTATATTGAGTAAATATCCCTCTTAATACCCCTTTACGAAAAACAGCCGTTCAGGTATATACACTGAATGGCTGTTTCTTCTGTTATTAAACACATTCTCTTCGATTTAGGCGGAACCCTCATGCACGCTATTAACGACTCGGGGGAAATTTATTTACGCGCCGATGATGCCTTAGTGAATACATTAAGTGAATATGATATTCAACTAGATGCAAAAAAATTTCGCGCACGATTAAATGAATATTATAGTCAACGCGAAAAGGATTTTCACGAAACCACCTATCACTTCGTTTTACGTGAATTGCTAAAAGAGTTAGATTATGCCGAGGTTGCTGAATCAGTGATCAGGTCAGGGTTAGATGCGATGTATGCCGTCACCCAAACCAATTGGCAATTAGAAAAAGATACCATCGAAACATTGCGTTCGTTAAAGTCGCGTCAATATCACTTGGGCATTTTTTCAAATGCAGGGGATGATAAAGACGTACAACAATTAATTCAAAATTTTGGCATTCGTGAATATTTTGATTTTGTATTAACATCTGCCGCTTGTTTTTATCGTAAACCACATGCACGCGCGTTTGAAATTGCCCTCGCTCAATGGAACATCACACCCAATGAATGTGTAATGATTGGTGATAGTTTGGTGGCGGATATTTACGGTGCCAAAAAATTAAATATGAAAACCATTTGGCTTACTCGTCGCGCAACCTTTACAGTGGATGACATGCACCGCTTCAAACCTGATTTCAGCATGCGTACGCTCAGTGAACTTTTACCTACCCTCGACTTAATGAATATGAAACGGATGATGTAAAGATTCTGGAGTGCGTCAGCTTGCTGATGCCCTTTGAAAAGGCAAGCCTTTTCACTCCAAAATGGCATGAGGTACAATTCTGCCTCATGCCTCGAAAACAACTATTTCCCTATATTGCACTTGCAATTGGTATTACAGCATTAAGCCTTTCTGCTATGTTTGTGCGTTGGGCAGATGCACCAGGTCCTATCACTGGGTTTTATAGAGTCTCTATTGCTACCATTTTATTTCTTCCATTTTTTATTCAACGCCAAAGAACATTACCCCCGCTTCAAATGAAGTGGGTTTGGTTTCCACTTTTAGCAGGTTTATTCACCGCCTTAGATTTTGCCACTTGGAACACGTCGGTTCAATACACTACCGCCGCAAAAGCAACTTTATTAGGAAACACATCTCCACTTTGGGTGGCATTGATTGCACTCATTTTTTTTCGTGAAAAATTACGCGGCACGTTTTGGATTGGTTTATTATTATCATTAGCAGGCGCGACATTAGTGGTTGGTGCAAACTTCGCAGAAGATATGAGCATCAACATCGGTGATGCACTCGCCAGCACTGCCGCAATTTTTTATGCACTGTATCAACTCATTACCCAGCGTGGACGAAAATTTTTAGACCCCTTTCGTTATACTTGGTTTGTTGGCTTAAGTGCTACATTTTTTATATTTATCATCAACATCGTGTTAAAGAATCCATTAACTGGTTACTCATCACAAACATGGTTGATATTTTTTGCAACGGCTATCGTCTCACAAATGATTGGATACCTCGCCATCTCTTATGCTTTAGGGCATTTACCCGCTTCTATCGTATCGCCCACTTTGGTCGGTCAACCAATACTGACAGCCATCTTAGCCATTCCTTTGCTTGGTGAAATTCCAACACTCACGCAATGGCTCGGCGGAGCAATTGCCCTTCTAGGCATTTACATTGTGAACATTTCACATCAAAATACACCACCAGAAATTCCAAACGCTTAAGGAAATAAATTATGCTTGAAATTAATTCAACAGTTCAAAATACAAACGTTCCAGTGACCGTCATTAACATCAAAGGTGATGTTGACGCATCAAACTACGAGGTATTTCAAACCCAAACCGAAAAAATCATTTCGGATGGTGCAAAATATGTCATCTTAGATTTACAAGGTGTGGACTATATGAGCAGTGCTGGCTTACGAGTCATTCACGGTTTATTTAACAAACTCCGCCAAATTCATCAAGATGCGAATGATGAAGAATTGCGGAATAAGATGAAGTCAGGTGCATACAAGTCACCGTATATTAAAGTGGTCAATCTATCATCTTCTCTAAAAGAGCTATTTGAACTAAGTGGGTTTGAAACTTATATTGAAGTATATGATGATGTAGAAAAAGCAATTCAATCTTTCTAAAATATTTATGTCAGATTTATTCGACCACGCCATGCAAGAAAGAATGAAAAGCGAGGCGCCGCTTGCGGCGCGTATGCGTCCGCGCACATTGGAAGAATATATCGGGCAAGAACACATTATCGGTGAAGGAAAACTGTTGAGGCGCGCGATTGAAGCGGACCGTCTTTTTTCATCTATCATTTTATGGGGACCTCCAGGCACTGGCAAAACAACTCTCGCACAAGTTATCGCAAATACCACAAAGAGTCATTTCGTTACAATCTCTGCCATTCTGGCGGGCAAAGCGGATTTACGCGTGGTGATTGATGAAGCACTTGAGCGAAGAAAATTACATAACGAAAGAACAATTTTATTTGTGGATGAAGTGCATCGTTGGAATAAAGCCCAACAAGATGCGTTGCTTCCGCATGTTGAAAATGGCACGTTTACTTTAATTGGCGCAACCACAGAAAACCCGTATTTTGAAGTTATCAAAGCACTTATCTCTCGTTCGCGTGTGTTTCAGTTAAGAAATTTGAATCAAGATGAGACTGGTTTGTTGCTTGATAGAGCCTTAGCGGATAAAGAACGCGGTTATGGAAACAAACGCATCATTCTTGACGTGGATGCCCGTTCACACTTTGTCGAAGTTTCATCAGGGGATGCAAGAAATGCGCTCAATGCACTTGAGTTAGCCGTTGAGTCGACTCAACCAAATCAAGATGGCGCGATTCATATTACATTAGATGTTGCACAAGAATCGATTCAACGCCGTGCAGTTTTATACGATAAAGACGGCGATGCTCATTACGACACGATTTCAGCCTTTATCAAATCAGTGCGTGGCTCTGACCCTGATGCCGCTTTATATTGGCTGGCAAAAATGATTTATGCAGGCGAAGACCCGAAATTTATTATCCGCCGATTAATTATTTTGGCTGGTGAAGACGTTGGTTTAGCAGACCCAATAGGTTTAGTGGTTGCTTCTTCTGCAATGCAGGCGTATGAATTTATTGGTTTGCCAGAAGGAATTTATCCGATTGTGGAGGCGACTTTGTATTTGGCAACGGCTCCAAAATCAAATACGGCTGGGGCGTATTTCAAAGCGATGCAAAAGATTGAAGAAGAGGGGCAAGTTTCTGTTCCTCGACATTTACAAGATGGCAATCGAGACCGTGCCGCGACTGGTCAAGCAAAAGATTATATATATCCACATGAATTTGAAGGTCACTTTACGCCGCAACAGTATTTACCAAAAAGATTATTAGGAACATATTTTTATACACCTTCACAAGAAGGCTATGAATCTCAAGTGACTGCACGCTTAGAAATGTGGCGCGAAGCGCAAAGAAAAGCACTAGGCATTACAGAAGTAAAGCATATTCCTGATATGAGTGAAGAACAGATTATAGAGATGAAAAGGAAGATAAGATAGTTACAAGTCGAAGGTCAAAGGTCAAAAGACCTGTGACTTGCGACCTTTGACCTACGACTTTCAAGACAAACTATGACAACACTACTACTAATCCGTCACGGAGAAAATGATTATGTCAAAACTGGGAAGATGGCAGGCAGAATCCCAGGCGTGCACCTGAATGAGAAGGGGAAGAAACAGGCTGAGGCGTTGGGTGAAGCGTTGAAAGATGTGCCTATCAAAGCAGTTTATGCAAGTCCATTAGAACGGGCGATGGAAACTGCACATCCAATTGCTGACTCACATAAATTGAAAATTAATCAAGAACCCGATTTGATGGATACATTGATTGGCAAATGGCAAGGTCGTTCATGGAAAATTTTGCGACTGACGAAAGCATGGAAGATTGTGCAAAACGCGCCATCGCGTTTTCGTTTTCCTGATGGTGAATCGTTCCCTGAATGTCAGATGCGAATTGTAAATGTGTTGGAGCGCGTGATTCAAAAACACAATAAGCCGCAAGATGTGATTGTAGTTGTGTTTCATGCAGACCCAATCAAATTAGCAGTGGCACATTTTCTTGGAATGCCACTTGACCATTTTCAACGTTTGAGTTGTGACACAGGTTCTTTAACTGCATTGCATGTAAGTGAATCAAATGCGAATTTGATTAAATTAAATCAACGCCCGCCGTTTGATTTTTTACCTAAGAAAAAATAGTATGAAAGCATATACAAAATCACTCAAATTATTTTTTGAAAAACAGGCTAATCCACTCAATGCCGCGCCGATGAAAAAATATATGCGTGACCAATTTGAGTATTTGGGCATCAAATCTCCACAAGTGACTGCTTTGTTGAGAGAATTTATTAAAACCAATGGATTACCTCCATTTGAAACACTTGATTTGATTTCACGTGAACTTTGGGGTCTGAAAGAACGTGAATTTCAATATATCGCTATGAACTTGATTGAAAAATATGAAAAGAAATTAGAACCTGAATTTATCGAAACACTAGAATACTTAATGACCGCAAAATCATGGTGGGATACTGTGGATTTATTAGCAAGTCACCCTGTGGGAGCAATATTCAAGAAATATCCAAAGGTCAAAGAAAAATATTTGCAGAAATGGCGCAAGTCAGAAAATATTTGGTTGAGGCGTACTACTTTATTGTTTCAACTTGGCTACAAAAAAGAAACCGATTTTGATTTGTTATCTGAAATCATTAAAGAAAATTTAGGTTCTGATGAATTCTTTATCAACAAAGCGATTGGCTGGGCGTTAAGACAATATGCCCACACCAATCCAACACCTGTGAAAAAGTTTGTGAAGCATACGAAAGAATTACATCCTTTGAGCAAAAGAGAAGCGTTGAAGAATCTTTAAAGACCACTGATGACAGACGATAAAACAGTCTACGGTCTGTTGTCCATCATCTATGGTCTATTCCTCAAAAATTCTGTCGCCTCTTTGAAATGATTTTTAAGATACGCAATGACTTCTTCAGCGTATCCACTTTCATCGAGTGCTTTCTCCATGCACCAATACCATTGGTCACGTTCTTTGGGTCCAATCGCAAAAGGACGATGTCTCATTTTCAAAGCAGGATGTCCGCGTGTTTCAATGTAAGTTTGTGGTCCGCCTGTCCAGCCAACCAAAAATAAGTAAAATTTTTCGCGTGATTGTTTCAAATTTTTGGGGTGAACAGCGCGCACATCTTTGGCTTCGGGAGCCGTTTCCATTAAATCGTAAAAGCGAGTGATTAAAGCATGTATGCCATTTTCTTCACCCATCAATTCATAAAGAGGTTTTGTTTCATCCATGGTTAAATTATAAAGTAAATAAGCAGGCTCGTAAATAAATTAAACCTCTGATTTATAATGAAACCAAACTAGGAGAAACTCCATGCGCAAACAATATTCCATTTCAGAATTAGAGTTAGGCATTGAAGAAATCAAAGCCTCGCCAAAAGATAACGGTGTTTTAAAAATGATTGTCTGCCGACCTGAAACTGAAATCAGAGAAATCATCAATTCAGGCGAAATAAATTTGGAAGATGGGCTTGCAGGTGATAATTGGAAAACGCGCGGAAGTTCCCACACCTCAGATAATTCTGCCGACCCCGAAGCCCAAATCACATTGATGAATTCGCGCGTGATTCAATTGCTTACAGATGATAAAGAAAATTGGAAATGGGCTGGCGACCAATTGTTTGTAGATATGGATTTAGGCATTGATAACCTCCCGCCTCATTCTCACATTCAAATTGGTTCAGCGATTCTTGAAATTTCTGCCAAGCCTCATACTGGGTGCAAAAAATTCTCAGGTCGTTTTGGAATCGAAGCACTTGAATTTATCAGCACCCCATTTGGAAAAGCCTTGCGGATGCGTGGAGTCAACGCCAAAGTGATTCAAGCGGGTCAAATTAAAGTTGGTGACGTTGTAAAGAAGTTATAAGGAATATGTCACCCTGAGCCGTTGGTCGAGTAGGACGAAGTCCGTACCGAGACCAAGCGCGGCTCAGAATGACATGGTAAAAGTTATGATTACCCTCTCACCTATTGGAATTGTAAAAAATACCAGAAAAGAAATTGAAGATGATAACTGGGGAAATGTCACTTCAATTATTGAATTAGATTCTACATTTGATGAAGAAGCATTGTATGAAATCGAAACATTTTCACATGCAGAAATAATATTTTATTTTCATTTAGTTGACGAAAATAAAATCGAAACAAAGTCTCGTCATCCACGAAATAACACAACCTTGCCAAAAGTTGGGATTTTCGCTCAAAGGGGAAAGAACAGACCCAATAGAATAGGAACAACTATGGTTAAGATTCTGAAGCCTGATGGGAATCAGCTACATGTTCAAGGGTTAGATGCGATTGACGGCACGCCGATTCTCGACATCAAACCTGTTATGAAAGAATTTTTACCCCGTGAAGAAATTCATCAACCAGCATGGGCAAGCGAGTTGATGAAAAATTATTGGTAATTTCATATCTGACATTCATTTCAAATTAATCCATTGCACCTACACTTCATCCAAAGGAGAAAATATGGATAACGACGATAAGCAAGTTGGGCAAATTTTGAATCGCAGAGATGTATTGAAAATTTTAGGTTTGGGCAGTGCCGCAACTTTATTAGTCGCATGTGCGCCTGATGTTGCGGAAACACTTTCACCAACTATTGAGCCAACACAAATTATTCCTGCAACCGAAACAATTTTGCAAGAAGCAACCAGTGTTACAAATATTCCCGTTTGTGTGGTGCGACCTGAATTAACTGAAGGTCCATATTTTTCTGATGGAATGTTGAATCGTTCTGATATTCGGCAAGATACATCCGATGGTTCAATTTCACAAGGCGCACCATTTGATTTGGCTTTCAATGTGACTCAAGTCAACGGAAATGGATGCACGCCACTCGCCTCTGCCCAAGTGGATATTTGGCACTGCGACGCAACAGGAGTTTACTCTGATGCAGTTGACCGCAGTTTCAATACGGTTGGCAAAACATTTTTACGTGGCTATCAGGTGACCGATGCAAATGGTGTTGCAAAATTTGTGACGATTTATCCCGGTTGGTATCCCGGCAGAGCCGTGCATATTCATTTCAAGATTCGCATCAATAATTACGAATTTACGTCTCAACTATTTTTTGATGATACTTTTTCAGATGGAGTATTTTCACAAGCACCATATATCAGTGGAAATCGCACACTCAACAGCCAAGATGGCATTTTTGGTAATAGTGGAAATTTGCTAGGTCTAGCTGTCACACCCAATGAAACAGGTTATGCCGCAACATTTGATATTGGGGTGCAAATCTAAAAATATTTTTGGACGCAGATAAACGCTGATTTCGCAGATAAAAGCAAGTCAGCGTTTATCTGCGTTAATCAGCGTCCTATTCGATTTTAAAAGTTATAATCCTTCTATAGGAGAATAGATGAAAGCAGTCCGCTTTGTAGGTGTGAAACAAGCACTTGAAATGCAAGATATTCCGATTCCTGAAATTGGTGAACGAGATATTTTGGTCAAAGTCAAAGCCGCAGGGATTTGCCATTCCGATGCACATTATCGTGCGGGCATTTCGCCTGTAAAACCTGTTCCGTTAACTTTGGGTCATGAAGTTGCGGGTATCGTTGAAAAAATTGGTAAGCAAGTGACAAATGTAAAAGTTGGTGACAGAGTTTGTTTGCATTACAACATCACTTGTGGCGATTGTTATCACTGCTCCACGGGCAATGACCAATTCTGTGAAAAAGTTTTGATGTTGGGTCATTACACCAATGGTGGTTATGCAGAATATATTGCTATCCCTGCTCGTAATGCGATTCACCTGCCAGATGAAATTCCGTTTGGACAAGGTGCCACATTGATGTGTGCTTCTGCCACAGCATTTCATGCACTCAAAAAATCTCGCATCAAAGCAGGTGAACGGGTTGCTATTTTTGGCGTTGGTGGTTTAGGTCAGTCCGCAGTTCAATTAGCAAAAGCATTTGGTGCTATTGAGGTATTTGCAATTGATATCAATCAAGAGAAATTAAATCTGGCAAATGAATATGGTGCAATTCCAATCAATGCAAAAGAAGTAAATCCAGTGGATGAAATAAAAAAATTGACCAACAACAAAGGTGTAGATGTCGCCATTGAAATGATTGGGCTGAGTCAAACGATGAAGCAGGCGATTCAAATTGCAGGTGTGATGGGGCGCGTCGTGATTGTTGGTTTATCCAGCCAACCGATTGAAGTCAATACTTATACAGAAATCCTTGGTAATGAAGTTGAGTTAATTGGTTCAAACGACCATCACCTTGCAGAACTTCCTTTGTTAGTTGATTTGGCTCGTCGAAAAATTTTAGACACCTCAAAAATTGTCACTAAAACTGTTCCGTTGGATGCAGAAGAAATTAATCAAGTGCTAGATGATTTAGAAAATTTCAGTAGTGACGTGAGAACTGTGATAGTGCCATAGTTTCAGCGATATAATCGCACCTTGAAAGGTTTTCTTAACATGACAAATCAAACACCAACAATTAAATTAAACAGCAAAGGAATACTTATTACATTATTCATAGCCACTGCCATTCTGGTCGGCTTAAGTATATGGGGGCAACACATTCGCTATTTTGGCATCGCCGATATCCGCGGAGCATGGCATGAATTTTGGCTCGACCATCTTATGCAAAGTTTCTTCTTAGATAGAGAAGGAAATATAACTGCGTTTTATAATGCTTTGCTGTTGTTTATTCCTTCGCAATTACTCGCCATTATCAGTGTGTGGAAGTTTTCAATCAAAGATAAATATAGATTTTTTTGGTTAGGGTTGTCTTTAATTTGGCTTTTTCTTTCCTTTGATGAAGCCTCTGGGTTGCATGAAACATTGATTAAACCGATGCGTCAAATTTATGGCGCAGATGGATTCCTATATTTTAGTTGGGTAATTCCTGGCTCAATTGCAGTTATCATTTTTGGGTTAATATTTTTATACTTCTTTTTGCATTTAGACAAAAAATTTAAGTTTCTCTTCTTCTTTTCACTTGCGGTTTATATTGGTGGCGTGATTGGTGGCGAAATGATTAGCGGTTATGTTGCTTCACTGTATGGATTAAGAAACTTCACTTATGGTGTTGTGGCTAGCCTCGAAGAATCATTAGAACTATTAGGTTGTTCCATTCTGATTTACTCGTTGCTCGAATACATAAAACAATATTTACCGGAAGGCTTCGTATTTAAGGTAACATGATTCTCGAAAGAATCATTACGCTACTAGAACTCAAACGCAACACGGGTGAACGCGGCTCGCGCATGTGGATCGCCAAAGACGGCATTGTGTATGACGTGACCGATTGCCCAAAATGGAAAACTGGTTTGCATGAATTTTTGCATTTCGCTGGTCAAGATTTGACGTATGAATTCCCTGAAGCACCTCATAAAGAAGAAGTGTTTCAACATGATTGTGTTGTGATTGTTGGAAAGTTAGAAAGTTAAGATGGGCAAAACTTTTGCTACACTATGCGGACGAATCATCCGCAACGAAACCCCTCAAGATTATCCATCCACACAACATCGCAACAAGAAAATTATGCTTTGCTCGCAATCTTGCTTGGATTCATTTTTAGAAGAGCCAAGTGTTTTATGCAAAGTACATTTGAAATCAGAAAAAACTGCCCAACAAATTCAACAAGAACTTGCCTCTGTTTTAGATTCATGGAGAAAATTTTATGATTCTTCCAAGAAAAGCGATTGAGTACGACCGTTTTGAATTTCAAAAATGGGAACATCATCATGCTGAAACGATTGTCGAAACCCCCGTGTCATTAACTGTCAATGGCAAAGAATGGATTTCGTTTATGTGTACACCGATTCATTTAGAAGCATTGGCAATTGGATTTTTATTTAATGAAGGCATCATCAAAAGCATGGATGAAGTCGCCGATGCGCGTGTGTGCGAACATGGTGATAATGTTGATGTCTGGCTTCATCATTCAGCAGAACAGCCAAGTCATTGGCGCAGAACTTCGGGTTGTACTGGTGGCGTCACCGCAGTGGATTTGTTAGCGAAGCCAAATGTATCCCTTGCAGAAAACAGCTTCAAGGTCAACCCCGAAGCGGTGATGAACATGGTCGAAAAATTGTTTGAGTCGCAAGAGTTATATCGTGATACGGGTGGCGTGCATACATCAGCATTAAGTGATGGCGAAAAAGTTGTTATCGCCGCAGATGATATTGGCAGGCATAACACGCTCGATAAAATTGCAGGTTTATGTTTGATGAAAAATATTTTTCCACAAAATAGAATTTTGATTACCACTGGAAGAATCAGTTCTGAGATGTTGCAAAAAGCGGCAAAGATTGAAGCCTCAATTTTGATTTCAAGAACGTCACCATCATCACTCTCCATCGAAATGGCAGAACGCTATGGCATCACATTGATTGGTTATGCCCGAAAACATCGCTTCAATGTTTATTCAAATATGCAAAGAATCGCATGATAAAATTCACGCCTTATGATTTTTCAGCGAAAAGTTTCAACGCTTCTTTTAACTACGGTTTTGCTTGTTTCTTGTACCTCAACAGAATCTTCTCCAACAGTTTTCCCCACGTATGACCCATTCTTACCTATTGAAAATTCCACACCACAAGTTATAGACTCTAGCGTTTCTCCCACGTCTTCACCAACCATCACACCAACCCGTGAACCAACGCCTACACGTGCGCCTGCCAATGTACCATCATTCTTTGGCACCACAAGTCAAATTCAAACCACACCCACGCCAGACCCTGCCCGCATTTTGCCAACGCCACGTCAAGACGCAGATGAATACGTTGTGCAATTTGGCGATACATTAGGTGATATTGCTTTGCGATATGGAATCAGTGTGCAAGCATTAATGCAAGCCAATAACATGGCAGATGCAAACACATTGGCAGTGGGTCAAGTGTTAATTATCCCAGCACCCAACCCAATTGGATTAGGTTCATCGTTCAAACTCATTCCTGATTCTGAATTAGTGTACGGACCCGCCAGCATTTATTTTGATATCAATGAATTTATCCAAAGCCAAAATGGATATTTAGCAAATTATGCCGAAGATGTAAATGGGACTATTTTAAGTGGCGCAGAAATTGTTGAGTTAGTAGCAAGCAATTATTCAGTCAACCCGCGTTTATTACTTGCCATTTTAGAATATCAAAGTGGCTGGGTGACAAATCCTCTGCCGTTCAATACATCCTACCCAATGGGTTTGATAGATGAAAATCGCTACGGCTTATATCGTCAATTGGCATGGGCGGCGAACACACTCAATCGCGGATATTATTTATGGAAAGTAAATGGGCTTTCCACTTTTATCTTAAGTGATGGTCAAGTGATTCCGATTGACCCAACCATCAATGCAGGTACAGCCGCTGTACAATATTTTTTCTCACAGTTATCTGATGTAGGTGCATGGCAAATTGATACAGGAGCATCAGGAGTCATCGTCAC
>Ga0224723_1001346_pt1 | contig 14995 bp, 12 predicted proteins | sample Balambano_FR2_Me_FD_161647 | JGI IMG/M metagenome (GOLD analysis project Ga0224723, IMG submission 161647) | Freshwater sediment microbial communities from Lake Towuti, South Sulawesi, Indonesia - Balambano_FR2_MetaG | ecosystem: Environmental > Aquatic > Freshwater > Lake > Sediment | place...
CCGCTGCTTCACCTCGATGAAGGCGAGCATTCCGTCGCGCGCCGCGACCAGGTCCAACTCGCCGGCGCCGGTGCGCACGCGCCGGTCCAGGATCGTCCAGCCTTCCTGCTGAAGCAGGGTCGCGGCCAGCGCCTCGGCGTCGATGCCGCGCGCGTGGGCCGTTGGGCGCTTCAGGCCCGCCCCTCCTCCACCGCATGGCATGCCACCATCGTTCCAGCGGCATCCCGCAGTACCGGCGATTCGCGCCGACACCGATCATTCGCCAGCGGACAGCGTGGATGGAAATGGCACCCGGATGGCGGCTGGATGGGGTTCGGCACCTCGCCGCCCACCGGTACGCGCGTGCGCCCGCTCATGGCGATGTCGGGCAGCGCATCCATCAGCATCTTGGTGTAGGGGTGGCGCGGCGCACGGAACACGGTCTCGGCCGGCGCGGTCTCGACGATGCGGCCCAGATACATCACGCCAATCACGTCGCTCATGTGCCGCACGACAGCCAGGTTGTGGCTGATGAACAGATAGGTCAGCCCGAACTCGGCCTGCAGATCCTTCATCAGATTCAGGATCTGCGCCTGCACCGACACATCGAGCGCGCTGGTCGGCTCGTCGCACACCAGGAACTCGGGCTGGCTGGCGAGCGCGCGCGCGATGGAGATGCGCTGCCGCTGCCCGCCCGAGAACTCGTGCGGGAACTTCTCGGAATCCGCCGGTGCGAGGCCCACCTGGGTCAGCAGCTGGTGGACCCGACCTTGAGCGTCGGCCCGCCCGCCGGCATCACCGAACGCATGCAGCGGTTCGGCGATGGTGTCGCCGACGCGCCAGCGCGGGTTCAGCGACGCATACGGGTCCTGGAAGATCATCTGCATGCGACGGCGGATGCTGCCGCGACCAGCGCCACGTGACTCCGGGTTGGTCACGTCGATGCCGTCGAATACGATGCGCCCGCGGGTTGGACGGTACAGGCCCACGATCAGGCGAGCGACCGTCGACTTGCCGCAGCCACTTTCGCCGACCAGCGACAGCGTGCGCCCCTTGGGGATGGTGAAGGAAACGCCGTCAACCGCGCGCAGGGTCCGGCGGGGTTCGCGCGCGATCAGCCGTGCCAGCGCAGGCTTCGAGACATCAAAGAAGCGCGCGATGTCGGTCGCCTCGACAAGGGCTGGTGCGTTGGCGCCGGCCGTCGCGATGGCGTGGGCCGCCTTAGCCATGGGCGGCGACCCCGGCGGGAGCAGAGTGCCAGCAGGCGGCCATGTTTGGCCCATCGGTCGGCAGCAGCTCGGGCCGATCGACCATGCAGCGTTCGAACTTGCGCGGGCAACGCGGGTTGAAGGCGCAGCCGCGCGGGATGGCGGTCAGCCGCGGCATCGCGCCTTCGATCTGGGCCAGGCGCGCCACCTTCGCCTCGACCGACGGGATCGAGCCCATCAGCCCTTCCGTGTACGGATGCTTCGGATGCTTCACCACCTCGCGCACCGGCCCGATTTCCGCGATGCGGCCAGCATACATCACGGCCACCCGGTCGGCGGTTTCGGCGATCACGCCCATGTCGTGGGTGACCAGCATGATCGCCGTGCCGTGGTCGCGGCACAGTTTCTTCAGCAGCGCGATCACCTGCGCCTGGATCGACACGTCGAGCGCCGTAGTCGGCTCGTCGGCCACCACGAGTTTCGGCTCGGCGCACAGCGCCAAGGCGATCACCACGCGCTGGCGCATGCCGCCGGAGAATTCGTGCGGGTAGGCATCGATCCGCTGGTCCGCGCCGGGAATGCCGACATCGGAAAGCCACTGTATCGCGCGATCGCGCGCCTGCGACGGATTGAGCGGAAGGTGGGTGGTCATGGTCTCGACCAGTTGGCGGCCGATGGAATAGAGCGGGTTCAGCGTCGTCAGCGGATCCTGGAAGATGGCGCCGATCTTGCGCCCGCGTATCCTGCGCATCTGCTCGTAGGGCAGGTCATCGATCCGCTGCCCTTCCAGCCTGATCTGGCCGCCCGAGATGCGCCCTGGCGGTTCAAGCAGCCCGATGATGGAAGCGCCCGTCAGCGACTTGCCCGCACCTGACTCGCCAACCACGCCAAGCACCTCGCCGGCGTCGATGTTGAACGAGATGCCGTCCAGCGCCTTCAGCACGCCGCGGCGCGTGGGAAACTCCACATGCAGGTCATCGACTTCAAGAAGGGGCATCAGCGCAGCTTCGGATTCAGCGCATCGCGCAGCCAGTCGCCCAGCAAATTCACCGACAACACCATCACGATCAGCCCCAGGCCAGGGAACACGGTGATCCACCATTCACCGCTGAACAGGAACTCCTGCCCGACGCGGATCAGGGTGCCGAGACTGGGCTGGGTCGGCGGCACGCCTACGCCCAGGAAACTCAGCGTCGCTTCGGCAAGGATCGCGCCACCCAGCGCGAGCGTTGCAATCACCAGCACCGGACCCAGCGCGTTGGGCAGCACATGGCTTGTCATGATCCGCCACGACGAAAGCCCGATCACCCGTGCGGCCTGCACGTACTCCTTGTTGCGTTCCACCAGCGTGCTGCCGCGCACGGTACGGGCAAACTGCGGCCAGTTCGAAATCCCGATGGCGAAGATCACGACATACAGCGCGATCCGGTCGTGCAGGTCGCGCGGCAGTGCGACGCGGACGATGCCATCGATCAGCAGCGCGATCAGGATGGTGGGAAAGGTGAGCTGTACATCGGCGATCCGCATCAGCACCGCATCCAGCGTGCCGCCGAGATAGCCCGAAAGCAGCCCCAGCGTGACGCCCAGCACGGTGGAAAGCAGCACGGCGCAGAATCCGACAAGCAGCGACACGCGCGCGCCGTACATGATGGCGGAAAGCACATCACGCCCCTGGTCATCGGTGCCAAGCAGAAAGCGAGGATTGCCCTCTGAACTCCAGGCGGGCGGCGTGCCGGCATCCAGCAGGTTCAGGCTGGCGAGATCGAACGGATTGAAGGGCGCAAGCCACGGCGCGAACACCGCCGCACCAATGCACAGCAGGGCGACGATCGCGCTGGGAAACGCCGTGGGCGAACGGAAGAAGGAATAGGCCAGATCACTTGAAAGCGCGGTGCGGATGGCGGCGACCATCAGTGGCCACCCGCCTTTGCCGGTCCGCGATCGATGCGCAGGCGGGGATCGACGGCGTAGTACAGCAGGTCGACCACAAGGTTGATCATCACGAACAGCAGCGCGATCAGCATCAGGTAGGCTGCCATCACGGGGATGTCGGCATACTGCACCGACTGGATGAACAGCAGCCCCATGCCCGGCCACTGGAAGACGGTTTCGGTCACGATGGCAAAGGCGATGATCGCACCAAGCTGGAGGCCGGTGATGGTGATCACCGGCACCAGCGTGTTCTTCAGCGCGTGGCCGAAATTGATGGCGCGGTTCGAAAGCCCGCGCGCGCGGGCAAACTTGATGTAGTCGGTGCGCAGGACCTCCAGCATCTCACTGCGCACCAGGCGCATGATCAGCGTCATCTGGAACAGGCCAAGCGTGATGGAGGGCAGGATCAGCGCCTTGATCCCGGCGGCGGTCAGGTAGCCGGTGGACCACCAGCCGAGCTGTGTCACCTCGCCGCGGCCAAAGCTGGGCAGCACGCCGAATTCCACCGCGAAGACCAGGATCAGCAGGATGCCGATCAGGAAGGTGGGCAGGGAAACGCCGATCAGGCTGAAGGTCAGGAAGAAGCGCGAAAGCCAGGACTCGCGGTAGAGACCGGTATAGACACCCATCGGAACGCCGACCAGCAAGGCAAGGGCCGCCGCCGTCAGGGACAATTCAAGCGTAGCCGGCAACCGCTCGGCGATCAGCGCCGAGACGGGACGCGACAGGCGATAGGACAGGCCGAACTCGCCGCTGATCGCGTTACCCAGGAACCGCAGATACTGCACGAAGAACGGCTGATCGAGGCCCAGATCCCTGATCAGCGCCTCGCGCTGGGCCTCGGTGAAGTCCTGGCCCAGCATGATGGTCACCGGGTCGCCGACATAGGCGAACATCGAGAACGCGATCAGCGTCACCGCGAGCATCACGGGAATGGCCTGCAACAGGCGGCTGACGATGAAGGCGAACATTTCTTCCCCGGTCTCGCGCGGCGGGGGTTAGTGGTGCGCGCGATACGCGTCAAGGGTGGGTCGAGAGTGGGGGACGCGCCGCGCCCCCCTCCCTGATCCGGCATGCTCAGTTCACCTGCATCCAGCGGAACATCGGCTGGTTGTTCGCCATGTGCGGGATGGTGAAGCCCGCACGCGTCGCCCAGGGGATCATCTGGTGGTGCAGCGGAATGTGCGGCACATCCTCGCGATAGATGCGCAGCGCCTCGCGAATGGCGGCGTCGCGCTTCTCCTTGTCGCCCTCGTTCTTGATCTGCGTGATCAGCGCATCCATGCGCGGGTTGGAATAGCGACCATAGTTCCAGATGCCGTCGCCGGGCGAGGTGCCACGCGTCATCAGCAGCGACTGCAGCGAATAGAGCGCATCCAGCGTCGGCACGCCCCAGCCCAGCAGGTACAGGCTGGTGTCATCCTTCTGGATCTTCGGGAAGAAGGTCTGCAGTGGCATCGCGTTCAGGCTGGTGCGCACGCCGACCGCGGTCCACATCGCCGCCACCGCCTGGCAGATCTGCTCGTCGTTGATGTAGCGGTTGTTGGGGCAATCCAGCGTGATCTCGAACCCTTGCGGATAGCCGGCCTCGGCCAGCAGCGCGCGGGCGCGCGCCTGGTCGAACGGCAGGCGCACATCTTCCTCCTTGTGGTAGCCGTTGACCTGCGGCGGGAACAGCGTGCCGGTGATGATGCTCTGCCCGCGCATCACGCGGCTGCGGATCGCGTCGATGTTGATCGCGTGGTACAGCGCCTGGCGCACCCGCACGTCCTTCAGCGGGTTCTTGCCCTTCACGCCGCTGTACAGCAGTTCGTCGCGGTGCGTGTCCATCGCGAAGAAGATCGTGCGCACCTCCGGCCCTTCCAGCACGGTGACGCCCTGCGCGCGCTTCAGCCGCTCCAGGTCCTGCAGCGGCGGATCGAGCACAAAGTCGATCTCGCCCGACAGCAGGGCGGCGACGCGCGTGGCGTCCGATGCGATGGGGCGATAGACGATCTCGGTGACGTTGCCGGTGCCCGCCGGCGTGCCCCAGCCCCACCAGCCATCGTTGCGCGCCAGGACGGTGCGCACATCCGGCTCGCGCAGCTGCAGGCGGAAGGGCCCCGTGCCGTTGGTGTTGCGCACGGTGTGGGTCTCCTCGCGCGCGCGGGTGTTCTGCGGGCGCGTGGCGTTGTGCCGCTCGGCCCAGCCCTGGTCCATCATGTATACGCTGGTGAACTTGTTCGGCAGGATCGGGTCGGGGATTCTCGTCACGATCTCGACCGTGTGGTCGTCGAGCTTTACCACCTCGGCGACGGTATCGACGAAGATGCCGTAGTTGCTGGTCGGCTCCAGCGCGCGCCTGACGCTGAACACCACGTCGTCGGCGTTGAAGTCGGCGCCGTCGTGGAACTTCACGCCGCGGCGCAGTTCGAAGCGCCAGCGCGTCGGTTCGGTCTGCCGCCAGGAAAGTGCCAGGCCCGGCTGAAGGCCGAGATTCTGGTCGCGCGAAATCAGCGCCTCATAGATCTGGCCCAGCACCATGGTGACCGTGCCCAGGTTCTGGCTGTGCGGGTCCATGGTGTTCGGATCGCCCGAGGCGCTCCAGCGCACGGTGCGGGCATCGGCGGCAAAGGTGGCGGCCACGACAGCCAGCGCGGTCGCGCCGGCGAGCAGCATTTTTCTCACGTGCAGTCTCCCAGAAACACGAGGGTGACGGTCGCTGCCGTCATTGCCGCGCAATCTACGGTGTGCGGCGGCGCGCTCCAAGCATTTGCGTGCCGCCGCAACGTTCCCTGAACGTTCTGTGCCCCACCGGTCAGCGACGCGGATCGCCATGGCCCGATGGCAACGGCCACGCCGCCCGTTGCGGAACCGGCGCGGTTCGCGGCAAGGTTGCGCCGGCATCCACCCCCATGCCGAACAACCGGAGGATCGCTACGTGGCGGCGCTCGACCTGAAAAGCCTGATCAGCAAACTGAACGACCCATGCCGCAAGGCGATCGAATCCGGTCTGGGCTTGGCCGTCAGCCGCACCAACTTCAACCTCGAGCTCGAGCATTGGCTGCTGGCGCTGCTGGAGGTGCAGGATTCCGACCTGAACCGGATCCTGCCGCGGTACGAAGCCGACCTGTCGCGCTTCAAGGCCGACCTGACGCGCGCGGTCGATCGCTTCAAGACCGGCAATGGCCGCGCGCCGGGCATCTCGCCGCAGGTGGTCTCGACCATCAAGGACGCCTGGCTGATCGCCTCGGTGGACAAAGGTGAGCCATTCGTGCGCAGCGGCCACATCCTGCTGGCGATCCTGGGCGATGACGGCCTGGGCGGCATGCGCGATGTCTCCAGCCAGCTCGCGCGCCTGCAGTTCGAGGTGCTGAAGCGTGATTTCGCCGCCGCGACCGAAGGCAGCGCGGAGGAAAAGGCATCGGCCGCCGCATCGGACGTGGCCAGCGGCGGCGCACCGGGCGTGAAGCGGCCCGGCAAGAGTTCCGGCGCGCTTGAACTCTACACCACCGACCTGACCGAGCGCGCGAAGAGCGGCAAGATGGACCCGGTGCTGGGCCGCGACATGGAAATCCGCCAATGCATCGACATCCTGACCCGCCGGCGCCAGAACAACCCGATCCTTACCGGCGAGGCCGGCGTCGGAAAGACATCCGTGGTGGAGGGCCTGGCGCAGAAGATCGTCGCCGGCGACGTGCCGCCGGCGTTGCGCAACAATGTCCTGCGCGTGCTTGACCTGGGCCTGCTGCAAGCGGGTGCGGGCATGAAGGGGGAGTTCGAGAACCGCCTGAACGGCGTGATCAGCGATGTGAAGGCCAGCCCCGTGCCGATCATCCTGTTCATCGACGAGGCGCACATGATGATCGGCGCCGGCGGCCAAGCCGGCCAGGGCGATGCCGCGAACCTGCTGAAGCCCGCGCTGGCCCGCGGCGAACTCCGCACGGTCGCTGCCACCACCTGGGCCGAGTACAAAAAATACTTTGAACGCGACCCCGCGCTCACCCGCCGCTTCCAGGTGGTGAAGGTCGAGGAGCCGAGCGAGGCGGTCGGCATCGAGATGCTGCGCGGCCTGTCCGACGTCATGGAAAAGCACCACAAGGTGCGCGTGCTGGACGAAGCCGTGCAGGACGCGGTGAAGCTTTCCAACCGCTACATCTCGGGCCGCCAGCTGCCCGACAAGGCGATCGGCGTGCTGGATACCGCGTGCGCGCGCGTCGGCATGATGCTGGCGGCAACGCCTGCGCCGATCGAGACGCTGACCAACAACAATAAGCTGCTGGCCAACCGCATCGCGATCATGGAACGCGAGGCGCTGGCCGGCGCCGGGCACGAGGCCGCGATCGCCGAGGCGCGCGCCAAGCTCGAGGCCGACACGGCCGAACTCGCCGCGCTGAACGCGCGCTGGGAGCAGGAGAAGGCCATCGTCTCGGAGGCAACGGCGCTCCGCACCGAGCTGGAAGGCGGCGTGACGGAAGCCCTCCGGCCCGAGAAGCAGGCCGCGCTGAAGGCGAAGATGGACGAGCTCGCAGCCCTTCAGGGCGAGAACCCGCTGGTACTTCCGTTCGTCGATGCGCAGGCCGTCGCGCAGATCGTCGGCGACTGGACCGGCATTCCGGTGGGCCGGATGCTTAAGGACGAGATCACCACGGTGATGGAGCTCGACCAGCGCATGAAGGAGCGCGTGGTCGGGCAGGATCACGCGCTGGAGATCATCGCCAAGACCGTGCAGACCGCGCGCGCCGGCCTTGCCGATCCGCGCAAGCCGATCGGCGTGTTCATGTTCGTGGGCACATCCGGCACTGGCAAGACCGAGACCGCGCTGGCGCTGGCCGACCTGCTTTATGGCGGCGACCAGGCGCTGACCGTGATCAACATGAGCGAGTTCAAGGAGGAGCATAAGGTTTCGATGCTGGTTGGCTCGCCGCCCGGCTATGTCGGCTATGGCGAGGGCGGCGTGCTGACGGAAGCCGTGCGCCGCCACCCGTACTCCGTGGTGCTGCTGGACGAGGTGGAGAAGGCGCATCCCGGCGTGCAGGACGTGTTCTACCAGGTGTTCGACAAGGGCATGCTGCGCGACGGCGAAGGGCGCGACATCGACTTCAAGAACACGCTGATCATCCTGACGTCGAACGCGGCGACGGAGCTGATGCACAAACTGTGCGCAGACCCCGACACGCGCCCGACCCCCGACGCGCTGGCCGACGCGATCCGCCCCGAACTGCTGAAGACGTTCAAGCCCGCCTTCCTGGGGCGGATCACCCTCGTGCCCTACTACGCGCTGGATGATGCGACGATCCGCCTGATCGTGGGAATGAACCTGAAGAAGATCACCCGGCGTGTGCGCGAGACCTACAAGGCGGAAACCACCTTCGCGCCGGAGCTGGTCGAGGCGATCGCCAAGCGCTGCACCGAGGTGGAGAGCGGCGCACGCAACATCGAGCAGATCATCAGCCGCACCATGCTGCCCGAACTGGCAGGCCGCTTCCTGGCGCGCATGGCGGATGGCCAGGGCGTGAGCAAGCTGCATGTCGGCATCGATGGGGACGGCAATTTCGAGTACCTGCTGAACTGAGGGAGACCCCGGCGACGGCGCGGCGCGGTAGGTCGCAGGCGCCGCCCGCGGGCGCCGGCCGGTGCGTGCGTTGTGCGCCAGCGCACATCTTCCGCAACTCCTGCACGCCTATACACGCCCGCATGGACGAGTTCGGTGGTATCGATTATATTTCGAGTTGATCGATACTGATCAACCCGGATCTTCCTTCGGGTATCGAGCCGTCGTCGTTGCGTGAACGCGTGCGTGTTCGTGCGTCGGTCGGTTTGCCTGGCGTGATGGCGCTGAGCGTTTCGCGCCCCACTGTGCCAATCGGTTCGCCGCACACGGTCAGCGAGGGGGAACGCCAGAATGCCGATCTACATGCATTTCGAGGGGATCAGCGGCGACGTCACCGACTTCCGGCACCGGAAATGGATCGAGGTGCTCACGCTCAACTGGGGCGTTGCCCGCAGCATCCGCACGCCGGTCGGCCGCGCCGCGAAGCGCGAATCCTCCAATCCAAACTGCCGTGCGGTATGGATCCAGAAGACCGTCGATGTGGCATCCGGCAAGATGTTCGGCGAATGCGTGGCCGGCGTCACGGGACGGAAGGTGAAGTTCCGATTCGTCGGCACCGACAGCCGGATCTACATGCATATCGGCCTGGAGAATGTGCTTCTGAGCCGGTATAATTTTCTGACGATTTCCCAGGTTGGCGGCGGTCACGCGCTGCTCGAGACTTGGGACCTGAACTTCACCAAGATCGAGTTCATGCCCTATTCGACCGACCATACCGGCGCCCAAGGCACCACGCCGTTTCGCGTGACTTTCGACATCGCCACCAATACGAAGGGCTAGGGTTCGAGCCTCGCGCTCCGGCCAAGCGGCAGGTGCGCGTTGCGCATGCGGGAAAATCCGTCGTTCCATACACGTTCGCATGGACGGGGCCGGCAAATTCGATTACATTTAGAACCGAAAAGAGACGCCTGATTCCGCGCCGGTTGTAGGGGCCGGGCGGGTGGCGCTGACGGTTTGCGCCCCGGATCACTGAACAGGATCGCTTCGCGGCATCGGGCCAACCGCGGGGATGACGCTACTCGGCCCGGTGGGACAGACGACGCGCGCGGGACCAAGCATCCCGCGGCAGCCAGGAGACGGGAAAACATGCCGATCTACATGGATTTCGAGGGCATCAAGGGCGATGCCACCGACAAGGACCACAAGAAGTGGATCGTGGTGGATAGCTGCCAGTGGGGCGTCGGCCGAGGCATCAGCACGCCCACGGGCGCGGCCGCCAAGCGTGAATCGTCCAATCCCTCGGTGGCCGAGGTGGTGATCACCAAGCCGCTCGATACCGCCTCGGGCAAATTGTTCGGTGAATCGCTGGTCGGCGTGACCGGCAAGAAGGTCAAGTTCCACTTCGCCGCCACCGACGGCAAACTGTATCTGGAAATCGCGCTGGAGAACGTCCTGGTCAGCTCCTACAGCCTGTCCTCGGGCGGTGATCGCCCCAGCGAGAGCTGGAGCCTGAACTTCACCAAGATCGAGTACACCCCCTACGAGACCGACGAGAAGGGCGCCCAGGGCAAGTCGCCCTCGCGCGTCACCTTCGACGTCTCGAAGAACGAGAAGGGCTGAGCGACGGCGGGCGGACCGACAGGTACGCATCGCAAACGGCACATGAGGCGGGCCGGGCGGCGCCACGCGCGGCGCCCGGCCCGTTGCCTTGATGGCAATGCTTCTCCTCCGCCGCGTTGCAGCCTGACCTGCCTCCGCTGACCGTTATCGCAGGGGCCGCCCACAGCCATGCCCGTACGCGACCTTCCCGAACAGACCAACCGCGTCCTGCGCATTGACACGCCGGCAGCGCAGGACAAGTTCCTGCTTGTCGGGGTCTCGGGCGAGGAGGCCGTGAACGGCCTGTTCCGCTATACACTTGATCTGGTTTCCAACGACGATTCGATCACCTCCGACACGCTGCTGGGCAGCAGCGTCAGTTTCGGCATCATCGAAGGGCTGGCGCCCGAGCCTGGCCAGGAACCGTACTGGTGGAACGGCATCGTCTCCAAGTTCGGCGGCGGGCTGAATGCGGGCGAGGATCTGTTCTCCTACCGCATGGAGATCGTGCCGAAACTCTGGCTCGCCGGCCTGAAGAAGCGCAGCCGCGTGTTCGAGGAACAGACGGCCAGCGACATCATCAACCGGGTGCTCGGCGCCTATGGCATCCGGCCGCAAAGCAAGGGCACGCTGGACGCGACGGTGCAGAAGATCGTCACCCAGTTCCAGGAATCCGATCTGGCTTTGTTCATGCGCCTGGTTGAACTGGCCGGGGGGTGCTGGTACTTCAATCACGCCCAGGGCAGCCATGACTTGGTGATCGGCGTCGGCACCGCCGCGTTCGATGAGCTGGGCGGCGATGACCCAAACCTGTCGTTGCAGGATTTCAGCGCGCAGCCCGGTTTTGTCCCGAAAAAGGTCGTGGTGCACGACTGGGACATGAAGAAAAAGTCCGCCGTGGTCGGCCAGGCGCAGGCACGCGGCGCACCCACGGCCGCCGCCGATCTCTACGAGAACGAATACATGGTCGGCCAGGGCGGCGAGGAAACGCGCATCCCGCTCGACAAGGTCGCCACACGCCGCCTGGAAGCCGCGGAATGGGAAGCAAACCTGATCCGCGCATCAAGCGACAGCCCGCGCTTCTCGCCGGGCCTGAAGTTCGCGGCGACGGATGCAACGCCGAAGATCAACGGCCAATCCGTTGCGGGGCTGGCTATTGCCGGGGTGCGCCACGCCGCGTCCGACATGACCTTCATCGCCGGCGGCGGGTTCGCCACCTATCGCAACGAAGTGATGCTGGTGCCGGACACCAAGCCGCTGACCGCGCCTCCCCGGAACGCGCGCCCGCGCATCTATGGCCTGCACACCGCCACCGTCTCCGACGGCTGGGACGAAGGCGCCACCGGCGATCCAGACAAACTCGCCCGCGTTCGCATCAAGTACCACTGGGGCCCGGATGACGGCACGGACGCGAGATCCGCCTGGGCACGGGTGGCGCAGCAGTGGGTCGGGCGCAACTGGGGCAGCGTGTGGACTCCGCCAGTGGATACCGAGGTGCTGGTCGCCTTCCTGGATGGCGACCCGGATCGGCCGATGGTGGTCGGTTGCCTGTACAACGGCATCGACAAGATCGCCTCGCAGATCGGCGACGACCACGCCAAGACCAAGAACGGCGTGGTCACCAAGTCCGGCCACGAATTCTGGTTCGATGACAAATCGGGGTCCGAGAAGATCCGGCTTTTCTCGAAGAAGGACCTCGACATCGAGGTCAAGAACAACCAGACCGTGCTGATCCACGTCGATGACACCCAGACGGTGAAGGGCAAGCGAACCGAGGAGATCAAGGGCAACTGGGATACCAAGATCACCCAGGGCAACATGAGCACCAAGATCAGCGCCGGGTCGCAGGACACCGAGGCGGCGCAGAAGATCGTGATGAAGGTCGGCGGCAACTCGATCACCATCGACCAGTCGGGCATCACCATAAAGGGCACCATGGTGAAGATCGAAGGCGCCGCGATGTTCGAGGCGAAGGCGCCGATGAGCACGGTGAAGGGCGATGGCATGCTGACCCTCAAGGGCGGCATCGTGCTGATAAACTAGGCGCGCCATGACCGACCTGCCGCCGCTCAAGCCCTTCGTGAAACTCTCCGCGCCCTCGGTCGAGGCGATCGTGCCGTCGTGCGACCTCTCGCCCGAGGCACAGGCGCTGCCGCGCGCCGCCCCGCCCGAACAATTTGTGGCAGCGTTGCTGGTGGCGGGCCTGACGCCCGATGCGGTGCGGTTTCTCAGCCAGGCGCTGCCGAAGCGCGAGGGCGTGTGGTGGGCCTGCCTGGCGGCCCGCGCCGCCAGCGAAGCTGTGGCGGCGCGGCCGGTGGACATGGAGGCGCTGGCCGCCGCCGAGACCTGGGTGTTCAAGCCGACCGAGGAACACCGCCGCGCCGCGATGGACAAGGCGCAAGCGGCCGAGTTTGCGTCGCCGGCCGCCTGGGCGGCCGTCGGCGCGTTCTGGTCCACCGGCAGCATGGCCCCGCCCGGACAGCCGGTGGTGCCGCCCGCGCCGCACTTGGCCGGCCGTGCGATCAGCGGTGCCGTGATGCTGGCCGCCGCTCAGGGCGAAGCGACACTGGCGCCGAAGCGCTACGCCCGCTTCATCGCCCAGGCCATGGATATCGCCTCGGGGGGCAACGGCAAACTGGCGTAGCCGTCAGCGCGGAGCTTTTGGCGGCACCGCCCCCTCCCTGTCCCTCCCCCGCTGCGCGGGAGAGGGGACGGTACGGCACTCTCCGCGATCGGTCCCCTCTCCCGCGCAGCGGGGGAGGGACAGGGAGGGGGTGGTCGAGCCGCACCCTCAGGGGCCGATGATCACCGTCGGCGCGCCGGAGACGATCGTGCCGCCATGCATGGTGGGATCGCCGATGCGCGCGGCCATCATGTTGTTCACCAGCACCGTCGGGCTGCCCATCGCGATCGGATGCGGCGGCGGCATCGGCGGGCACAGGCACAGATCGGCAAGCGCCCGCGCCTGCGGCATGTTCACCGTGATCACGTTCGGGCTGCCAGGCCCCTGGATCATGCCGCCCACATGCGGGATTGGCGGCACGGCCGGAGTCATCATCGGGCAGACATGCATGTCGGTCAGGCGTGCGGCGGGCGGCATGGCCGGGATTCTGCGCGCGGCACCGCCGTTTCGCAAGCGCGCTGTTGCACCGGACGCGGTTGCGCCATAGTCGCCCCGCCATGACCCCGTTGCGCTTCAGAATCCTCGCGGCGCCCGGCGGCGTGATGCCGCCGCCCCTGCCGTCCTTTGCCGCCGCCGGCACGATCGGCCGGTCGGAAGGCAACACGCTGGTGCTGCCCGACCCCACCGCCCAGCTGTCGCGCCAGCATTGCCGCCTGGAACCCGGCCCCGCCGGCTGGCAGGTGGTGGACCTGTCGTCCAACGGTACCTTCGTGAACGACATGGTGATCGGCCGGGGCAATGTCCGCCCAATCGGCCCGGGCGACAAGTTGCGGCTGGGCGACTGGCTTCTTGGCGTGGAGGGCCAAGGCGCCGGGTCGGGCGCCGCCGCCCCATCGATGCCGGCAGCCGCCGATCCGCTTGATCCGTTCGGCATCGGCGACATCTCGCGCGCGCAGCCGGCGGCCCCGGTGCATGCGCCGCTGCCGCCGTCGATGCCCGCGAACGAGCCGCTGTTCGGCGCGACCGCCGATCCCTTCGGCCCCGGCGCGGCGCCAAATCCGTTCGGCCCGCCCGGCGCAAGGCCGCCGATGGGTGCACCGATGGCTCCCGACCCCTTCGCGATGCCGCCGATGCAGGCCACGCCAATGCCGGCATCGCCGCCGCTGCCCGATGTGCCGCCGGTGCTGGCGGGAGGCATGGAGCAGATGTCGGTGCCGCTACCCAACCCCGTCGGGTCGCAGCCTGGTAGCGGCCTGCCCGACGACTGGATGGACGAGGCCCTGGCCGGCCTTGGCCCGAAGCCAGCCGCGGCGGCACCGCCGCCGCCTCCACTCGAGGAGTTCCAGGCCGCTCCGCCCCCACCGGTTCGGGCTGCGCCGCCGCCACCCGCACCCGCCGCTGCCGGGGGTGGCAGCGCCGATGCGGGCTTGGCCGCATTCGCAAGCGGCGCGGGAATCGCGCCGCCAGGCGGTATTGCGGCCGACGCCGGATTGGCCGAGCTTGGTCGCTCGTCCCGCCTGCTGGCGCGCAGCCTGATGCGCCTGCTGGCCGCCCGCCGCGCGGTGAAACGCGAGTTCCGCATCAGCCAGACGGTGGTCGCCGCGCGCGAGAACAACCCGCTGAAGTTCAGCGCCGACGAGGCGGAGGTGGTTGCCCTGTTGCTGGGGCTCTCACGGCCCGGCTTCCAGGCCGGCAGCGCCGCGGTGGCCGATGCCTGCCGCGATCTGGAGGCGCACCAGGTGGCGTTGCTGGCCGCCTTCCGCGCCGTGATCGCGCAGATCTTTGCCCGCCTCGATCCCCAGGCGATCGGCGGCAAGGAGGATGATGCGGGATTCCTCGGCCGCCTGACCGGCAGCGCCAAGGGCGCGGCGTGGGACAATTACATGAAGGTCTATGGCGACCTGAAGCAGGACTTTTCCGAAAGCCTGCGGGGGCGGTTGGCACTGGTGTTCGCGGAAGCGTACGAGGCGGAGAGCCGCCGCCATGGTGGATCGTAGCGGGCCGGCTCGCCGCGTCTACTCGAACAGGCTGGCCGAAAAAATCGCGTCGTCGCGGTCACCCGATGGCGTGCTGACCATCCAGGTGTTCCAGCCCAGCCGCGCCCCGCCATCCGCCCCCCCC
>Ga0224723_1001347_pt1 | contig 14986 bp, 12 predicted proteins | sample Balambano_FR2_Me_FD_161647 | JGI IMG/M metagenome (GOLD analysis project Ga0224723, IMG submission 161647) | Freshwater sediment microbial communities from Lake Towuti, South Sulawesi, Indonesia - Balambano_FR2_MetaG | ecosystem: Environmental > Aquatic > Freshwater > Lake > Sediment | place...
AAGCTTGTTTCGCCTCCCTCAAAGCCAAGCGTGACTACGACGACCACATTTGGTTTCATCGAGTTCGTTCCATGGTTTGTAAACCTGCTTCTACCCTCAATTAGAAAAGATTTGTCAGGCAGTCAGGATAACAACTCAAGCATGAAGTTACTGTTTAATCAAAACTTTTCCTCCTCTTCAGTTAGATAACGTCGAGCTTAGAATTGGGCAGGATAAAATGAGTTATATCTTGCTTAATACATATTTAGCCTGAAGGTACAATGTCAGATTTAACCAGCGTTGAAAAACTTAAGTTGGAAAAACTGCTTGAAATGGAAAGTGGTTATATACTTGATTTTTCAAACTTTACCTTTCAGGAATTCATCCTAGAAAATCTGAATATTGATATATACGATGAAAAATATAATTATCGTAGTGGCTCAAAAGCAAATCGTTTAAGGGGCTTTTGGGTAAAAGAACCTAATCATATAGTAGGAGAACTTTTAGGGAAATTGTTAGAATATTGGAGTACAAAAAGATTAATAGCTGGGAAAGCTATTACCCCCGAAGATGAGATGTTATTCAATGAATGTCAAAAGATCATTGAAAGGCTAAAAGGAGATTTTGTAAAGAAAAGGAATCAAGAGATTAAAAAACAGGAAGAATTCTCTTCTATGCAATCAGATCTTTTGCTTGAATTTGAGAAGTTTGCACGTTCAGAAAAAGCACAAGACAAGAGGCAAAGGGGTTTTCTACTTGAAGACTTGCTAAACCGAATTTTTTCACTTTATGAAATTCCAACACAGAAAAGCTTTAAGAGAAATGAAGGTGGAGAACAAATAGATGGAGCTTTTAAGCTTGACGGTTGGTACTATTTGGTTAAATGTAAATGGACTGAAAACCTAACAGATATAAGACAACTTGACAGCCTTTATGGGAAAGTAAATCGTTCTGGTAGGCAAACATTAGGGCTGTTCCTATCAATTAATGGTTGGTCAAAGAATGTGTGCCCGTTATTGAAGCAAAATAACGATAAATCTATCATCCTGATGGATGGTTTTGACTTGCGATCTGTTCTACTTGAACATAATAACTTGCATTTAAAAGACTTGCTCCTAAAGAAACTAGAGTACTTAAATTTTGAGGGAGAACCTTTTTATAGTGCAAATCGGCTTCTAAAGAATGTCTGAAAAGCCTTAATTGTAGGTAGTAAAGAGTACTTTAGTTCCCTCTAAATCTCCTTGAAAAGGGGGAATTGAGAGCTTTCTCTTTTTTTAAGGGTGGGGGATCTAGAAATGCTTAAAATCACAGCGTCTACAGCTTTAACCAGCTAAGAATATCTCCAACTGTTAACTGCAAGTCAGTAATTAGGATTGGAACGGGTAATAACTCGTGTTCGTCTTGTAGAAATTCAGGTTGTTGTCCTGATGGGTAGATGAGGAGCGATCGCTCCTCTGGGTCAATCAGCCAACCCATCTGGCAACCATGCTTTAAGCAGTGCAAGATATTTCCAGTAACTTTAGTTGGGCTTTGGTCGGGTGACAAGATTTCGATTGTCCAATCTGGGCAAAGCAGAAAAACATTAGCAATGTCGCCGTTGTCATCTACTGGGATTCGATTCCATGCAAAGACAGCCACATCAGGAACGAGCGATCGTCCGCCAAAGGTACAGTGCAACTCTGGGAAAGCATGGGCGATTCGTTGCTTCTTGACTACAGCATTAACCACCGTAACCAGCTCACCCTGGATGATGCTGTGCTTTCCCTGTGGCACTGGTTTTTGAATAATGCGACCATCAATATATTCACTGGCTGGCTTGGTTTCTGGTAACTTCAGAAACTCCTCTAGCGTGATGGTTTTCTCTGGAATTTGTACCATCAGCAACGTCTCCTTTGCCCAAAACTAATACAGCAGAGCAGAAAGGACATGGCTCATTAATTAATTGAACCATGCCCTATTCTATAGCGGTAGCCATATTGATTAGGACATTTTGGTGGCGCGGCTGAGCCGCGCCACCAAAATGTCCTTGTCCTAACCTAGCTGACTACAGCTATAACCTCACTTATCTGATCGCACAGGCAAAGGCGTATCTAGAATCTCCATCAGCAGATCTAGACGAGAAGGGCGTGTCAGCAGCGGCACAAGGTTCGGCAAGCTGTAGTAGTCTCCCGCGAAGGTAAACGTTTCTACAGGTGCCTGCTGTCCCTTCGGTTAGCTCTCCAGCCAATTGCAGTAACCGCCTACACGAACGATTAACCACATTGGGCATCATGAGTAATGCCAGAGATCAGGGCAGCGAGTCGCTTCCCTAGCTCGATCGCATTTTCCACCGAACCCGACTTGTCTACGAGCAAGGCAGTGGGACGGGTAATGACACCACGCCGCTGTACCTGCTCGTTCGTCACCTTCTCCAACCGGGCAAGGGTATCGGCTGCAACTTGTGCTTTGAATGCCGCAACCCGCGCACTCTTGGATGCCTCATCCAGCTTGCCATCAATCAACGTCTTCACCTCTGGGTGATCCATTGCTCCTCTTGCCTTCAGCGACTTGAGGTTGTTGATCACTTCCTGACCCGTCATGCTGTTGATTAATGCCACCAGAACCGTGGGAGTCAGTTGCTTGATCGCACCAATGGCGATCGCATAGGGTAACTTAAGCTCCACAATCAGCCGTACCTGTTCTGCGGCACTTTCAGCCTTTGCAAGCTGCTTTAACACGTCTGCCAGCGAACCAACAGGGGGCTGGTCACGGAACAGAATCGCATTCGCCTGCTCGTTAGGCTTGATGTGCAGCGAAGCATACAAATGCTTCATTGCCTTGCGTCCCCGCAGAGCGGCGCGATTGAACAGGGCAGGGTTGCTTTCCCGCAACTTTAGATACCGCTATACGGCAGTGCGAGCAGAACGAGGGAGCTTATTGCGGTGCTGCTATCATGAAGTCCACCACACGAGCCACCTGGTAAGGCGGAAACTCTTGCAGCATGACGAATCCAGCATCGCGGTGTTCAGTCAAATCGTTGGCCAGCAGGTGAGGAGTATGTAAGCTTTTTAAGTGAGGGCACGAAGTGAATTTCATAATTTAGGAAGTTTCCTCACCTCTCAAGAATGGGTCAAGGAGTCATTTTTGAGAGGGTTATTTAATTCACGATCCTTAGGGTATTGCTGACTGATACGAACCGTCAAGTTTTTACAGTCAGTGCAGCTTCATCTTCTAGAGGTGATAAGATAAGCAGTCAAGCTAGGGGTGCCTGAGTTTGCTCAGGCTGAGATTACACCCTTAGAACCTGAGTCTGGCTAGCACCAGCGGAGGGAAGCTGTTTATTCTGAGGAACCTAATATGCGGACTGAATGGATCGCGAAGCGTCGCGGACAGAGCAATGTGTCTCAAATGCACTATGCCCGTCAAGGGGTGATTACAGAAGAGATGCACTATGTAGCGCAGCGTGAAAACTTGCCTGCTGAACTGATTCAGGCAGAAGTGGCACGGGGGCGAATGATTATCCCCGCTAACATCAACCACACTAACCTTGAACCAATGGCGATCGGTATTGCTTCTCGCTGTAAAGTGAATGCCAACATTGGCGCTTCACCCAACTCTTCTGACCTGCAAGAGGAAGTTAACAAGTTAAAGCTGGCGGTTAAGTATGGCGCAGATACCGTGATGGATCTGTCTACAGGGGGCGGCAACTTAGATGAGATTCGCATGGCTATCATTAATGCCTCACCTGTGCCGATTGGTACAGTTCCGGTGTATCAGGCGTTGGAAAGTGTGCATGGCACTATTGAGAAACTCACGCCCGATGACTTTCTTCACATTATCGAGAAACACGCTCAGCAAGGGGTGGATTATCAAACCATTCATGCAGGCATTTTGATTGAACATTTGCCCTTAGTGAGAGGTCGGTTGACGGGCATTGTTTCACGAGGCGGCGGCATTCTAGCCCGCTGGATGCTGCACCACCACAAACAAAACCCGCTCTACACTCACTTCAATGACATCATTGAAATTTTCAAAAGATATGATGTCTCGTTTAGTCTGGGTGATTCTTTACGTCCGGGCTGCACTCACGATGCATCAGACGCAGCACAGTTAGCAGAACTGAAAACTTTGGGACAGCTTACCCGTAAAGCCTGGGATCATGACGTGCAGGTGATGGTGGAAGGTCCAGGGCACGTACCAATGGATCAAATTGAGTTCAATGTGCGAAAGCAGATGGAGGAATGTTCAGAAGCGCCTTTTTATGTGCTGGGGCCACTGGTGACTGATATTGCACCGGGGTATGACCACATCACCTCGGCGATTGGGGCGGCGATCGCAGGCTGGCACGGTACGGCAATGCTTTGCTACGTCACCCCCAAAGAACACCTCGGCTTACCCGATGCTGAAGATGTGCGAAATGGGCTAATTGCCTACAAGATTGCGGCTCACGCAGCAGATATTGCCCGTCATCGACTGAGGGCACGCGATCGCGACGATGAGCTTTCGACAGCACGATATAACTTTGATTGGAATCGCCAGTTTGAACTGTCGCTCGACCCCGATCGGGCGCGGGAATATCATGATGAAACGTTACCTGCCGATATTTACAAGACGGCTGAGTTTTGTTCGATGTGTGGGCCAAAGTTTTGTCCCATGCAAACTAAAGTTGATGCAGAAGCACTAACGGAACTGGAAAAGTTCCTGGAAAAGGAAAGCATGGGCAGCGGCGTATGAGAACTCCTTGCGCCTGATTAGAATGTTTGAAAAGTAGCAACTGGTACTCTGTAAGGGCGTGGCATTCGGCAGGTAGGTGCGGAATAGACGCAACATCCTTTCCCAAATGCTACGCCCCTACAGACTTCCTCTAAACTTATTCTCAACGCGCAATTCCTTCAGGATTTCCTTCAGGATTGGGCTGCAAATAGGGTGAGATGTTGGGTGCAATCTCACAGGCTGTGTCCTGGTTGATTTGAACGTAGCTAATACCATCTCTTTGATTTAACACGTTGATACAGCGTCTTGTGCTAACTCGTGGCTGAGCGTCGGTTCCCAGAGCAACAAGTACCATCGCTTCATACTCTATGTTGCCTTCAGGGGTGAACGTGAGCGAGTTGTTAGAATCTGGAATTGAAAAGACTAGCCGATCTGCCGGAATGTTAGGAGACAGCGTTCTCCATTCTCCAGGTTCTGTGGTATGGGGCGATTGTGCGACCTGAATACCTGCATTGGTTTTGCGAAAGTGAACGGTTTGGTTGCGACCTTCTAAAATTGCCTGGTGCTGTGCTTCTTTCAACGATTGGCGAATTTGCTCGGACAGCAGGTTGACGCGGGTTTGATCGACCAGGTTGACGAAGTTGGGAATGGCGATCGCCGCCAAAATTCCCATGACGCAAATCACGACCAGCAGTTCAATCAGCGTAAACCCCTGATTGAGAAGCTGAGACGGGCGATCGCTTCCCCCCAAAACTCGCAACCTGTGAAGTTTCATTATTCGCCTCCATCTGTCGTCAAATGCTGCAAGCCTGACACAGGTGGCTGAATGCTAGGTTGAACGCCCCCATCACTGGAAGAGCGAATCGGTGAATAGTCTGACTGGTTTTCTAACTGGATATCTGACTGAACGCCTGACTGAACATCTGACTGAGCTTTAGCGTGAACCGTTGCCAGATATTGCTCAGCCTCTTGAAGCCACTGTCTCTGGTCGGGGTGCATTCGAGATGCGTAGCGGCGGCAAGACTCCCATGCCAGCACATCGGTCGTCCCCTGACTTTCTAGCAACTGTGCCATCAGGCAGTAGGCAGACGCTTCCTCGCTGTTTAGCTGGATTGCAGCTTTCAAATGGGATGCTGCTTCAGGATAGTTAGCCTGACTCAAGTAAGCCCAGCCCAAATTTTTGAGCATGGAATATCGAACAGTATCACTTTGTTCTAGTTTTAAGCCTGCTTGCAGCAGCGAAATTGCCTGTTCTGGCTGTTCTGCCAGGATGTAGAGCCGCGCCAGGTTGCTGTAAGCCTCTGGTAGCCCTGCTGCTTGAGCGGTTGCATAAGCCATGCGGGCCTGAGCTAGGTCGCCTAGCTGCTCATAGTTGCGCCCCAAGTGGAAGTAGGCTTCGGGGTAGTCGGGTCTAAGGGCGATCGCCCGTTCCAGATCAACCTGCGCCAAGTACAGTTCCTTTGCAATCTGGTGAGTAATTCCCCGCTCGTGGTAAACCGTTGCCATTCGCATCGCCCCCCACTGCCAGCCTGCTACCCCTACACTCAGGGCGATCGCGACTCCAGGGATTGCCAATGCCCAACGCAGCTTCTTTAAGCGAGAGCGTTGAGGCAACAGTGCGGTTTCCTGTTCGTGATCGGGCTGTTGAGGATAATCTTGAAGGTCATGTCCCCGCTCGATTGCATCTAGACACTGCCAGATTGCGTCGGTGTTAGGTGGTCGCTTACCTACCGTTGGAGCCATCAAATGGTCAATCAGGTCCGCTAGTGAAGGGCTAATCGACGGAGCCTGATCCCGCCAGCGCAATTCGCCTGTGTAGAGGTCAACATCTAGCTCTAGCGGGTGTTTGCTCGTTAGCAGATGTACTAGAGTGCGACCCAGTGCAAAAAAGTCAGACTGGGGCAGCGGTCTGCCGTCGATTTGTTCGGGTGGAGCATAGCCAGGGGAGCAAATTCCGGTTAGAGCCTGCCCGCCGCCCACCTTCACCAGCATGGTAGGAGTAACTTCTCGCACCGCCCCAAAGTCAATTAGCACAAGCTGACCGTTTGGACGGCAGATGATGTTGGACGGCTTGATGTCGCGGTGGAAGCACTGCTGCACCGAGTTATTGTGCAGCACTCCGAGAATGTCAACCAGTTGCTTTAACCAGGCAATCGCCTGAGCTTGAGTCACGGCTCGGCGCAGCTTACTGCGTGAATTGACCCAGGAATTTAAGTCAACCCCTTCAATAAACTCCATCACCAGGCAGTGCAGCGTTTCAGTTCCAGAACCGGAGCGAAACTGAAAGCATTCTTCTTCTACTCTGGGAATTCCTGGATGGCGAAGCTGTCGCAGGACTTTTGCTTCCCGCTGAAATAGCTTGGCGGCGATCGGTGACTGATTCAGCAGAACCTTGAGAACTTTCTGTATCTCTGGCTTGCCTAACCTGACATTCAGCGTGTCCTCAACCAGGTAGGTTTTGCCAAAGCCACCTTCTCCAATCTGCCGCTTGACGCGATATCGATTGTGCAGCAGCAGCGGCGAGTTACAGTGACGGCACACTGTAGCTGATGCGCTGTCGGAATCAGCCGGATGGGGGCAAGTCGGGTTAACGCAGTAATAAGGTTTAGGTCTCAACGTTAGCTAGATCAGAATCGTTTTAGAACTTGAATTAAATTGATTCGTAGGAAAAGTTTTTCCTCTCTTCCCGTGAGGCTAACCGATTGTGAGGACACACTCATAGATTAGCTTAACCTTCTACCTGTGGTTGTGATCCTCACCCAAACGGTTCATTTCAAGTTTTTCTAAATCTTCATGAATGACGGCTTAGAATCTTAATTTAAGACACTCTGTCAATCACCTACACGAGTGGCATTCAGCAAAATCCTTTGTTTAAGCATAGAGAAATATCATAGCAATCATAGAAATGCCTCTTCCTAAAGCAATCGTTAAACCAGGATATCAACCTCAATCTGACAACACCGACAAGTTTTTTACTCAACTCCAGTCGGGCCCAGTCGGGCAATTGTGGATTGCCAGCGCTGAAGAAATCACAGCATTATATCCAAGCAGGACTTTAGCAGAGTTTGAAATGATCACCATTTATAGCGACGAGCATCACTACCAGAACGCAACAGCAGAACTCATCGACGGTAAGTTTTTACCTCCGTTTGAGGTGCCAAAACGAGCAGAAATGGTGCTTGCACAGGTGCGATCGACAAACCTGGGTGAAGTGTTGTCACCCAAAGCCTTCGGGCTTGAACCGATTCTACGAGTACACGATGAGCAGTTTGTCACGTTTCTCAGCACTGCTTGGGAGGAGTGGGTAGCGGCTCACGGCAACTATGATGCGCTGCCGCTCAATTGGGCAACTCGAACAATGCGCCAAGATCGCGTTCCAGAAGCGATCGACGGCAAGCTTAGCTATTACTCTTTTGATGCGGGTACGCCGATTACCGCCGGAACCTGGAGAGCCATCCAAGCCTCTGCTAATGTGGCGCTAACCGGACAAGAGTGGGTGACAAACGGAGAGCAGGCTGTTTTTGCGCTGTGTCGCCCACCCGGACACCATGCGGCGCGTGATTTGTATGGGGGATACTGTTTTTTGAATAATGCAGCGATCGCCACCCAAGCCTTTCGAGAGGCAGGCGCAGAGCGAGTTGCTGTATTAGACATTGATTATCATCACGGCAACGGCACCCAATCTGTCTTTTACGATCGCTCTGATGTCTTTTTCCTCTCTCTCCATGCCCATCCCAAAGATGAGTACCCCTACTTTTTAGGCTACGAAGATGAGATCGGCGTAGGGCAGGGCAAAGGGTTCAATCGTAACTATCCCCTGCGTTGGGGAACAGACTGGAACACGTATGGAGCAGCGCTTACGGATGCTGTCAACCACATTCGTGAGTATGCTCCTGATGTGGTGGTTATCTCACTCGGAGTGGATACCTTTGAGCATGATCCTATCTCAAAGTTTTGCCTGAAGCAGGAGGATTATCAAAAAATGGGTCAGGCGATCGCCCATCTCAATAAACCCACCCTCTTTGTTATGGAAGGGGGTTATGCAGTGGACGAAATCGGCATCAATGCGGTCAGTGTTCTATCTAGTTTTGCAGCAGGCTAACTAGCTAATCAAGCTGCAAACTCTAACAGAGGAGAGATGTAGCGTAGCCAACAAGTTCGTTACTGTGTGGCTACTGTTAAAACTCGTGTACGCTTCAGCGAGAACTCCCTATGAGCCAGTCCAATTCACCCGGCGATCGCGGTTCCATTCCCTTCAGTAGTGGCGATGCAGAAACTTTTGAGACAAAAGCAGCAGCGGCAGCGGCAACGGCAGCGGTTAAAGAGGTGATGTCACCGGAAACGGTTGTTGTAGACGAACCCCCACCCAAACCCAACTATCCGCTTTACCGAGTTCGCTCAGGGGAGCCGTTTCACTTAGCTGACATTGACCCAAACGCCTCTGAATCCTACACGAGCAAGAGAGACGTAGAAGCGGAACTGGAACGGCAAAGAGGGCGCTTGCAGAACCTACAGGAACGGCTGTTTGCAGAACAGCAGCGCAGTTTGCTGATTGTGCTACAGGCAATGGATACAGGCGGCAAAGACGGCACAATCAAAAATGTGTTTCAAGGGATTAATCCTCAAGGGTGTCAGGTTTGGTCATTCAAACAGCCGAGCGTAGAGGAAATCAGCCATGACTTTCTCTGGCGCTATCATCAGCGAACTCCCCCTCGCGGCATGATTACCATCTTCAACCGATCGCACTATGAGCGATCGCCGATACCCTCGAAGCCATGAATCCTCAATTCCCCGCAGAGACAGAAGCGCTGAACAATATCAAGATTCCAGATTAGGTTCAGAGACAGTGGCGAATTGAGCAAGCAGAACTCGTTTCTTTAAGTTCAAGCAACTGTCAAGCAATTTCATCAGTCAATCCTTTTATTCGGGTTAGCGTTCATTGAATTCGGGTTAGCGTTTATTGAATTCGGGTTAGCGTTTATTGAATTCGGGTTAGCGTTCATTGAATCAGAGTAAGCGTTCATTGAATTCGGGTTAGCGTTCATTGAATTCGAGTAAGCGTTCATTGAATTCGGGTTTTGCTCGTTACCAATCTCCAGTAGCTCGACCCAACCTAACGCGAGCAAGACGCTGTAAGCCCCTTGTCTTAGCTGGGGGTTCATTCTGTAATCACTGATGACCTTCCGGATCACGGTGCCCAAGAGTGCAAGATCTGAGGTGACACCTGATAAAAATCCCATACCCGGCAATCTCAACAAGGTTCCAGGTGAATGTTTCCATGCGCCTTTCAACTTTTATATTTTGCACACTTACATTCATCACGGCTCAGGCGATTACTCGACGGGCGATCGCCACTCCCACCCCGGCTCCAGATGAAACTAAAGAAAGCCCGGTTAGCGTTGCAAACCGCGTAAAACCTCAACCCAGTCCAGTTGTTGACCCACCTGAAGCAGAGCCTGCTAAACCCTTTGCTGATAGAGAGATAGCCGATAGAGTAGCAGGCGATCGCCCCATTTCATCGCCGTCCCCAGAGTCAGCCCCAAAGCTTGAGCCAGCACCGACCCCCGACCCAGAAAACAGCGGCAGTGTCGATGCAGTTCTTTCCCCTGAATGGTCAGCCGTCGCGCCCCAAAACTCGATTCAGCTACTAGAGATTGAACCCATCGTTGAAGTAGAGGCTGAACCAGACAGTGAACCTGTTCAAGTCCCAGAGGTTGAACCCAATGTCGAAGTAGAAGCTGAGCCAGCCGTTGAATCTGGTACTGAATTAGAGATTGAACGAGGAATTGAACCGGAAACCGAACCGGAAATTGACTCAGTTGAAGTGGAAATTGAGATCGAAGTTCAAGCGCCTGCTTCCCCAGATTTAGGAAATTTGGAGCAGCTTTCCCCCAACCCCAACCCGCTGTCTCGACCGACCCTGCCTGAAGAGGTAGAAGTGGGGGAAGCGGTGCCGATTACTCTAGAGCAGGCGATCGCCCTGGCCCAGCGCAACAACCTCGCCCTGCAAACTGCCCAGTTAGAGTTAGAACGCACCCAAGCAGAACTGCGCGAAGCCCAAGCTGCAAATTTGCCTCGCGTAACGGCTGGCGCTAATCTAACCCTTCAGCAAACCCAAAATTCCTCCGGCCTATCTGAAGAACTAGAAGCCGCTCTGGGAATTGAAGGCAGCAATAACTCTTCTACCGCAGCGGTTTTAGGCGGTTCCGTAGAACTCAACTATGACGTGTTTACCTCAGGCAGGCGATCGGCGCAAATCAGTGCGGCTGAGCGGCGAGTGCGATTTCAGCAGCTTCAGGTAGAAGTTACCTCAGAAGCAACGCTGTTAGACGTTGTGAATGATTACTATGACCTTCAGGAAGCTGATGAACAGGTGAGAATTGCTCAAGCTTCCCTGGTGGAAACGGAAGCCAGCCTGCGTGACGCAACGGCTCTAGAACAGGCTGGCATCGGCACTCGATTTGAACAGCTTCAGGCACAGGTCGATGTCGCCAATGCCCAGCAAGACCTAGCTGAAGCGTTGAGCCAACAGCAGATTGCCCGTCGTCAACTGCGACAGCGGCTTGGACTGGCTGAATCGGTAAACGTGGCAGCGGCTGATCCGGTTCAGGTGGCGGGCGATTGGCTACCCAGTTTGGAAGAAAGCATTGTTCTGGCTTATCAAAATCGGGCAGAACTAGAGCAGCAGTTAGTGCAGCGTGAGATTAGCCAGCAGCAGCGACGGATTGCGTTGTCTGATTTGAGTCCGCAGGTTTCAGCCTTTGCCAGCTATGGCATACAAGATACACTCAACCAGGAAGGCGGGTTGGATGATACCTACCAGCTTGGTTTGCGGCTCAACATGAATCTGTTTGATGGCGGGGCAGCGAGAGCCAGAGCCGCCCAGGAGGAAGCAAATGTGGCGATCGCCGAAACCCAATTTGCCGATGTGCGTAACCAGGTGCGGCTCGAAGTTGAGCAAGCTTACTTTACCCTCCAGTCCAGCTTTGAGAATGCGCGTACAGCCACTCAAGCCGTAGACCTGGCTACTGAAGCCCTACGCCTGGCCCGACTGCGCTATCGGGCAGGGGTTGGCACTCAAACCGAAGTGCTGCAAGCTCAAGCCGACCTCACCCAGGCAGAAGTCAATCAACTGCAAGCAATTCTTGGCTACAACCGTTCTCTAGCTTCGCTTCAGCGGGCAATCGGCAACTTCTCAATTGTTGATCTAGCCCTTGCTGTTTGAAATTTACACGGCTTGCACATTCCCTTTGTAGAAACAAGGGGCTAAGATCTGCGACTTCTTCGAGAAGTCGCAGATCTGGGCACCCGTCTTTCAGACTGGAGCTTGGTAACGAGGCTGATACGATAATCACATATTAATGTCATCTCTTTTGTTGCCAAGTTAATAAGTTGCACAGTTTATGAATTTTTCTGATTCCAGGCTGCTGGTGTTGCTAGCCGCAAGTTCTTTGATTGCTATGACAGGAGCAATTCTGGCTCCCATCCTGCCGGAAATGGCAAACAGCTTGCACTTTGAAACGGCCCAGGCTGGCAACTTAATCAGCTTTCACTTTCTGACACTGGCAATCTTCACGCCGTTACTCGGAATATTGGCTGACCGAATCGGGCAAATCCGGCTGCTGCTGCCTTCACTAGTTTGCTATGCCCTGTTTGGCACAGCAGGAGTGCTGATGCAAAGCTTTGCGCCCCTGTTGGTGACACGGGCGCTGCTAGGAATTGCAAATGGCGGTATTGCAGCGGCAGGTTTGGGGCTAGTCAGCAAGCTGTATCAGGGGGAAGCACGGGCACAGGCGATCGCCTACGTCGCGACTACCTTAACTCTGGCAAATATCGTCTACCCGCTGATTGCAGGCTGGATTGGCACACTCGACTGGCACTATGTCTTTGGGCTGTACGGTTTAGGCATTCCGCTGGCGCTGTGGGCTGCCTTCGTGTTTTACAGCAGCCAATCCAGCAGTTTGAATATTGAGGCTTTGTCTAATCAGGAAGAGTCCGACGAGAAATCTTCAGCAGAATCTCTCAAAGACTCTGCGATTTCAGGGATAGCCACACCCGCTCAACTATTCCGCCAGCCCCAAATCTTGAAACTGCTGCTGTGCTTAGCATTGGTTTCCGGCAGTGTGTATGCTCTGATCGTTTATCTGCCGATCTATATGAAAACAGACCTGGGCAGCAACACCGTTTCAATTGGCATTGTATTAGCCACAAAAGCAGGCGGTGCAGCCCTGGTTTCAGCCTTGCTGGTGCGGCGATTGGTGAAACAAATCGGTGAGAGTTGGGCGATCGCCCTCGGTGCTATAACAATGTCACTCACTTTAATAGCAATGCCCTACCTGCATCAGATGCAAACCTTGCTCCCGGTTGCCATTCTGTTTGGCTTTGGCTTTGGCATTGTTGTACCAACCCTATATAGCAGCCTTGCCGACTTAGCGCCCAACAGCTTACAGTCAACCGTTCTAGCAACCGGAACGGGCGTGAGTTTTTTAGCACAGTTTCTATCTCCCATTCTGCTAGGGTTTGTCTTTACCCATTCCAATCTCTCAACCGTGTTTTTCACTACCGCATTGGTAGCACTGACTGTAAGTTTTTTGAATTTGCTTCCCAGAAGAAATCTGTGCCTGTAAAGGAATGAGCCACATGATAAGCCAGATATTTGCTGCCTCAATTAGACTCGAAGTTCGCCCGAAAGGTAGATCGCTGTCTCTACCAAATGACAGAGAATCGAAGGAGGGGAGCTATATGGCATCTTCTCAGCTTTCGGCTGGCTGGATAGAGCAGAGATATCAACGGCTTTGATTCGGAGTCCATCACTGTGACGCAAATGAACGCTGATATTTCCAAAACGATTTTTGTTGGCGACAGTGAAATGGCAGGGCTGATGCGATCGCACGACTGGTCGCAAACGTCGCTTGGTGCAGTTGAAACCTGGCCTCAGAGCTTACGATCGATCCTAAGTGTTTGCCTCAACTCCCAATTCCCGATTGCTATCTACTGGGGTGCAGATCATTTGCTGCTGTACAACGACGCTTGGCGACCCATTTTGGGGGACAAGCATCCCTGGTCACTGGGTCGTCCTGGACGTGAGGTTTGGTCTGAAATTTGGAGCGATATTGGATCGGAACTAGCGAGTGTTTTAGCAACAGGCAAAGGCACCTTTCACAAAGATGACTTGCTATCGATGTATCGGTTTGGTTATACCGAAGAGTGCTTCTTTGAGTACACTTTCAACCCGATTCAAGGGCAAGGAGGTGTCGTGGAAGGTGTATTCAACGTGGTTACTGAAACGACCTATCGCGTGTTGAACGAGCGCCGCGCTCAACTGCTTCGAGAAATAGCCGCAAAACCCGGAATTATAAAAACTGCCGAAGAATCATGCGCTCTGATCATAGAGGCTCTCAAGTCTGATCCGCTTGACATTCCGTTTGCCCTCCTCTATCTGATTGACCAGGACGGAAAGTATGCTCATCTCTACGGCAGCACTGAATTTGCACCAGACAGCCCTATCAATCCCGTAAGCATTGACCTGACCAAGAAGGATAGTGCTGATGACTGGCTAATTGCTCGTGCAGTTGAGACGCTTCAAGCTCAAGTCATCACTGACCTACCAGCACGCTTTGGCACTCTTCCTGGAAGTCCGTGGCCAGAACTACCGCAGGAAGCAATGGTATTACCGATATTAGCTACCAGCCAAAGTAAAGCAACTGGAGTGCTGGTCGCTGTCGCTAGCCCTCGACGCAGGCTGGATAAGGTCTACCGTGATTTCCTCAATCAAATTGCTGGGCAAATTGCACTGGCGATCGCCAATGCCCAGGCTTACGAAGAAGAACGCAAACGAGCCGAGAGTCTGGCAGAACTTGATCGGGCGAAAACAATCTTCTTTAACAATATTAGTCATGAGTTCCGCACTCCGCTAACCCTCATGCTCAATCCGCTAGAGGACATCTTAGCGAACTCTGATTTGTCACAAGGCGATCGCCAACAGCTAGAAATTGCCTACCGCAACTCTCAGCGCCTGCTCAAGCTGGTCAATACGCTTTTGGACTTTTCCCGTATTGAGGCAGGGCGGGTTCAAGCTATCTACGAGCCAACCGACCTGGCAACCCTGACGGCTGACTTGGCTGGGGTCTTTCGGTCGGCAATCGAGCAGGCAGGAATGCGCTTGCAGGTAGACTGCCCCCCGCTGCCTGAGCTGGTTTATGTCGATCGGGAAATGTGGGAGAAGATTATTTTGAATCTGCTCTCCAATGCCTTTAAGTTCACCTTTGAAGGGGAAATTGGGGTGAGTTTGCAATGGGGGGCAGGGGAGATGGGG
>Ga0224723_1001348_pt1 | contig 14982 bp, 14 predicted proteins | sample Balambano_FR2_Me_FD_161647 | JGI IMG/M metagenome (GOLD analysis project Ga0224723, IMG submission 161647) | Freshwater sediment microbial communities from Lake Towuti, South Sulawesi, Indonesia - Balambano_FR2_MetaG | ecosystem: Environmental > Aquatic > Freshwater > Lake > Sediment | place...
GCGTCGTGTTTACAACGGCAGCCATCTTACCCATCCCGGTGTGCGCTATGAACGCGCCAGAGCCGTGACGATCCGCGCCGATCAGGGCGCATTCGGCCTGGAACTGGACGGAGAGTATGCGCGGGGCAGCGATCTGCGCTTCAGCGTCCGCCCGCAGCTTATCAATCTGCTGACTTATCGCTGAGCGGCGTCACGTGCGCGCCAGGTTATAGGGGCGGGGGCCGTACTGATCGATGATCAGCCGGTCGTCCAGGGTGATGCCATTCGGCGTGATCAGCCGTTTGTACAATTCCATAAAGCCGTGGGGCTTGACGAGAAACACATTGCCGCCTTTATGAAAGACACTTTCCATCAGTGAGCGTTCGTCATACATCGTGGCGACGATGATGTACACGTCGGGGTAGCGGCGGCGCAGGTCATAGGTCAGTTGCAGGCCGTTGGTGTCGGGAAGCTGCATATCGACCAGCGCCAGCGCCAGATGATCCAGGTCTTTGACGCGCTCCATCCCGGCGGCTCCGCTGCTGGCGCCCAGAATGCGATACCCGGCCTGCGCCAGCAGACGTTCGAGAAAATCACGATTGGCGGGGGTGTCGTCGATCACCAGAGCGGCTCGATCAGAAGTTGCTTCGATGCTCATAAACTTAATCCTTTTTATCTGACCTAAATGTTCAGGCCGCGCTGATTCCGGCTCTCAGCAGCGCGCTTAATTTAGTATGTTTGCCTCGTCCGCCAGCGCCGACTCTAACGCCGCGACTGCATGTATAGCGGTCGTATCGAACACTGGCACCGACGTGTCTTCCGGCCCGACCAGCAGCGTGATTTCAGTGCAGCCCAGGATGATCCCCTCAGCGCCGCGCGCCGCCAGATCGAGCATCACCTCGACATAAGCCGCTTTGGAAGCGGAATTGATCACGCCCCGCACCAGTTCATCATAGATGACACGGTGGACGACCTCGCGCCCCGCCGCATCCGGGACAAGCACATCCAGGCCGAACCGATCGACCAGCCGCCCTTTGTAGAAATCCTGCTCCATCGTGTAGCGCGTCCCCAACAGCCCGATTCGGCGCAGACCCGCCGCGCGGATTCGCTCTGCCGTGGCATCGGCGATGTGCAGCAGCGGGATGCCGATCGCGGCCTGCACCTCGTCCGCCATGCGATGCATGGTGTTAGAACAGATCACGATCAGCCCGGCCCCGGCACGTTCCAGGCGCTGCGCGGCATCGATCAGGCGCGCGGCGGCCTCATCCCACCGATCGGCCTGCTGAAGCGCCTCGATCGCGTGAAAATCGAATGAATACAGCACACATTCCGCCGAATGCAGGCCGCCGAGACAGTCGCGCGCCGCCTCGTTGATCAACCGGTAGTAGAGAAGCGACGACTCCCAGCTCAGGCCGCCGATCAGACCTATCGTCTTCACAGCACGCTCACAGGTCAGACTACTGTTCAGAACACGAGTCAGAAATTTCGGTGATTATATCCACGAACCTGGCCCCTGCAACCGGGCGCGATCCCTATCCTGCTTCAGCGCCCGGCGACTCCGGTGAGGCCGGTTGAGCGCCGCTGGCTCCATTCAGGCTGCCGAGGTACGCCTCCTGCTCCAGCGGGAGGAGGCTGACAGCGGCGGTCTCCGTGGCGTGATCCGGGCGCGGCGTGGGCACGTCCGTATCGCGGGCGGCGGTCGGCATTTCCAGGTCAGCCAGAGAAACCGGTTCAGCCTCCTGCGTCAACTGGGTGGGATCGACCGGCAGTTCGGCGGTGGCGGTCTCCACCGGCGCAGATTTTGCGTCGGCTGTGGCGCGCGCCGCTGCCTTGAACTGCGCGTCATAGCGGTTGAATATCTCCAGAAGCTGCGGGATCGGCAGCGGTTTGGGGAGATAGTCATCGCAGCCAGCGGCCAGACAGCGCTCCCGATCGCCGATCATGGCGTAGGCCGTCACGGCGATAATCGGGATGGTGTGCCCCTCAGTGCGCAGCCTGCGGACGACCTCCAGGCCGTTCAGGTCGCCAGCCAGTTGAATATCCATCAGCACCAGGTCGGGTTCATCGCGCGTAAAATTTGCCAGGGCGTCCGCGCCGTCGATATAGTTGATCACCTCATGACCCATCGCCACGCGCTTGACCAGGTATAAGTTCGCGGGGTTATCTTCCACATAAAGAATTTTCATGAAACGTGAGACTCCTGCGAAAGTAAGGTCGATTCCGTCTGACGTTTGAGCGCCGGGACTTCGTGAGTGACTTCTTTTTCTTTATGATAGGGCTGAAGCAGCACATGGAAGGTGCTGCCAACACCGACCTGGCTTTCCGCCCAGATGCGGCCTCCCATCAGCGTCACCAACTGGCGCGAGATCGCCAGGCCCAGGCCGGCCCCGGAACGCGGATCGCGCCCGGCGACGTTGGCCTGCCGGAATTCCTCAAAGATCGCGTCGAGTTGTTCGGCGGGGATGCCTGCGCCGCTGTCCCTGAGGCTCAACAGCACGCCGTCTTCATTGTCGCGCACCGTGAGATGAATCGCGCCTTTGTCCGTAAATTTACAGGCGTTGCTGTAGAGGTTCAGCAGCACCTGGCGCACGCGGTTCTCGTCTGCCCAGATATTGGGGATCGTCTCTGGCAGGTCGGCGGTCAGATCGATCGGCTTGCTGCCGATCAGCCCGTGCGCCACCGAGATCGATGCCTCGATGATCGGGCGCGGGTTGACCTGCTGCATAAACACTTCCAGCTTGCCAGCATCGACCTTTGCCAGATCAAGGATGTCGTTGATCAGCGTGAGCAGTTGGCGTCCGCTGTTGTAAATCTGATTCAGGTCGTTCTGATAGGCTTCCGCCAGCGGCACATTATCGTACATGATCGGAAATTTGAGCATGGTCTCGCTGAAGCCAATGATGGCGTTCAGCGGGGTGCGCAGTTCGTGGCTCATGTTCGCCAGGAACTGACCGCGAAAATTTTTGGCCGTTTCCGCTGCGGCGTGGGCATTTTCCAGTTCGACGTTGATCTCTTTGAGCTTATCGCTGAGGGCTTCGCTGCGTTTGAGGCTGCGGTGCAGTTCGGCACGGCTCTCGAACAGGTCGAGGTTGGTGCGGCGCTGGCGCTGATAATTCAGCAGCGCCCATTCCGTCACGGCATACAATTCGCCCGTGACCTGGGCAGCCATCCCCGCGCCGATAAACATCAGCAGCACGGCGAAGGCCTGGTGGATGCTGAAAAATTCCAGGCTGCCGCGCACCATCACGGGCACGCCGATCGAAATCGCGGCGCAGATCAGCGCGATCAGAAAAGTCCAGCGCGGCGGCAGCAGCAGGCCGATGATAAAGATCACCACCACGAATACAAATGGCGCGACCTGGATCAGTTCCAGGTTATTTTTGTCCAGCAGCAGCATGGTAGTGGCGGTGATGCCGCCAAAGGCATAAGCCAGGGCCGCCGCCACAAACCGATTCTCCCGCAGCAGCACGCTGGTCAGCCCACAGCCCAGCGCCAGAGCCAGCGGCGCGGCGATCCAGACCAGGGGATTCAGTTCACGAAACGAAGACAGTGCGATGGTCAGAAACAGGATGATGGCAGAGGCCAGCAGCGTGGCTTTCCACAGCACAGCCAACCGGTCCGATTTAACTTCCGTCGCAAAATCAATATGGGTAGGAAGAGACTTTTGCGGCACATCCATAATAACCCGGCCTGTTTTAAGGGTGTTTTTACTATTCTACAAGAAATATTGCATGGCGGGCATTTATCTTTCCTTTATCCAAACTAAATTATATCGAACGTGTAATGTCTGTAAGGTTGCAGATTCCTGTGCGCAACAGGCGCAACACAGGGCAAACGCATCAAGATTTTCATCCAGTTCAATAAAGGTCATAGGGTGTCGCAGGGGCGCAACGCATTGCGCCTCTACAGAAAAATAATCTGTACCGAACCGTTGTGAACCTGAAAATCGGTTTGATGCAATCGCCCTGAGGCGCAACATCAGTCGGTTGACAGCGGTTCAGAATGCGTGTTATAGTTCTCACGATAGTCGTTAAGAGTTCACAGGAGGCTGTAAGATGCAAGTCGCTTACCCTGATTTCCGCCGCATGGGCGTGCCTGTGGGCGGCGCTTAACGATTGCTGCGATTCGATCGACTCCGTTCTGCTGTATCCCTGCCTCGTTAAGCTGCTGACCCCGCGTTCGTAACCTGCCTCGAACGTTGATTCGCAGGCACGCCATGCCTTTCCCGGTTTGGGGGAAGGTCAAATTCTGGCCTGCCTGTGGAACTGCATCGCCTGTCTGCGAGACACTTCCCTCAAAGCTGCCTGCTGGCCTGCGCCCAGCTCTGTAACGCTACCACCGAGTCTCATGTCGCTTTCTGACATAAGGGGAAATATCACCTTGTCTCGCTTTGACTCTACCCAGGACGATCTGGACACGTTCGATCAGTACGAAGCGCTGTTCGACCCGATGAAGACCGACCGGCAGGCGCGCCGCCGCCGCAAGCCGAAAGCCAAACACACGCCCAAGAAAACCCAGGGCGATCTGCTGACGGAGATCGCCGCCGAAACGGGCGTGGAAAGCGGCGGATTTGAGACCACCTATCACCCCAGTAAATACGAAGCAGGCTGGCTGTTACAATCGCTGCGCACCTTCTACGATCAGAAGCTGATCAGCGATGTGCTGGCGCTGGTAAAGGGCGGCAAGGAGGCCAGCGTGTACCGCTGCCAGGCGCATCCCGTCACCGGGCTGGACTTTGTCGCCGCCAAAGTCTACCGCCCGCGCATGTTCCGCAGCCTGAGCAACGACGCGATGTACCGCGAAGGCCGCCAGGTGCTGACCGATTCGGGCGCGGCCGTCAAGGAGACTGATCATCGCACGATGCGCGCGATCGGCAAAAAATCGGGCTTCGGCCAGCAGGTGGCGCATACATCCTGGCTGATGCACGAATTTACCGCCATGCAGCAGTTACAGCAGGCCGGGGCCGCCGTCCCGCAGCCGATCGCCGCCAGCAGCAACGCGATCCTGATGGATTACATCGGCGACGAATCGATCGCCGCGCCGATCCTGGCCGATGTCTGCCTCAGACGCGATGAAGCCGCGCCGTTATTTAACGACGTGCTGCGCAACATCGCCCTGATGCTGGATTTCGACATGATCCACGGCGATCTCTCAGCCTATAACATCCTGTACTGGGACGGCGCGATCACGCTGATCGATTTCCCACAGGTCAGCCATCTGCGCAGCAACAGCCGCGCGCGCTTTATCCTGGAGCGCGATGTGACGCGTGTGTGCGATTACTTTGCTGCACAGGGTTACGAGCGCGATCCACGGGCCATTACGCACGATTTATGGACGCGCTATGTGCAGGTGCGCCAGCAGGATCAGGACGCCGACCTGTCGCGGATGTTGCCCGAAGAGGGCGAAGAGGATTGATTGGCGCAGGGTCAGGCCGGTTGTGCCTGACCTCAGCCTGCGCGGCAAAAACGGGGACGAACCTGGTGTACGTCCCCGTAAAACATCGATCAGGTATCTGCCGCCGCGCGGATAGCGGCGAACAGCGCCAGCAGCGGCTCCGGCGTCAGCCCATCCTGCGCGGTGATCGACCGCGACGATTCGCCCCGCACCACCACCAGTTGATAACGATAATCGTCGTCATCCAGCGGCGTGGTGCTGACGAAGGCGTTCTGCAAGCCGAAGAAATTGACTTCATCAATGCGCGTGGCGATGTCTTCGATCTCAACGGGGCTGGCCTGGAGCTGCTGATCATCGCGCGTGACTGTGCCATCCACATTGATCTGGATCGTCAGCGTGGTGTCCGCCGGGCCGCCGAACTGCGTGAAGATCAGTGAGTCGAAGCCAGAGCCAGCGTCGTCCGGTTCAGCGGTGGTCGAGGTCGCCAGCACGCCCGCCGGCGGAATGGCCGGGTCGAGCGTCGCCACAGCGAAGGTGGCAAAGGGCGTCACCTGATCCGGCGGGATCGGTGTGCCCAGCTCGTTATAAAATTCCTCCGGCTCAAAACCGATCGGCGTTTCGGTCGGCGGGCCACTGTTGTCCAGCGTGGGGGCCTGGGTGATCTCGTTGATGGCGGCCAGCGTCGCCGGGTTGATCGCCTCCTGCGTCGCCTCACCGGAGACGCTTTGACCGGATAACGTCGCGGTCGGGTCTGGATCACCGCCGCCGCGACAGGCCGCCAGCAGCAGCGCCAGGCAGCAGATTAGGATCAGGGCGGAACGCTTCATCGCGCAGCAGCCTCCTGGTGACAAGCCAACACAGTTCATTCCAGTGTGAATCAGATCGCGCGCACTGGCAAGGGGACTTGTGTTGAGGTTTGTTGACAACGCATGACGCGGCCTCACACTCACGGCACACTGGGGATGCGCCGGGTGGCCTGCACCACGCCGTCGGCATCCGCCAGCACGATCACATCGCCCGGCTCGAACACCTCCCGATCGCGGCCCCAGAAAAGCGCCACCGGCGTATTTTCCCCGCTGCGGGTGTTGACGGTCACACGGCCATTCTGGAACAGCCGCCGCCCTTCCGGGAACACAAAAGTGTTGCCCTCGCCGTCGCTCAGCGTCCACCCGCCCAGGTTGACCACCGCGCCGTTATTGAGGATCACGACCGCTTCGGCAGTGATGTCCCCGGCGCTGATAATGTCGGTAATCACCACCTGGGCGTTGGCGGCGGTCGGCGCCAGGGTCAGGGTGGGCCGAAGCGCGGGCGCAGCAGTGAGGTTGGCTTCCGTCGTGCCTTCAGCCTGGGGCGTGACTTCACCCCCGCCATCCACCGATGCCACGCTGACTCCTTCCGTCACCTCGACGACCTGCGTTTCAGGGACGAGCGCGCAGCCTTCCAGCGGGACGATCAATATCTGGCCGATTTGCAGCAGACCAGAGGTCTCCTCCGTCAGGTTGTTGACGGCCAGCAGTTCAAACACATCCGCGCCGTAAATATCGGCCACGATCGAGGGATTCTCGCCGTCAGCCAGCGCGTGCGGAATACACCCGGCGGGCAGGCTGCTGGCCGTCTGCGCCAGTTCGGGGTTGGCCTGGGCCAGCGCCGCGTCGAGCGTAAATTCCGGCAGCGGTGTGGTGCCTTGCGCACCGCCTTCCTGGAGCAGTTCCGGCGGCAGTTCGACGATATTGCCCTCGCCGGGGCCGGGTGTCGGCGTCACGATCACGACCTGCGTCACGATCTGCGCTGGCTGGGTCTGGAACACCACATAAGTCACCTGGCGTTCGGTGACGCTGCCGCCGGACTGAGGCGCGAAGTTGAGTACCAGAAAAACCGCCGCCGCTGAAATCACAAAATTAAGCAGCAAAAATCCAATAGAACTGCGCCGCATAAGGCTGTCCTCTGCGTGGATTCACAATGGTCTAAGTCGTGCAGAGTTTAGCACACTTTTGAAAGTGGGAACGCCCGCTGTTGAAAGCGGGCACGCCCCCGCGCCTCAGCGTAGGGCAAGCGGTGGTCGCAAGCGGTGGTCGCTGGGAGTGGGAATTTCGTACCGGGCGCGGCTCCTTGCCCCGGCCATCATCCCAGGGCGGCGGCGAAATCCCCGGCAGACTGGAAGCGATCGTCCGGGTTTTTCGCCATCGCGCGTTGAATCGCCTGGGCGAGAAAGGCGGGCACATGCGGCGCTTTGATCGCGGCGTCGGGCGGCGGCTGCTGAAGATGCGCGAACAGCACCTGCGCCAGCCCCCCGTGGAAGGGCGGTTCGCCGGTGAGCATCTGATACGTCATCGCCCCCAGCGCGTAGACATCGCAGCGGTGATCGACCGTGCGCGAATTGGTGATCTGCTCTGGCGCGGCATAATCGAGCGTGCCGATCAGCCCGGTCTGCGTCAGGCCGGATGACGTATCCTGCGCGCGGGCGATGCCGAAATCCATCAGCACCGGCATATCATCAGGCCGCCGCAGCATGACATTGGCTGGCTTCACATCGCGGTGAACTAAACCCTGCGCGTGCGCATGATCCAGCGCCGAGGCGATACCGCGCACCACGGCTACCGCCTGCTCAACCGTCAGCGGGCCTTCCGCGCGCAGCCGGGCGCTCAGGTCTTCGCCGTTGATAAACTCCATCACCATGAAGTACAGCGTGTCGTTAACACCGTAATCGTACAGCTCGACGATGTTGGGATGCCGCAGCCCGGCGATGATGCGGGCCTCGCGTTCAAAGCGAACGCGAAATTCCTGCTCGAAGATCGCGCTTTCCGACAGCACCTTGATCGCCACCGTGCGCTTAAGCGCCGTGTGATGCGCGCGGTAAACCTGCCCCATGCCGCCCTGCCCGATCAGGTCGCGCACCTCATACGCGCCGAGGGTGACGCCGGTCAGATGACCGCTGCGCCCGCTGGCGTTGACCTGATCGCGCTGCTGGCGCATCTGATTCAGATCAGCCCGCAGATGGAACACGCGCCGGTCAACGAAATGCTGAACACGGCGGCGCGCCGGGTTAAACAGCGCCACGGTGATGGCGGTGGCGATCACCAGCGCCAGCGACGGCGACCCGCCGACCAGTTGCAGCGCGCCCTGGATCAGGAAAAAGCCCAGGAAGAACGCGAAGCCCAACCCGGCCACGATCAGGCCGTAGACCAGCGACCGGTTGATGACCAGATTCAGCCGGTAGAGGTAATAACGCGCCACCGAAATCCCGGTCGCAATGGGCAGAATCACCCACAGCAGCGTATCGAGGATCGGGGCGGAGATCAGCGTCACAAACAGCAGCCGCACCGCCCCCGGCTCGCCGGTCTGCGGAAAGATCACGCCCAGGATCACACGCACGACGGCGTTGATCATGACTACAGAGAAGCCGAACACAAACCAGCGTGTCTGCTGCTTCTGCTCCGGCGTGGAGACACGGGCGTAGCGATAAATCTGCGCGGCCAGGCCAGGCCCCAGCCACACGATCGCCGCCGCGCCCTGAAGAAACTGCGGCCACGCTTCGGGATCAGCGGCGATCACCGGCAGCGCTACAATGCCGATCACCCAGGCCAGCGCCAGCCAGCGCGTCCACGGCGGGACAAAGCGCCCATCGGGGAACACATACACAAACAGCACCGTCAGCAGATAGCGCGCGGTCTGGAGTACGGCCAGCACCAGCGGCGTTTGATCGTCGCGGATCAGCGCCAGGGTCGTCGCGGGTGCGATCACCCCGGCCACCAGCAGCGTGAGCGAGGTCAGCATGGCGACCGGATCGTTGGCGTGGCGCAGAAACAGCCACAGGCTGACGCCGAAGAACACCGCCACCTGCACCCCTTCAAAGAACAACATGTACGCGGCGTAGCTGTCGATCGATACACCATAATCGGCCAGCAGTGCGGCCTCTTCTGCGTGAAGCTGGTAGATTGCCTCGCCGCCGACCGCGCGCAGCTGATCGATGCGTGGGCGCACCGCCATCGCATAGGTCGCCACGCACAGCGCGCAGATCAGAAGCCAGACGCCGCGAAAGACAGGCGTGTAGGAGATCGGCTGGAGTCGTCTGGGCTGGACGAGTGTGGTCATGCGTATTCCCCGGCAAGGCTATGACGACGGCGCGGATGGATGTTGGCTTTCATTCCTCGCTGACTGACCTTATAACGACCCGGACTTTTCAACAAGTTTGCCAGCAGGTCGATCTTTAACAGGATTTTTGTGGTTGCAGCCAGATGGCGATCCGCCCCACCAGATATTCACACAGATTCCGACACTTCGATCAGGTTGCCATCGGGATCGCGCAAGTAAATAGAGCGAATCGGCCCAGCCGCGCCGGTGCGTTCGGCGGGCGGCCCCAGCAGTTCGACCCCGTGGCCGGCCAGATGCGCGATCACCCCATCAAGCGGGTCGGCGCTGATCAGGCAGAAATCTGCCGAGCCGGGCTGAGGCTGCGCCGCTTTCGGCTCAAATTCGTGCCCGGCCTGGTGAAGATTGATCTTCTGTCGGCCAAAGGTCAGCGCGCGGCGGCCCTCCCCAAACGTGACGACCGCCATCCCCAGCACGCGCGAATAAAAATCGCAGGTTGCGTCGAGATCGCGCACCGTCAGCACGAAATGGTCCAGGTGTGAGATATTCATCGCGGCGGCTGATCAGACTTGCAGCACGCCGCGTTCGCGCAGCACGGGATCGACCACAGCGCGAAGCTGGCGCGCCCGTTCGCGGATCGTCTCGATCGGCAGCGATCCGTCACCGGTCAGCCAGGCCGCCATACCGCAGGCCGCCGCCCCCGCCGCCATAAACTTCCCGGCGTTGTCGGCGTTCATGCCGCCGTTGCACATGAATTTAATGTGCCCCAATGGCCCCATAATGGCTTTGAAGTAATCGATCCCCAGGCTGCCGATCGGGAAAATCTTCAGCATACTGACCTGCATCGACCAGGCGTGGACGGCCTCCGTCGGCGTCATCACACCGGGCGCGATCAGCACCTCGGCGGCCTGCGCCACCTCGACCACCTCCGGCTGGAAGGCGGGCGACACGACGAAATCGGCCCCGGCATCCAGCACACGCTGAGCGGTATCCCCATCCAGCACCGTGCCCATGCCCACACAGGCCGCCGCGCCAAACTCGCGCTTGACTGCCCGCATCGCCTCGATCGGCTCCTCAGAATTCATCGTCAGCTCGAAGGCGGCGATCCCTTCCTCGACCAGCGCGTTCGCCACACGCAGCGCATTTTCCGGCCCGAACGCGCCGCGCATCCCAGCCACGATCCCGCGTGATTCGATAAAGTCACAGGCTGTCCGTGTATTCATCCGCATGGCGAACCGTCCTTCCTATGGCGCATCAGGCGCACCGTTTTATAATCGATGGATGTTGTGGAGTTTAACACATCGCAAAGGGGGCAACGATGACCACCACACGCCGATCTGCGCAAGTGCGCCGTGTCTGGATCATGCGCCTGGCCCTGGTGATCACACTGCTGATGCTGGCAGGCTGCGGCGGAGGCGGCGAGGCGCAGGTCCCGACACTGGTCGAAATTGACACGCTGGCACAGAGCAATCTCGCCACCGGGGTCGCGTCGGGTGAAATCACGCCGGAGCCGACGGCTACCGAGACGCCAGATGTCCCAACCCTGCCGGCCAGCTATACGCCGACTCCCTCCCCTACCCCGACCGAGACTGTGGCGCCGACCGTGCCAACCCCGACCGCTGATCCCCTGGCCGGCGAAGGCGCGATCTTCTACATCTACAACAGCGATTCGATCGTCACGCTGTCCCCGGATGGCAGCTTTACCCAACTGGTCGCCACGTTTGGCGTCGGTGTGCGGATCAGCGATCTGGTTCCGTCACCAGACGGTCGGCTGCTGGCGTTCGTCGGGCCGGGCAACGGCAGCGCGCGCGAGGTGTATGTCGCCACGGCAGATGGAGCGTCGGTGATCCGTGTGTCGTGCCTGGGGTTTGCGCAGGTGCGCCAGCCCGCGTGGAGTCCCGACGGGCGGACGCTGGCCTTTATCGCCGCGCAGGGAGAGAATCAGCCGAGCGACCTGTATGTGGCGAACTGGGAAGGCAGCGGCAACTGCCCAACCGATAATGGTCAGCGCAGGGTGGCAGACACCGCCAGCACGCAGCTCGGCGATGTGACCTGGGGCAGTACCAACAGCCTCCTGTTTTTCAGCAACCCGACCATTTTCGCGCTGAATCTCGCCACGGGGCAGGTCTCGGGATCCTTTAATCAGACACAGGGCTTCGGGCCGGATTTTAACCTGATGATGCGCCCCGCCCGCAGCGATGTGCTGTCGTTCCTCAGCCCGACCAGCGATCCGCAGGCGCTGGCGATCAGTGGCATCCTGACCGATGCGGATGTGGCTGATCTCACGGATGTCACCCTGCGAGCGCTCGGCCCATTCCCGGCGGAGCGCGCCATGTGGAGCGCGGACAGCCGCACGCTGCTGCTTTCCCGCTACGAGTCCATTGTGATCTTCGACGTGAGCAGCAACCGCACCGAGACCCCGCTGATCGCGCTGCCCGTGATCCCGCGCGCCACGTTCAACCCGGATGCGACGCTGGTGGCTTATGTCGGGGCCGACCCGGTTAATCCTGCGGTGCAGCAGATTTTCGTGCTGAATCCTGAGACTGAGGCGACGCGGCAGATCAGCACGCACACTGAAGGCGTGGTCAATGATCTGATCTGGATCGGCGGTTAATTCACATCAGCGATCGATGCCGACCGGCGCTTGCAGGAAGTTTTCACCCTGCCGCATCCGGCGCAGGTAATCGCCGAAGGTCTTGCGCGGCAGCGGCTTCAGGATCATGGCAGTAAAGCCGCTGTCGCGGACGCGCTGCTGCACCGGCGCGGAAAATTCGTCCGCGATGGCGATCACCGGGGTTTGCTTCCAGGCCGCATCCCTGCGCAGTTGATCGCAGATGGCGAACGCATCACCCGCAGGCAGATCGAGGTTGAGAAAAATCCAGTCCGGCGCGGGACGCATCGCGCGGAGCTGCGCCATCACGTCGGAGCCGGTGGTATTCCGTTTATAGGCAATACCCAGATCGTCCAGCAGCGTGCTGATCGCCAGGAGACTGGTGGCGTCATCTTCCACGACGAAGGCCCAGGCGCCGTCCATTACACACCCTGACTCTCTTTCCTGCGTGTTTTCGCGTTCAGCATAACGAAACATAAACTTACCATTGCCCTGTTAAACCTTATCAATGGACTCACCGCGCACAACCGCCCCATGTTACGGGTACAAATGTCCTAAACGGACAGGGAGCCGCCATGAAGATCATCCTCGCGCCTGGCGCGTATAAATCGAGCCTGAGCGCTGTGCAGGTGGCCGAGGCCCTCGCGCGCGGGCTGCGGCGATCCGGCCTGCGGGCGGAGCTGATCGCGCTGCCGATCGCCGACGGGGGTGACGGCACGCTCGATGCCTTCCTTGCGGCGGGCGGGGAAACGCGAACCGTGCCCGTCCTTGATCCGCTCGATCGCCCGATCACCGCCCGCTATGCCCTGCTGCCGGATGGTGAGACCGCCGTGATCGAGATGGCGGAGGCATCGGGTCTGCGGCTTCTGAGCCACGAGGAACTGAATCCCCTGCGCGCCAGCACTTACGGCACAGGTCAACTGCTCCAGGCGGCGGTTGATGCCGGGGCACGGCGGTTGATCATTGGGCTGGGCGGCAGCGCGACCGTCGATGGTGGCGCAGGCTGTCTTCAGGCGTTGGGGGTAAAACTGCTGGACAGCACAGGGGCGGAGGTGGCGCGCGGCGGGGGACAACTCGGCACGATCCGCACGATCGACACGACCGGCCTCGATCCGCGCTGGAAGCAGACGGTGGTCACGATTGCCAGCGATGTGAATAATCCCCCGCTTGGCCCGGAAGGTGCGGCGGCGGTGTTCGGGCCGCAGAAAGGCGCGTCGCCGGAAATGATCGCTCATCTGGAAACCAGCCTCGCACACTTTTTCACCCTTGTCCACGATCACCTGGGCGTCGATGTGCGCGCCGTGCCCGGTGGAGGCGCTGCCGGGGCTTTCGCCGCCGGGCTGATGGCGTTTCTCGGCGGGCGCATCGCTTCCGGCATCGATCTGGTGCTGGAACACAATGGTTTCGCCGGGGCGCTGGTCGGGGCCGACCTGGTGATCACCGGTGAGGGGCAGATGGACGAGCAAACGGTCTACGGCAAAGGGCCGATCGGTGTGGCGCGGCTGGCGCGTTCACACGGCGTGCCCACCGTGGCGGTCGTCGGCGGCCTGAACGTGGATGACGCGGTGCTGCGTGCAGCCGGGATCGACGCGGCGCTGCCGATCGTCGTCAGACCGATGCCGCTGGAGGAAGCCCTGGCGCGCGCGGATGAACTGGTCGAACGCGCCGCCTTTCGTCTCGGCGGCCTGCTTCAGATCAAGCCCTAGATCTCCCCTCAGCTTTCGATCAGCGGCAGCCAGATGCCGACCACCGTGCCCTCACCCGGCGCGCTGTGAATTCCCAGGCCGCCCCGGTGAGCTTCCAGGATACGCGCCGCCAGCCTCAGCCCCAGGCCAATGCCGTGCGGATCGCCTTCCAGCGCCGCCTGAATCTGGCGCGGGGCCATGCCCGGCCCGGCATCGCTCACGCTGAACCAGACCTGATCGTCTTCGATCCACTGGGCCAACTGCACCACGCCGCCCTGTGGAGAGACCTGGATTGCGTTGCCGATCACCTCCGCCAAAGCATGGCGCAGCGCTTCCAGATCGCAGATCACGCGCGCGCCGCGACCCTGTTCATCGACCTGGATCGTGACATCATCCCGCGCCGTGTTGGCCTCACGGGCGCGATTCATCGCGGCCATCCATACATCGCGCAGCATGGCGCGGTAGTTGGCTGTCCCGATGCTGTCCGGGCGCAGTTTTCCAGTGTTCAAACGAGAGAGCAGCACCATCTGTTCGATCTGGCGGCTGAGGTAACGGCTGCCGCTGCTGGCCGTTTCGACCAGATCAACCAGTTCAGCGGACGAAAGCTGGCTGAACTGCTGATTGATCATCGTCAGCGCCAGGTTGACAGACGCCAGCGGGCGCTGGGTGCGTTCGGCGATGGTCTGGATCAGGTCGTCGCGCACCCCTTCCAGTTCCAGGCTGGCCGCGCGGGTCATGGCTTCCCGCCGCGACAGACGCGCCTCGACCGCTTCCAGCAGATCGCGCGCGGAAAAAGGCTTGGTGATATAATCATCAGCGCCCAGCCCCATCCCCTGGCGCATGGACGCGCGATCGACCCGCGCCGTCAGGAAGATGAAGGGGAGCGTGGCCGTCATGCTGTCGTGGCGCAGACTGGCAAGCACCTGATAACCGTCCATATCCGGCATCATCACATCGCAGATCACCAGGTCGGGGCGCTGCTGCCGGGCCAGATCGATCCCTTCCGGGCCATCCTCCGCTTCAAAGACTTCATACCCGTTCAGGACAAGGGTCTCTGAGATGTTGCCGCGAATTTCACGTTCGTCTTCAATCACCAGGATCGTGGTCATGGCCGCTGTCCCACCTATCAAAATTGTTATCTGTGACCACTATACGGCCACTTAATTGATATTAGATTTGGGATTTTGTCGATAAGCGGTCGTTAATTAAAAACCTTAATTCTTC
>Ga0224723_1001349_pt1 | contig 14977 bp, 5 predicted proteins | sample Balambano_FR2_Me_FD_161647 | JGI IMG/M metagenome (GOLD analysis project Ga0224723, IMG submission 161647) | Freshwater sediment microbial communities from Lake Towuti, South Sulawesi, Indonesia - Balambano_FR2_MetaG | ecosystem: Environmental > Aquatic > Freshwater > Lake > Sediment | place...
CGTGCGCGCCGCAACGAGCTGAGCAAGACCGAATGGAGCGGAGACAAACTGACGTCGTACCTGCGCTATCTGGAAACGATGCTGCTCGACCGCAGCCGCGTGCGCGAAAGTGATGCTGTCTTCGAGCCCTGGCTGCGTGAACAACAGGCGACGCTCGATGCCGTTCGTTCGACCCCGCTTGCGCCGGCGCAATACCCGCACGCCGAACACTTGTATCAGCAGGTTAAACATGAGCGCGTCGAGATGGGTTTGCGTTTCGATAGAACAACTTCACGCAGCGCCGATTTTGACTACGTCGGTCTGATGATTGAGCATGAAGCATTGAAAGAGCAGGGCGTAAAGGTCGTCAAGGATGCGCTTAATCCTGACAATCCTGTATACATCGAGATCAACGAGTTTCTGGCGAAACTCCCGCAGGAATATGCGCAGGCAATGCTGCGATTAGCAAAAACCAATCTTGCCAACATCTTCGGTATCGATGCTATGACCGTCGATCAGTTCATCAAGGATTATGAAAGCGAACCGCATGGCTGATTTCACGTTCAACCCGAATGCGCCGTTGACGACGATTGAAAAAGACATTGCGCTGTCGCTGCTCAATCTTGACCCAGTGCGCTATAAAGATCAGTTTCCGGTGTACTACAAATCACTGCTCGGCAATCGTTCACAATCGCCCCAAGCGATAGCGCTGGAAACGCAAGCGGAACGGGCGCAGTTCAATACCCTGCTCACGCTGCTGCCCGATGTGTACGAGCAGTTCGTACAGTTGAAGCGAACATGGGACGGCGATTTGTCGCTGCATGGGCGCGTGACGGTGTATCGGCAGTGGGCGAGCGACGAAGCGCGCCGCGCGACCGAAGAAGCGGCAAGCGATGCCGAACGTGCGCTCGATGTCGAATGGAAAGCATTCAGCAGAGAGTACGAAAGCGGCGATCTGTGGATCAAGTATAGAACGGATACATCCTTCGCACAGCGAGTTGGACGAGCCGAAAAGGCGCTGACTGACAGCCCGTTGATGACCGCCGCCCTGCCGGATAAACATCCTGGGCGCGACCTGCTGCAAAAGCGCGTCCACAAGATTCAGGAACGCCTGGAGACCTTGCACGATATTCGTATGCGACGCAGCGAATTGTTCGAATCGCAGCAGAATATCGAAGAAACGCTGCAAAAACTGGAAGTTGATATCCAGAACGGGGTCGATGCGCGGCGGATTAAACGCGAGCTGGATACGCTTCGGCGGAGCATCGCAGAGCTTGGCGCCTATCACTTTTATACCGAACTGCTCGAAGAAGACCTACAGCTTCTGGATGCGCGCAATAACGAACGCATCGGTGATGATCAACTGGTACGCAGTATCGAAGTCAGGTTCAATGAAGCGGTCACGATTGACCAGGATCGGCTGAGTGGGTCGCATGACAAGCTGGACGGCTGGAAGCGGGTGACGAACGAAGCGGGGCGTTATACCGCGCTGAACACGGCTGCGACCGATAATCAGGCGAAAGGTCATGCGTATTTTCTGTACGCCGATGGACGGCGTGCCTATTGGGAAAGCCGCACACTGCCGGCGAACAAATTCGCGGATATTGAACACCTGCTGCAATTCGCAGGCAGCGCGGCACAGCGCGCAGATCAGCATTATCGGAACGTACAGGGTCGGTTCAATCTGTATGATTATTCGCTGATTGAAGCGCTGCTGAACGAGATTGAAACCGAAAACACCAACGCACAGCGCCGCAGAGAATACAATGACCGTCTACAACGCTTTCGCAATCGATTGCCGAACGGCGCGCCGCTCTCCACCTACAATTCGGTCGTGATCGATATTTGCAGTGTCGTGGAAAATGATCGGCTCGAGCCCGATTATATCGATGCACTGCGCGCGTTCGTCTCGAATGAAGTCATGCCGAAGTGGGATCGGATCGTCGGGCAGGAAGCCGAAGTTTTCGCAAGTTTGCCGGAATTTGCGCTGGGAAACCTGATCAATTCTGCCTTCAGACTTGCACAATCGCTGGGGGTGAATTTCGAGAATGCGAGCGCACAGTACGATACCTTCAACGCGACGTATTCGAGCATTGCTGATCACGGCTACAGCGATGTTCACTTTGTCAAAATCGAGCGCGGCCAGAACCCGCCGTTCGATTTGCCCGTATCCGTCGACGATTATTGGGAATGGCTGACTCTGCTTCAGGATCAGGATCGGTTCAGGGCAAACCGGGATACGCTGGGCAAGCAAGGCATCGTCGCTGGCTATTACTTGCTGGCACGTGCGACGCGGTCGGGTGCCAGCGCCGATTGGGGCATGCTCAACGAGTATATCGCCAACATCACCCATGCGAATCGTCCAACAAGTTCCGAACCGGACGACATCGCGCTTCGGGTCGTCCGCGATGCGAATACTGGGTACGTACTGCAAGATGGATTGTTGTTTGCGCATTACAATGATGGTTTTTTGGCATGGCAAAATGCTGTAGACACGTACACGGCAGCACTTGATCGGGATGACATCGAGCGGACACTGCGTCAACTGCGGGGTTCAACTGAAAACGACATTGGGTTGGTGGCGCGCATGTGGGAAGTCCGGCTGAAAATTCTGGACTTTGCGCGCGCAAACCGCGTGACAATGGCGTTGGAAGAGTGCGATGATTTTCTCGATTCGTATATAACGGAGGCTCAGCATCTTTGGGCAAAGCGGCGTTTTTGGGAAATGCGCCACGCAGTTGAATCCATGCAGACCGCGTTGATCAACAAAGTTGATGTCGAGCGCCTGAAACTGCGTCCAGGCACATCGCGCGAATGGCTGGAACGTTTGCTGACAGCGCTGTTTTTGCTGCGCCAAAAAGGAAACAAGGTTTATCAGAATCTTGGGCGCGAAAAACTGAACGAGGTGATCACCAACAATCAAATCGAGCAGATCGTCACGTATATCAAGCATGAACTCGAAACGCAGGTCTTAGGGGCGACCCTCAATCGGTCATTGGTGCGGGCGCTGGAAAACGCGGCGGCGCTGCGCGATGACATCGATGGGATTCAACGGGGTCTTCGTTCCGATGCGTTCAAATCGCTGACGTCGGTTCATACACAGGTTGAACATCAGTTTGACACCATCGAGGACGCGGTACACAACGTACATACACACCTTACCAATGCTGTCAAAACCTATCAGGAAGCGCGCACCAATCTGATCCTGATTTTGTCCAATCAAGGCTTGAATGCTGCGGACAATTGGGAGCTGCATAATATCGGCGACCGTTTGGCACGTATTGAGACAGATGTGTATGCGGCGGTACAAGCGGCAGCACTGGCAACCAACCCGGCTCAGATTGGCAGCGAGGATTTTCAGCGCCTCTCTCAGGTTTACGAGACGGTAGAAGCGCAGATCACCCAGATAAGGGAAAAGAAAAGCGCAGTCGTGCAAGAACTGCGCGCGATTCGACAAAGCACACTGCCGCCGCTTCAGGCATACCGCCAGATCGAAAAGCATGTTGAAAACATCGACAGCGCGCGCAATACCATACAGGAAAGTCTGACGCGCAGCGGCTTCGAGACTACCGAAATCGTATTTGAAATTCCCGACGCATTTTATGTGAGCGACCTCAAGGGTTCGCAGCTGAGGCATCTTGACTATCAGCTGTCGTTATCGCGTCATAACCATCAGTTCATTGACACATTACGCAGCGAATATGCACACGACATCGATCTGTATCAACCTCCCCAGCTCATTTCCGAGCTGCGCGGACGGCGCGACCACAAGCTGGCGGTGATTTTGCTGCGCGAACGCGCTGAAATGTGGAATACGGCGGTGGACAATTTTATCGGGAAAAACGCTGACATGGGTCGCAAGCGTACTGGCTATTACGATTATTTCGATCATTGGCTGGAAATCGCGGCTTGGCACGATTACCTGGTCGATCATATCGATCGTGGCTTTCGCAGTCTGATCGGCGCGGCGGCTGAAGATCAACTGCCAGAGCCAGAAACTTTTCTCTTCAATGTTCGTCTCGTCATGGTGCAGAACTACGCGCCGCAATACCGTCCCGCCGATGATCTTTGGAAGGTGAAGGGGTTGATCGCAGATTACGCCAGCAAAAGCGATGAATTGGAAGTGCTGCTGGATGCTATCGATCAGTTAGGTGACCTGCCCTATGATTTGGAGCGTTTACGAAACCAGTTTCAGGAATCGTTGGCGGCAGTCGAACGGGAAATACCGTCTGAACCCAGGGTGATCGCGCATGATCCGAAGCGACCGTACCAGCGCTACCTGCCGGCTGGGTCAATCGATATTACATTCAGCGACATATTCGACGTGGGCGATGATATGTCCACATGGCATGACGGTATCACCATGATGCGCGGACGCCTGGAACAGCGCAAAGAACGGGTCGAAAGCCTAAATTACGTCCGCAGCATCATCCTGGACTATTACATTCCGTACCTGGATCAGCAGATTGCTGATTATCAGAGGGGCAGACGCTCGGGAAGAAGTATCGCGGATGAACTGCTTGTGCTGCGCCGTTACCTGACCAACAGCCCGCAATTTCGATACCGAGAATAACCATGCGCTTCCTGATCGTATCCGACATTCACGCCAACAGCATCGCGCTGCGCTGGTTGTTCAGCCAGGCGGAACGCATCGCGTATCTGGCGTGGGATCGTGTGTTGTGTCTGGGCGATATTTTTGGCTACTATGCCGATCCGCTCAAGACGTGGGAAGTCATTTCACGTTGGGATGCGTCGCCGCGACTGGGCAATCACGATCTGTATCTCCGCGATATGTTGCTGCATGACAAAGCCGGGATTGGGGCTGCTGAAAGCGAACTGGTTGCGTGGTCGATTGTGCAGCATGCCGAAATGCTGCGGCGCGCACCGCTCGACGCACAGCAATCGATTGCGGCATTTTTGGGCAATGCCGCGCAGCTCGCACCGTCGGCCGAACGCCATGACGATGCAGCATTGATCGCAGTGCATGGGCGACCGTATCGGAATGTATCCCGTCCATCGGATGATGATTTTGCCAATGCGTATCTGCATCCGTATGGCACTTATGAAGCCGTGACAGCGATGAATCAAGCGCTTCAACAAAGCACCCAATATGCAAATCAGTTGGGCGCGCATTACGGGATGACACTGATCGGACACACACATATGCCGACTTTGGCAGTTTCAGATGGCGAGCGGGTGCGGTTCATGGACGCGCGCTGGACAACTGAACGTGAGGATCATCCGGTTTCGCTGGGTGCGCTGCCGGCACAATACACCTCCTTCCTGCTGAATGGTGGCAGTGTTGGTCAGCCGCGGATGGGCATTGGTCATAGCCGAACGGTTCATGCACTGCACCTGGATACCGGTGCCATGCTCGCACGGTTCATCAAGCTTACAATCGATGACATCATCTTTGCGCGCATTCCTGCACAAATGGATCAATGGCAGATACAAACCTGGTTCGATGACGACATGATGGGGCGTTTACGGCAGTATTACGTGCTTAAACAACAGACTGCGCCTGCGGAACTTCAGGCGCGTTTCGCGCAGCGCGCGCAGCTTACAGTGCAAGATGCGCCGCTGATTTGGGAACAACAGCGTGCGGAGCTGCTTGGAACACTGACCGACGGTTTTCCGGTTTCGCCGCAACTGTTATACACCTATGATAATGTTGGCTTGAAGGTCAAACAGAATTACCAACAGTATCGTTTATCAACACAGGATAAAGACTCAAGCTGAAAAATGACTTTTTGTATTATCCATTCACGTTATGTCATAATCCGGTTCAACAATAACTGCTGCACACCCAAAAAAGCCGAATAGGACTCCATATGATGATGCCACCGCCGCCGGCAAATCTGGGGCAGCCACCGCCTAAGAAGACCCGGCACAGCTTGCAAATCGATTACAAAATTCCGCTCGTGCTGCTGGCATTAGCGATTCCCTGTTGTGTATGCAGCCTGATTATCGACCCCGTGACCAACGTCATGGGGTTCGTCATACAGCTCGATCAAAGCGTCGCTACTATTTTGGGTCGAGGTTTTCTGGAGTATTTGCCCTTCATCTTGCAAATACCGACGACGCTGCTGCGCCTGTTTCCGCCGTTTCTGGCATCATTTCTTTGTCTGGCGTTGTGTTCGCTGCCCTGTTTGCTCCCGTTGGGCATTCTGTATGGTGTGTTCGTGCAATCGCGTTCAACGCGCGCATCCGTAATCAGCCCAGCAGGTGGACTACCTATCCCTCCGCCTAAACCGTAAATCACAGGCAAATATAGCGCCATATCGTGCTGTCGAGACCGTTCATTCATTATGTGTCCATATGCGTCGCTGATAAAGAGGCTGTAAAACCATATGAGCAAACGTCTTTTTTTTCTGGCTGTGTTGGGGGTAGTGCTGATATCTGGCATGCCCTTTTCATGGGCAAATGCACAACGTGGCAGCGATGAACCCAGCGGATGTATACCCTTGGATGCGATTGTGCTGCTCGATCAATCGGATTCGATGGGAACACAAGACCCAGATGCGGATCGCATCGATGCCGTGGGTAATCTGATCGATGTGCTGTATGAAAATGCAGCGATTCGTTGTCCTGGTGTAATCCATCGATTGGGGGTGATCGGGTTTGGCAGCGAAGCGGAAGTGATTGTCGGTTTCGACGATGAACTGAGCCTCATCCAGGTCGAAGACATTACGGATAACTGGGAAGCGAAACGTGATGCGCTGAAAGGTGAAATCCGCACCGCGTCGCTTGGAGATACGAGTTTGCGTGATGCTGCCGATTTAGCGAACAGCATGTTTGAAACGCCGTTTCCCGCTTCAGCCGTGCAGCGGGCGCGCACGCTGATCATTATTTCCGATGGCACCCCGTGTACGCAGCTCGCGCGTGATCGGTATTTAGCGAATGAAATTGTGCAACTGCCATTTACGGACGCGAGTCGCGGACCGTGCCAAAATCCAGGTTGGATTACACATTACCTGCTCGGTGATGAAAACGATGGAGCAACATTCGATAGTTATAACACCGAAGCGACATATCGAGACGCCGGCTTCGATTTTCCCAACGGGTTCGCTAATTATCTCGATACCAGTGGTTTAGGGGTGAATACGTCGGTCAATGTACTCTTGTTCAACACAGCGCCGGAATATATCAATGATTCGATTAATCTGGCATGGACAAACGTCACCAGCGCTAAACAGGGACAGTATTTTGAACCAAACTATTTTTTTCGCGAGAATCTCGGACGGCTTGATCGTCGATTGATCGCGGTGACGCTGGACAACATCGTCTCGGAATTGATCGGCGTGGAACGTAACAACATCACGTTCAATGCGGATGCAGATACGTGTGTCGGCGCGTTCTTCCTTGAACCGTATGCCAGCAGCACGACCATCATCAGCACCACACGCCCATCACCAGAACAGCGCGTTTCTATCACCGACCCCAACGGCGATGAACTGCCCGCTCAGAACCAGCCTTTCGGCATTTCCAGCGTACAGTACAGTGCTGGTCGTTCAGTCGAACGTTTCATCGTGATTAACCCACTGCCAGGACGCTGGCAAATTACCGACCCAACTGGCGATTGCGAGAACGTTGTCGCCACGTTCGAGACCATTACGCTCAACGTGAATGTGCTTGCGCCGACCGCGGTAGTGCCGAACGTTCAAAGTCCTTATTTTACGACCAGTAATGCGGACTATATCAGCATTATCCTGACGGATAGTGTCGGGGAACGATTCGAAGAAAATGCGGCGTATCCGCTCAACATTTGCGGACGCATCAACAGCAACAACCCGGAAGCCAATGCTTTGATCAGCCAACCGTGCGTGCTGGAATTTGCTGCCGCCGAAGAAGGCGTATGGCGTTCGACCACGCCTGTACCAGCGCCAAGACAAGGGACTTATACGGTTCAGCTGACAGCGACAGTTGACAGCGTGATCAACCCCGGCAGCGATTTGCAGATATTCAGCACTTCAGCCAGTTATCAAACGGCGCCACCTATTACGCTGCAACTGCGCGTCAGTGCGCCGACACCAGGTCTGATTGTGCCGCTCAATCAAATCGACCCGCAAACGGGTTCGCTGACCGATGCACCGTTCGATGTACAGGCAGAATTCGTCGATGGTAATGGCAACGCGGTTTCGCTCACGCAAATATTTCCGACTGGCGCGGGAGACAACGTGGCGGCGACATTGTACCGAAATACTGATCGTCTCCGACAAGTTACACTTTCTCCATCCGACACCAATAATGCTACTTTGACCGGCACGTTTGCAACCGAAAACGGATTGCCTGACTTGGCGGGTGACTATCGTGTCGAATTTGCGCTCACGCCGGGTGCGATCAATGCGTACAATGATGATAATTACGTGTTCGGCACAATGATGACCAGCGTGGAGTTCAGCCGCCAGCAGTTAGACGGGGTGCGGTTGATTCTGCTGGCTCCACAGCCCACCGATACCTTTATGCTCAACCGTATAGAAAGTGGCGTTGCGTTGGGAGAACCGGTCGCCGTTTCAGCGCAGCTGATTGATCAATCGTGTTTGGTGGCACGCGCGCAAAACCCCGATGCAGCCTGTTCAGGACTTGATGCTGCCGAAGTCTTTACAACCGACGCGACCCAGTTGGTATCTGCAACGCTGCGAAACGACGATGGGCAAGTCGGAAATCCGATCACTCTGCTGCCTTCCACATCGAACATCGGCATATTTGAAGGCAGTTTTCCATCGATGGGTGAGGCAATCGGTCGTGAAGGCGAATACACTGTCGAACTGAATTTCGGCATCAACCAAAGCACGCCGGAATTTGTCACGAATGCCGATAATTCACCGCGCTATACCTATCTTTCACCCGCGACTGAAAGTGTGACATTTTATCGTACCGAACAGCGCGGCGTGCGCCCGATCATTGTGTCATTGGCTGGGAACACCCCTTCGGATGAAACCGACCCAACACGATTTCTTGTGAATACGCTCACGAACGAAGGAGAACAGCGTGCCGAGGGTATTCCGGTTACGGCGGGATTCATCGACTTGTCTGAGACGCTGTATACGGGTAATGAAGTCGATACCTTTTTTCCGGTTTCAGCGCAAATGACCGCGCATCTGGTGAGTGCGAGTGGCAGCGAGGAAACAACCGTGCTGACGCGAGACGAAAACGGGCGTTTCAGCGGCTTGCTGCGCGCGGACGCTGACAGCGTGTTGAGCGAAGGTCGCTATCAGGTTTATATCAGTATCCCTGACTTTGAAGATGAGAACGCGACGAGTCGTTATGTGCTGGTCGATAACGACTCCGACAGACGAATGCTTGAAACATTCCAAACATTTGGGGTGCGCTTGACCGTGGTCAACGTCGGAGGGGTAGGAATCACACCGGATACCGAACAACCTATCACGTTCAATCTGTACAACTCGATTATCGATGCGTTCAATGTGAAGATTACGCCCGTCACCTTCGAGATGACGATAACGAATACGGTTGATAATGCCCTGTTGTTGTGGCAGGACATTGTCATCGACGCTTCAACGGAGGATGCCGCCGAGACGCTCGAAGCGACCGCAGAAGCAACAGCGGCGCCCAGCACAGTCGATATGTCTGTTTTGCTTTCAGACTTGGTCGTCGTGTACGCGCAGCCAAGCAATGGAGGTGACAGGCTTGCAGCCTCCAATGTGCGTCAGGAACAACTGCCCGATGGGCGCGTGGTCATTCGCGGTGAAATCGTCGGTATCGACGATACCGACGAATATATCCTGTTGTATGGGCTGAACACGGATGTCGTCAATACCGTTCGTTATCGCAACTACACCGACGCAAGCGATATCGCACAGCGCGGAACGGTGCGACTCACCCGTGAGATCGATGGTCTGTTTTACGACCCAGCATTCTGGCAGGTTATCAAGCCGATTTTGGGGATATTGGCATTGTTGTATCTGGTATGGTTTTTGATCATCAATGTCGGTCCGCTCAGTATGCGCGGCACGCTCGATATCTGGTATACGCCGATCAATCTTGGCGCGATGCCGATTCCAATCGGAGTCAACGATCCACGTGTCACCGATAAAGTACGACTCGGGCGGATCAAGCTGCTGCGTTCGGGCGTTCGCGGTCGAAACACCAAAGTGCGTGTAAGCCGCACGCAGGCACGGACGGTCGCACCCGTCATACCGCTAACGCCAGCGCCGGGCGGCGCATCCCCCGTGAATCGCAGTTCGACCATGAAAGGGAAACGTGCATATCGGTTGGTCGCGCCGGAAGGCGGTACTCTTATCATCGAACAGGGCGAAAACAGACAAAACAATCAGCCGCTTGGTGCGCGGCATAGTGGGTAATGTGTGCATCTTACGTTAGATAGCCATCATCGAAAGGGACGGACATGCCAAGATCGGCATTGGTGATTGGAATTGGTGGGACAGGGCAATGGGTTCTGTCATGGCTGAAGCGCGATTTGATCGAGTCGTATGTGGGCGAAGACCGCAATGACCCTACGCGGCGGCGTTCGCTTGAAGAACAACCGATTCGGCTGCTGCTGCTCGATACGGATGATCTTTCCGCTCAGGCAGGCGGCGCAGGTCAGAATCAGGGAAGGACAGATGATGTTGTCGGGTATTCCAAATACATCACGCTCGACCGCGAAACCGAATACCTTCAGCTTCCGATCAATCCTGACCGCGCGCTGACACAAAGCATCAATCAAGGCGTGCACGATCGACTGCCGGGCTTTGAACACATCACCAAATGGTTCGCAGGCGGCTATTATCCGGATTCGTCGTTGTCGCTGCGCGATGGCGCGGCACAATTTCGTCAGTTGGGGCGCTTATCGCTGATACAAGGGCTGCATCTGGACGGCGCAAACGACCGCGTATACCAAAGACTGGCGGGTCTGATGAACCAGATTGCCAGCCGCAGCGTCAGTAACAACCGTGACCTGGATGTGCATATCGTGGGAAGTCTGGCGGGCGGTACGGGGTCTGGGTTGTTCATCGATATTGCATGGCTGGTACGCCATGTGTACAGCACCATTAACGGGAGCGATGCCAATCTGTTCATGTACGGCTTTTTCGCGCTGCCTTCGGCGCTGCGCGCACAGCCCGATATGAATTCCAAGATGAAAGCGTTCGCCGCATGGCGCGAACTCAACCGGATGATGACGGTCAAGCGCGGAGAAACGTCGTTTCTGGAACAGTGGGGGCAGCGCCCCGATTCGATGATCCAAGTTGAAAAGCCGGTGTATGAACATGTGTACCTGGTCGATAAGGTGGAAACGGACCATCCGCGCGAAAGTACGTATCCATCGATGGCGGAAGCGGTCAGTTTCTACATCGATGGGCAGGCGGGGGCGACGTACAAGCGCAACATCACGACCAATCTTGCCAATCCGAAAAAGATCGCGCCATTGAAGGACAATCCGACTTACAGTGTGCTGAATGTGACCAGTTGGAAACTGCCGATTTATCATAATGTGCGGATGGCGCGCATCGAGTTCGCGCTGAAATTTCTGGACCGACTGCTCCAGGTAGGAGTGAGAGAAGAACCGAACCCCGCCGCGCCGAGCCAGAAGATTATGCGCTATGTGCTGGATTCCAACCCGATGTATCGTCAGCGCGCGGTCGAAGTGCTGAATCAAACGCTCAGTGTGGGGAATACGCGCTTTCTCAATCAATTGGTCGAAGTGCTGAAAATTCCAGACAACCAGTACAACCAGTACGTCAAGCAAATGACGCAGTACGGACAGACGCTGCTGCAAATTTATTCCGAAATGCCGCAGACGGTGGATGGTGCAAAACGTCGTGCCGAAATGGAGCAAGTGCTGAGCTTCACGATCCCGGAGATGATGCAGAGCAACAACAATCGTGAACTGCAAACGTACATGCAGGATGTTGGCGTGCTGTTGTATGGTCACAACCGGACGGGCGGCAAGTACGTCGAAAATTACGGTGATTTCGCGCAAAACCGATTTCGTGGACGTTTATACGACGTACTCATGACCGCGCATGACCTGCACCTCGCCGTTTTCCAGGCACGGCTGCGCGAATGGGTGCGGGCGGCGCTCAATGAACGTTCGGATCAGCCGTATAGTGGTCTGGCATGTGTAAAGGATGCGCTGGAACAACTCGGTGAAGATTTGAAGAAGCTGGTGCGCTTTTACAGCGATGTGCAGAGCGGGATGGGCAACATCAGCACATTGGAGCAGTTCGCTCAGCAGCAGTACAGCAATGCGCTGGCGAAAGTCCAGCAGGCAGGTATGGTCGCCTATCTCACAAATGTGATCGGCGGTGGCGCAAAAGGCGTAATCAATTCGTGGCTGAACGATTACGAAATTCCGCATCTGTACGTCAAGCAGGGTTACCGAACTTTGGAACGTATTCTCGGCACGCTGGAGCAAATGACCGACTACGTTGAAAAAGTCGCGCTTTCTGGCGTGCGCGCAATCGAAGCGCAGCTTGTCACCGATAACCGGCTGGATCAGATCGACGGGTTGTATCGCGGGCTGGTCGATAGTTTGCAGGATCAGGAGCAAAATCATGCCTTCGATCAATCGCTGCGCGGCGTGATGACGCTGCTCGATGATGACAACAGCAGCGTCGAAGTCGATTACGACATGATCGATGAACTGCTCAAGCGCACGCAGTGGAACGTCGATGACTTCTTCAATCTGCGTGTGGAAATTCACGTATCACCGCAGCCGCAGGACGCGCCGATTGTGCTGCAATCGAACCTGAAAGATACCGATTTGACGCGCAAGCTGGTCAATCAACTGATCGAGAACGTCGCCAGCTATGTCGTGTACAACAACACGAGTGTCTCGGCGTTCCGCACGTTGGGCATGCAAGCGTTGGAGCGGGCACTGCCAGCTTTCGCTGCGACAGGGTATCTATTCGCGCCTGCCAACCAGAACCAGAATGCCAATGAAGTCCGCACGTTTTATGTGCGCGGTTACTTGGAACAAACCGAGCGCGATGCGCTGGAAAAATTACTCGCACGTCTGAACATTCCGCGCGCGGGAAACAATGTCGTTTCGGTCGTCGACTCGGAAAGCCAGCACAAAATCGTGGTGTTCAGCGCGCGCGAACTGCTGCTGCCAGAAAACTTCTCCAATTGGGCGATAAACAAGGACGGATACAGCCTTCAGGCGCAGGGCAACCAGACGATGAATATCCCGGCGAACCCAGATCGCGTCCGCAACGATCATCTGTTCGCAGCAGAACGTGAAGCGGTGCGTCTGGAAATCGAGTACGCGCGGCAATATCAAATGGGCGACGACTTCGTCATTCTCGATCAACGGTTGGTGCATCTGCTGGAAAATCATCATCGTTTCGATGCGTTCTTGCGGATGTGGGCAAAAGGCTGGATCGGCACGGAGCGGCTGGATACGTATCAGGATCGGCTGATCTGGCGCATTCAGTTACCCCAGACATTGGCGCTGCCTGCCATCGATATAGCGGATGCTGATGTGGCGGATATGCTCGGTGTGGTCGCGCGGTATGTCAGCTATGGGCGCGGCATGAACAATCGTGATATCAACTTCAAGCCGATCATCGATGCGCTGGAAACAGACGCACGCGCGCTGCGGCGCGACAAAACCCAGGAAAAACTGTTGGCAGACGCATTCGAATTTGAAGCAAAAGCCGCGCGTGATATTGGCAGTGCAATCGTGAGACGCATCGTCCAGCTCGGCGAATGGTCACCGGAACTCATGAGTCAGGTGGTGCCGGAAGTCGTGCAAACCCTGACGTACCCGGCACTGTACGAATTGGGTAACGGAACCTATCGCCCGGCGCTTGCCGAATTTTTGGGTCATGATTTCGCCCGGTTTGCCGAAGACGGGTTAAGCAAGCTGGTTTCTAATCAGGATGCCCACCTGCAAGCATTACAGATCGTGCTGCCGCTCAAATTCAGCGCGATGGCACGGGGCAGCGCGTAATTCGCATCCGGCATCTGGGGCGCACGCGCAAATTCAGAAGAAGGCGTGGCAGACATGATGCCGCGCCTTTATAACGTCATGAAAGCGGGTCACGAACGAACGATGTTCAGTCGAAACAACCGGGGCAATGCCAAGGCCGTTCACAACAATCGTGCCAATACCAATGACGCGCCATCGTCCAGCGCCACATCATGGGAAAGCCGCGCTGCACAAGCCGAGCTGCCGCGTGAACAGGCGCAGTTTGCCCGCTTCGACAGTCGTCGGTCGCTGGTGATCGCGCTTGGGAACGGTGGCGCAGCCGTATTGAACGAATTGGCAGCGCGTATCGACGACACCAACACCGCCAAGGATTCGCATGTGCCGCGGCTGCTGCATATCGCCTTTTCTGGTTTGGATGACACGTGGTACGGCAGCCATGCGCGCTCGCCCGATTCGAAAATGGTCGAACGTATCGACATCATCGATGAGGCGCGCTTCCCGACTAAAGATGAAGCGGGTGAAGCGCATTGGAAATGGCTGAATGGCATTTCGTTTCCTCCGGGTAGTAAAGCCTCGACTAGTGCGGGTGGGCGCGTGAGTGGTCGAGTCGCGCTGTACCGACATCTGATGCAGGGCGTGAATTGCCCAATTCGCACCCTGCTTCGTAATATTCAGAAAAATATCGAACAGGTATTTCTGGTAGTCACTTCAGAACCTGCTGGCGCGAGTGTGACATCCGACATCGCCGCGCTGATCCGTTTGACACGGGAGGCAGGGAGCAGCATCCCGGTGCATGTGGTGTACTTTGAAAATAGTGAAGGTTCGAACCATGCCAGCGTGCGAGCGCTCGATTATCTCGAATTGGCAGCCTGGAACAGTGAAATTCGACTTTCGTGGCGTTTGGCACAGGATCTAATTTGGAATGCTGAGATGCAGCGCCGCCAATTGGTCACGAGCGTGCAGATTATCGCGCCCATGCGTCGTGTCCAGACCGAGAGCGACCTGGAACGAAATGTGCAGATGGCGTCGCAATCGATTTGGGGGATGTTAACCAGTCCACCGTTGGCGGTGGATGCGTTGGGGCATATGGCGCGGATTGAA
>Ga0224723_1001350_pt1 | contig 14969 bp, 19 predicted proteins | sample Balambano_FR2_Me_FD_161647 | JGI IMG/M metagenome (GOLD analysis project Ga0224723, IMG submission 161647) | Freshwater sediment microbial communities from Lake Towuti, South Sulawesi, Indonesia - Balambano_FR2_MetaG | ecosystem: Environmental > Aquatic > Freshwater > Lake > Sediment | place...
CACCCACTTGTACCGGTATCCGCGCCGCGCGCTATGGGGTGTCCGGCTGCACGATCAGCCTCGCGCGGCGCGGATACCGGTACAAGTGGGTGCGGCCGTGAAGCTCGTCCAGTACGCGCCACCGGCAGCGTTCGCGCGCCTCGCGTGCCGACGCTGTCGCAGCGAGACGCTGCACCACAAGCACCACTGTGTGCATTGCGTGGTGATGCACTCCCCGGCGCTCGTCGAGCTCGGCACTCCGCCGCAGTGGCGGCGGTTTAAGTTGCGCGGGTCCAATCCGCAGCCGTGAGGTGAGGCAGATCATGCAACGAGTCGGGTTACGCGCCGCTATCAACGCGAAGTTCAAGGACTGCATCTACGACCCGACGAGCGGGGGCGGGACGTGGCGCGAGCAGGTCGCGCAGTGCAGTTGCCGGTCCTGCCCCCTGTGGCCACTGCGTCCCGCCCCCAGCGGCGGCCCCTACGCGAATCCGCCGCGTGATCCGGCGGCGGTGACGTCGGAATGGCTGCGCAAACCTGTTGGATGGGCCTTCTTGGGCTCTCCGTGCGGCGAACTCGACCAGCCGGCCCTACCCCACAGGGGTATGGCCGAAAGCCGCCAGAACGCATGACCGCGAGGCGCTACACCCGTAACCGCCGCGACGCCAACGAGCAGGGGCTGCTATTCCTCGCGCACCGGCTCGGCGCGACGTGGGTCGAGGCCGGACCTCTCGACGGGTGGATCGCACACCGGGGCCGCTGGATCTGCGTCGAGATCAAGAATCCTGACGGCCGCAACCGCCTGCAGCCGAGTCAGGAAGCGTTCCTGAGCACCTGCCAGCAGCAAGGCGCGCCGGTCTACGTCTGGCGCACCGAGGACGACGTACTCCGTGACCTGCAAGCGAGGGTAACGACATGAACGACGACTACAGCGATCCCCTGGCTCCCGCACGCGGCGTGGTCAACGCCATGCTGCTCTGCGGCGCGTTCTACCTGGGGGTGCTGCTCGGGGTGTGGATCGCGTAGGCCATGATTGATCACATCCACCATCGCTGCATCACCTGGGGGCGGCGCATCCGCCAGATTTACCTCGGTAAGGATGGCTGGCCCTCGCGCAGCATCCTCGGAAAACTTTCCGAGGAAGGCGTGCTCGGGGCGTCCGCGACCCGCCTTGTGCAGTCCTACTCTGAAGTCCTCACGGGCGAGGCGCTCGAAACCGCCTGCGCGATCAAGGTGCTGGACGAAGAATCGCGTGAGGTGCTGTTCGTACACTACGTGGTGATCGGCAAAGGCAAAACCAAAGCGTACCGCTTGGGTATTTCGCGCGACACGTACTACGAGCGCCTGCATCGCGCGCACTGGTGCGTGGATCGCGTGTTGTCGATGGACCGCGAACGATGGCACCCGAAGCCCACGCCGAACGCTAAAAGCGCCGCCTGACAAAGTGACGCGATTCTGTCGGGATTCTTCTGGGCGTCAATCGCTATCATTTCGGTAGCGTGGACGCTCAACTCGTTTACGCGCTGCGTCATCGGTACTCCCCTGGCTGACGCACCCCTCTGGCCCGCCTGATGCGGGCCTTTCTTTTTCCTCACGAGGCACCTATGGCCGACAAGCTGTTCTGGACACAGCCGCTCACCAACGTCGACGGCACCGTATTCGACGAGTCGCAGTTCGCGGGTTACGAGATCGAGGTGAACGGCGCACCGGTCGTGTCCGTGCCCGTGGCGTGGGTGACGAGCGGCGCGTACGAACTGCCCATCGCCAGCGTGACCAGTACGGTTGGCAGTTACACCGCACGTATCCGCGTCGTGAATCGCGACGGCGTGGCGTCGGACTTCTCGAACAGTGCCACGTTCGACGTCCTGCCGAAGCAGCCGAGCGCGCCGATAAATTTTGCCGCTGGCTGAGATGGCTTCCCGGGTGGCTTCGCCGCCTTCTCGGCTGTCCCTGACATGGCGAAACCCGACAGGCCGCTCGGCTTGAGCTCGCTCACACGCATCTTCCTGACGCCCCCGCCGACGGGGATCGCGGCGACGGGCGTCTCGCAATCCTCGGTGCAGCTCACGTGGAACGCGCTTGCGCTCGCGGAGTCCTACCGCGTCTATCGCGGTGCTTCGCTCATCGCGACGCCGACCACGGCCTCGTATCTCGACACGGGACTTGCAGCGGCGACCGGTTACTCCTACACGATCTCGAGCGTCGGGTTCGGGGGTGAGGGGCCGCGCTCTTCGATCGTGGTCGGCACCACCCTGCTCGACTCGATCGCGCCGACCGCGCCGGTCATCGCGGTCAACGCGTTGTCGGCCTCTCAGGTGAGCGTACAACTCACCACTCCGTCGGTGGATACCGGCTCGGGCGTGGCTTCCTACCGCATCGAGTACAAGCGCACCGTCGACTCCTCGTGGCTGCTCGCCACCGCGGCGACGACGGCGTTCCCGTACACCATCGGCGGACTCACCGCTTCGACGGCGTACGACGTGCGAGCGCGCGCCACGGATGTGGCGGGCAACGTCGGACCGTACAGCAATACGGCCTCTGCGACCACGAACTTGGCGGCCGTGGTCACCGTCTCGGCCAAGGGCACGAACATCGGCGAGGCGTACTACTGGTCCTGGGGCGATGCGTGGATCAACAAGGTCCGTGCCGCCACCGACTTCAATGTCAGCAGTGGCTCGACGCTCGATCCAGCCACGGGTGCCGCGACGCTGATCCCCGGCGGATCGGTGTTCATCCCCGTGTATCGCCGTCCGCCGAAATCGGACTTCAATCACAGCGCCATCAAGCCGGGCACCTACACCTTCACGTGGACCGGTGGTGGCACGAGCACGCCGATCCTGAGCGGTGGCGTGACGCGCCCGTCGTACGGGCCAGGACAGGACACGTACAGCGTCCCCTCCGAATCGCTGCAAGACAATCTCATCGTGTACATGCGGATCGTGAACGACACGGCCGCGAACATCACGGTGACGAACTACGCCTTTGTGCACGCCGATTACCAGGCGCTGCACAACGCGGGCGAACTGTTCAACCCGGACTTTCTCGCTCGCTTCAATTCCACGCTCGGCGCGATCCGTCCGGTGCAGTTCGGCGATTCGTGGCAGTACCTGCTCGATGGAGCCTCCTCCGAACTGTCCTACGCGCAGGGTGCGTGGCCGGACACGCATCAGTTTGCCGCTGCGCGGTCCTACGTGAATCAGGCGCGTCTCGCGCTGAAAATGAACGTCGGCACGCTGTGGCTGAACTTGCCGATTCACTGGACGCGTGCGGCGTATGCCTCGCTCGCCAATGCGCTGAACGCGACGGGCTACACCGGCAAGTACGTGTTGGAAGTCGGGCTCGAGTTCTGGAACTACGCATTCCCGTTCGGCCTCTCGCGCTCGTTCGCGACGAACGTGATCGTCTCGACGATTGCGCCGTATGTGGTGGATGCGGCCGGCAACCCGTCGAGCGGGCAGAACGACGGGCAGATGTGCGCCTACGCCGAGAAGTCCATGCAGGCGTGGGAGGAGTTCGAGACGGTCTTCGGGGCCTCGCGCCTGATCAAGCCGCTGATCGGGCAGGCGGCGTTCTACGACATCACCACGCCCAGTTACGCCTACAGGCGCAACGGCGCGGGGCTGCGCTCCGGGGAACTCTGCACGCACTTGAGCATCGCGGCCTACGTGGGCCAGACGGCGGCGATCGACAACACGTCGGCCTTCCTCTCGGCGGGGGCGGCGTCGTGGTCGCAATCGCAGTGGGAAACCTTCATGCGCGATGCGCTCGCCTTCGAGTCCTCGCGCGTGCTGTCGTGGAAGGCGAGCCGGGCGACGAATCCGTGGGTGGCGACCAAGCCCACGATCGCTTACGAGGGTTCGCACCACGTCTCGCTGTATCGCGTGCAGGCCCCGCAGCTCACCTATGCCACGACGACGGGGTCAACGACGCTGACGTTCTCCTCCGCGATCGGCAGTGCGTTCGCCACCGGGCATGCGCTGTACACCACGAGCCTGCCTTACGGCGCGCTCCCGACCGAGGGCGGCACGCCGATCAACGAGCGCAGCGCGTGGGCGCGCGTGACGGGTACGAGCACGGCGACGCTGCATCCGACGCAGACCGATGCGACGAACGGCACCAATGCGATCGTGATGCCCGTGACACTGGCCAGCGGCAACGCCGTCAACGTCACGCCGATCCATGCGGCGTACACCGGATTTCAGAACTGGCGCTTTTCCTCGCAGGGCGTGGCGTGGTACGGCGACTGGTGGACGTTCGCGTTGCAGCAGTTCCCGGAACTGGTGATGCTGTTCAACGGGACGGCGGCGACCGTACAGACCGCCGAGGGCTCGTGGGGGCTCGCCGCGCCCGGCGCAGGAATTCATCAGCCGGACAGTGTGCTGTATGCGTGGTTCAAGGCGGTGCCGGCTCAGCTCTCCTCGTCCACGCTCAGCTGGGTCTCCTCAGGAGCCGATAGCTATGACATCGGGTGGAGCGCTTCTTCGCTCGCCTCCGGCGATCGCAATAACCCCGCGCTGTACCCGAACCGGCTGAGTGTCGGGTCGGCGCTCAGTTGGACCAACAACACCGGCAGCACGGCCTATGTGGCCGTGCGTTCGGTCGTCGGAGTGGAGGTAGGGCCTTGGTCAGCAGAACGCACGCTTTTACCCTGATCCTCGCGCTGGCGTGCGCGCCCGCGCTCGCTGTGGATCGGATCGCGGCCTCCTGTTCGCGGGACCACGTCAATACGGCCATGCAGTCCGCGACGGCCGGTGATCGGGTACTGATCCCCGCCGGCGTGTGCAACTGGACGACGACGCTGTCGTGGAGCGCACCGCCGGATGTGCAGGTGTTGGGCGCTGGCAATCTCAACGTTCAGGGCGGCGGCGACGTCACGGTCATTCAGGATAACGTCGCGAGCGGAACGCCGCTGATGGCGATCACGACGAATGCCACCGGATATTTTCGTCTGGCCGGGATCACGATCCGGGGCGGCACGGGGGCTATCAAGGAAGGCGGGATGTTCTGGGTGCGCGGGAACAGTCGCCGGGTGCGGCTGGATCATCTGACCATCAACAAAGCGAGCTACACGCCGAACAACGCCGGAAAGTTTCTCGTCATCGGTGGACAGGTGCGGGGGGTGATCGACAACGTGCGCGTGCTGGCCGGTACCTCGATCGGTTGGATCCATTTCGTCAACGGCGAGGATAGCAATCACGGCGATCTCACGTGGTCTCAGCCGACCGGATTCGGTACGGATGACTTCATGTACGTCGAGGACAGCTATCTGCAATCGGATCGCCCGTCGGTCGATTTTCCGCCTACGGCGGTCTGGTCCGACTGTCACACCGGCGGAAAATTCGTGATTCGATTCACGACGTCACTGAACGGCAATTACGGACAGACGCATCCGACCGGGCACGCCGGGGACGATCGCGGCTGCCGGGGGTACGAGCTGTACAAAAACGTAGTGACGAACAATCACCCGCCCGGGGCGAACCAGCCCTTTGCGTTTTCCTACAACAACAGCGGCCCGCAGATCATGTGGGGGAACGACGTCGGAATCGGCACGTTCAAGCACATCCTGTATTTCAATATCTGTCGCCTCGGCACGGCCTGCGGCTACAGCCCGCCCTATGGCGGGTGGGGCGTGTGTGGTAGCGGCAGCTCGTGGGATGAAAACGCGCTCAGCAATGGCTACGCGTGCATCGATCAGCCCGCTCGCGGTCAGGGCGATCTGCTCACCGGGTCCTTCCCCAGCAAAACGAACCCTTCCCGAGGCGGCGCGTTGTGGCCGCGTCAGGCGCTTGAGCCGATTTACGAATGGGGCACGGTCGGCACGATCGGGACGGGGTGGGGCGGTTCGTGGTTGAACAACAATTCACCGGGTCAGGTGGCCGAGAACCGGGACTTTTTCAGAGGCACGTTCAATACGGGTTGCAATCCCGGCGCGGCGACGTGTGCGACCGGAGTGGGCGTCGGCACGTTGGCGCAGCGGCCGGTGAATTGCGCGCTGAATGTTGCCTGGTGGGCGACGAATGAAGGCAACTGGAACGGGCGCGTGGGCGGGGAGCAGGGGCGGCTGTACCGGTGCGTGTCGCCCAATACATGGGCGCTGCACTACACGCCGTATCCCTATCCGCATCCGTTGCGGGTGCAGTTCGGCCCTGCGCCGCCGGCTGTGAACTGAGTCGCCCATGGCCTACGCCATCGTTCAGAGCGTGACCGCTGCCAGTTTCAGCGGTACGGGCGGCACGACGAATGCGTTCGGATCGAACACGACCATCGACAATGCGATGATTTGCCTCATCCGCATCGATCGCTACGACGCCTCACCCACGGCCGATGCGGCACCGACGGCGGTGCGCTCGGGCGGGGAAACCTTCACCCGCATCGGGTGGATCAGCAGCACCGGTGGATTGCAGGAGCATGTTTTTGCAGCGGCCGTCACGCAGGCGGCCTCGACGGCGATCACGGTCACGGAAACGGTCGGAGCGAATTGCGACGTGGTGGACGTGGTGGCTTTCGAGGCCTCTGGCATGGCGGCGGTGGGCTCGATGTATCTGGCCGGTTCGGTCACGCAGCACAATTTCACCGGCACGGGTTCGCGCAGCTCCGGGAACTTCGGCACGCTCAGCGGTTCACCGGCGCTCATTCTCGCCCTGGCGGCCGGATTCAGCGGCGCAGCGTTTACGACCGACACCGGGTACACGGCCATCGGGTCGACGCTGCTCTCGCATCGGCGCGTGACTTCTACTACCAACACCGATGCGTCGGTCAATGCCACGGCCGACGGCAATCTGTACGTGTATGGGTTTGCGCTGCTGGAAGCCGCGGGTGGTGGCGGTAGCGCGGCGGCGATCGTGGCGTACTACAACATGCTCCGACGCCACTGATCGCCTCTCTCCCGCTTCACCACGGCCCGCTTTGAGCGGGCTTTTTCATTGCTGAGGATCGCTCACCATGATCTCATGGCTGAAACAGAACACGGCGACGACACTGCTGCTCGGGCCGTTCGTGGACTCCGCCGGCGCAGCGCTCACCGCGCTCACCATCGCGCAGGCGAACGTGTTGCTCTGGAAAGAGGGTGGCACGACGCTCGCGCAGAAGAACGAGGCGACCACGTGCACGCATCGCTCGAACGGGATGTACACGTGCCCGGTCAATACGACCGACACCAATACGCTCGGCGTCCTGCAGGTCTCGGTGAACGCCTCCGGCGCGTTGCCGTGGGCGGGTTCGTACCTCGTGGTCGCCGATCACGTGCACGTCGGCTTCGTGACGACGAGCGGTTTCATCGGCGTCGATGTGCGGCAACTCAATTCCTCCGGCCCGGCCGTCACCAAACTGACGGCGAGCGCGGGACAGATCTACACCGGCACCGTCGACAACACCGGCTTTACGGCGACGACAACGGTGCTCGATGCCTCGGACATCACCACGGCGACAGCCGATCACTGGATCGGTCGGATCATCGTGTTCTCGTCCGGCACGCTTGCCGGGCAGGCGACGAAGATCACCGACTACGAACTCGCGAGCGGTCGCGGCCGGTTCACCTACCAGACGCTCACCAGCGCGCCGGGCAATGGCACGACCTTCGTGATCGTGTGACATGCCGAACCTTGACGGCGCTGTTACCGCGCTCGCGCTGCGGGGCACGCCGGGCGCGAGGCCGCTCGCCGATGCGGTAGCCACCGGCGGACGGACGTATACCGAGCAGTACACGGTTCAGTCGCTCACGGCGACCCCGCGCGGGGAGTACGGCTCGTTTCTCGGCAAGGTCTTCGTCGATGTGGCGGCGAAGTCCGGCACCGACTCGTGGCTTGTGTCGTGGACCGAAGGCGATATTTTGCCGCTGCTTGAGAACTCCGTCGCGGAGTCGTGGCGGTTCACGTGGGGCGATTCGGCGACGCTGTTCAATCTCGCCGCACGCACCGAGACGTGGGCGATCAACTGGATAGAGTCCGTCACGCTCACGCAGTCCGGCGTGTTTCCGAAAGCGGGCACCGATACGTGGTCGGTGGCGTGGACCGAGACGGCCATCGTCGACGTCTCGACGACTGCGACGGAGACGTGGTCCGTCTCTTGGGGCGAGACCGGCGCGGTCACGGTGCCGCTCCTTCTCAAGAATGCGCTCGAGACGTGGACTGTCTCGTGGGGCGAGTTTGCGATCGTCGAGATCATCGGCCCCGCGATCCCCCGGGATGTCACCGAAGACTGGCGTCTGTCGTGGACCGAAACCGGCGCGGTCACTGCGACGACGGTGTCGCAGGTCTTTCCCGGCCGCATTCGCATCATCCTGCGCGTGGCGCGCATCGTTGTGAGGATTCTATGAAGTACGAACTCGTCAAGATGGACGGCGATTACGTGATGCCCGGTACGCTGCTGACTGCGGAACTGGCCGAGCGCATCCGCCGCGGCGAAGTGCGGGTGATGCCGGAAGACCCGCTGTCCGATCCGAACTGCGCGGAGATCGTCACCGGGGACGACGACGGGCCGTCCCGCGTCATTTTCAAACGAGCAACGGCCGGATAGCGGCCGCGCATTTCTCCATTCTTCCTGAAGGGCCCGCCTCGCGCGGGCCTTCTCATTTGTGAGGGTGTTACATGGCACTGACCAACAACGGCGCGATCGAGATCGCCAAGGCAGCGATCGGTGATGCGCCGACGACGCTGAACAACGCGAATGCGTATCTGGGCGTAGGCGACTCGTCCACGGCTTTTGCGGCTTCGCAGACCGACTTGCAGGCTTCGACGAACAAGCAGCGCAAGGCGATGGATGCGACTTACCCGGCGCGCACCTCGAACGTGCTCACGTTCCGCTCGCTGTACGGCACGGCGGACGCGAACTTCGCGTGGGCCGAGCACGGCATCTTCAATGCGGCGACCTCCGGGGTCATGTGGTCGCGCAAGGTCGAGTCGCTTGGCACCAAGACGAGTGCTCAGTCGTGGCTGCTCACTGTGACGGTAACGGTCGCGGCGGCGTAAATGCGCACGGTCCCCGAAAAGACGAAGGTGCACGCCGAGTTGCGCTTTCTCGATCGCAACGATCGGCCGTTCACGCCGACGACGGTCCGGTATCGCGTGAAGGATCGCGCGAGCGACACGATGCTGCAGGACTGGACGGTCTTCACGCCGTCGACGGTCGTGCAGATCGCGATCCTGCCCGAGGTCAATCGCATCCTGAACGACCGCGCGACGGCCGAGGTGCGCGTGCTCACCGTGCAGTCGGACCACGACACGGAGAACCAGCTCTCGCAAGAGGTGGAGTACCGCGTCACCAACCTTCTGGGGTTCCAGTAATGCCTGCCGGTGGCGAAGCCGGGCGTTGGTCGCGGGCGTTGCAGCGGGCGCTCGAGGCCAAGGGCGACGGCGTGCTCGATCGTGGCTACGACGTGATCGCGAAGAACGTGGTACTGCTGGCCGAGCAGGGCGAGAAGTGGGCGATCGAGGAGATCGCCAACCGCTCGGACGGCAAATGCGCACAGTCGGTGCTCGTCGGCGGGCAGCCCGGCGCGGCCCCGATCATCGTTGGGGTGGTGAGGCTTGTCCGGCCTGATTCGGATTGAGTGGGAGTTTCCGAAAAAGCTCGGGTTTCTCCTGGATCCGAGCCGATACAAGGTCGCTTACGGCGGGCGCGGTGGCGCGAAGTCGTGGAACTTCGCCCGCGCGGTGATCGCGCTCGGATACGAATCGAAGCGGCGCATCCTCTGCGCGCGCGAGGTGCAACTGTCCATCAAGGACAGCGTGCACAAGCTCCTCGGCGAGCAGATCGAGCAGATGGGGCTCGACGCGCACTTCGAGGTCAAGAAAACCGAGATCATCGGCGCGAACGGCACGGAGTTCCTGTTCACGGGGCTGTCGAGCCAGACGCGTGAGTCGATCAAGTCCTTTGAGGGCGTCGACATCGCGTGGGTCGAGGAGGCCCAAGCGGTCAGCAAGCGCTCGTGGGACATCTTGATTCCGACCATTCGCAAGGAAGGGTCCGAGATCTGGGTGTCCTTCAATCCGGAACTGGACACCGACGATACCTATCAGCGGTTCGTCGTGAATCCGCCGGAGAACGCGCGGGTCGTCAAGGTGAACTGGTCGGACAACCCGTGGTTTCCGCACGTGTTGGACGTCGAGCGCCTCGCCATGCAGGCGCGCGATCCGGACAGCTACGCGAACATCTGGGAGGGCGAGTGCCGCCCGGCGGTCGAAGGCGCGATCTACTTCGGTGAAGTGAGCGCGGTGCGTTCGAGCGGACGGCTCGCGAACGTCCCGCACGACCCGCTGCTGCCCGTCCATGCCGTGTTCGACTTGGGCTACGACGATTACATGTCGATCGTGCTCGTGCAGCGGTTGGCGTCCGAGATTCGGATCATCCGCTACATCGAGGACCGGCGCAGGACGCTCGCCGAATACGACGCGGAGCTGCGGGCGCTGCCGTATCGCTACGGCACGTTCTATCTGCCGCACGACGGGCGCGCGAAGGACTACCGCAGCGGCAAGAGCGCCGAGGAAATCATGACGGCGCTCGGGCGGCAGGTGGAGATCGTCGAGGATATCGGCGTCGAAGAAGGCATCCGAGCGGCGCGGCTTCTGTTTCCGCGTTGTTACTTCGACAAAGCCGATGCGGGTCCGTTGCTCAATCGTCTCGGCCGCTATCGGCGACGGATCAACAAAGAAACCGGGACCGGTTCGACACCAGTGCATGACGACGAATCGCATGGCGCTGATGCGTTCCGTTATCTCGCGGTGGTGGCGGACCAGATGAATAACAGCACGAAAGTGGACCACGGCGATTACTACAAGGCGTTCAGGCGTGCCGGATAGTCAGACACACAAGGACCTGATCGCGCGTATTCGCGAGCGCTATCGCGTGATGCACGAGGCGGACGAGAGCAACCGCCGCAAGGCGATCGACGACATCCGGTTTGTCTCCGAGCCCGGTCAGCAATGGGACGCGATCGTGCGCCGCGAACGTGGCTCGGACCGTCCGATGTACGAGTTCAACAAGCTGCGCGTGACGATCAAGCGGATCATCAACGACATGCGCGCCAATCGCCCGCGCGGCAAGGTGCGGGCGGCAGAGGACGGTGACACCAAGACGGCGAGTGTGCTGGAAGGCTTGATCCGCAACGTCTGGGAGAACTCGGACGGTGATACGGTGATTGACGCGGCGGCAGAATTTCAGGTCTCGGGCGGGTTCGGCGCGTGGCGCGTGACGACGAAGTACGTCTCGGACGACGTCTTCGACCAGGACGTGTGCGTGACCTCGATCCGCAATCCGTTCTGCCTGTATTGGGATCCGGCGGCGAAGGACTTCATGAAGCGCGACGCCGAGGACTGGTTCCTGACCGAGCGCATCTCGAAGAAGGCTTATCAGGAACGCTATCCGAAGGTGGAAGTCGTCAACTTCGAGAGTGAATCGACGTTCGACGACGAGCAGGACTGGGAGGACGAGGAGACCGTTCGCATCGGAGAGTACTGGTGGCGCGAGCCGGTAGACCGCACGATCGTGCTGCTCGGCAGCGGGGCAGTGGCGGATGCGGCCACACTCACGCCGGAGCTGATCGAGGCCTCGGGTGGCATCGTGCGCGAGCGCGCGGTGCGCGCGTACAAGATCATGATGTGCATCGCTTCGGGCGATGCGATCCTCGAAGGTCCGACCGAGTGGGCCGGCAAACACTTCCCGTTCGTCGTCGTGTTCGGCGATCAGGCGATCATCGAAGGCGAAACTCGCTGGTTCGGCCTGGTGCGGTTCGCGAAGGACGCGCAGCGTGCCTACAACTACAGCCGCACGAACGTGATCGAGTCGATCGCGCTCGCCCCGCAGGCGCAGTGGTGGGCGACGCCCGAGCAGGCGCTCGGACACACGGCCATGTGGTCGACGGCGCACAAGAAGAATTTCCCGTTCCTGATGTTCAACGCCGATCCGAAGCAACCCGGCCCGCCGCAACGCATGGCCGGAGCAATGATCCCGCCGGCCGTGATGGCGGAGGTGGAATTTTCCAGCGAAGACATCAAGGGCGTCACGGGTATTTACGACGCCTCGCTCGGCCAGCGCAGCAACGAGACGAGCGGGCGGGCGATCACGGCGCGGCAGCGCCAGGGCGAGATCGCGACCTTCAACTACATGGACAATCTCGCCAAGGGCGTACGCCGGACGTGGGAGATTCTGGTCGACCTGATCCCGCGGATCTACGACACGCAGAAATCGGTGCGCATTCTCGGGGCGGACGGCGCTGAGGACTATGCCGAGGTCAACGTCATCAATCCGGTGACGGGCGAATCGGTCAACGATCTGGCGCGCGGGCGCTATGACGTGTCGATCACGGTCGGCCCGTCCTTCGCCACGCAGCGGCAGGAGGCGGCCGAGACGTACACGCAGATGCTGCAATCGTTCCCGCCGCTCGCGCAGGTGGCCGGGGACCTGATCATGAAATCGATGGATCTGCCGTACGCGGATGAGATCAGCGAGCGTATCAAGGCGTTGCTGCCACCCGAAGTGCAGCAACTGATCGGGCAGGACAAGGCGGTCTCGCCGGAAGTGGCGGCGGCGATGGCACAGGCACAGGCGGCGATGGCGCAGGTGCAGCAGCACGGCCAGCTCGTGCAGCAGGCATCGGCTGAACTGGAACAGAAATCCGCGGAAGTCGACAAGCAGGTCGCGCAGCTCGAAACGAAGCGCGCGCAGTTCGATGCGGAAGTGGCGCGCAAGCTCGCCGAGATCACGAAACGCGAAGCGGATCTGATCCTGAAACAGGCGCAGGCCGGGGCGACGGTCGAGGGCGAACAGGTGCGCACGGACCGCGAATCGCTGGCGACCGAGGTCCAGAAGGCGGTCGCGGAGATTCAGACCATGGCGGCGCAGTTCATGACGGAGGCGGCGGCGGTGATTGCGGACATTCAGGCCAAGCAGGCCACGCAGGTATTCGTCAACACGCCCCCGACGCGCAAGCAGGTGCGCATCCGACGCGTCAATGGCGAACTGGTCGGTGAGGTCGAGGCGATGCCAGAAGCCGTGCCCGAGGCGGCCGGAGCGTTGCAGTAATGGCCGCGTCGTTCAGTCTGTACAACGCGTGGGCGCTCAACATCGGCCGGCAGGTCGATCTTGATACCGGCCTGACGGTGAACGTGAGCCTGCATACCTCCTCGTACACGCCGAATCAGGACACGCACATCGTGTTCGCGGATGTGACGAACCAGCTCTCGACGGCCAACGGGTACACCTCGGGCGGCGCGGCACTCGGCTCGGTGACGTGGACGCGCTCGGGCGCGGTCGCGACCTTCGATGCGGCGGATACCGTGTGGACGGCCTCTGGCGGGTCGATCACGGCGCGCTACGCCGTGGTGCGGGTGGTCGGCACCTACGACACGCTGGTCGATCCGCTGATCGGCTACGTCCTGCTCGACACGACGCCGGCCGATGTCACGGCGACGGCGGGGAATACGCTCACGCTGCAGTGGAATGCGAGTGGGTTGTTCACGGTGACCCGTTCGTGAAACCGTGGCATCGCACGATCCGCCGTTGCGACGCGCCGGCCGCGTCCACGCATTCGCAGCGGCTCGAGCGGTGGCTCGGCGCGGAAACGGTGGATCGCGTTTCGAGCGCCATGCGTGTGTGGTACGGGCCGCCGATTGCCCTCGCTGGTGTGCCGGGCAGCGTCTGGGCGACGGGTGACGGTGATTTCGTCGGCCGCGTGGACGGTGGTACCGAGGCCGCCGCGTTCGATCGGGCGGCGGAGGCGGTGCGACGTGGGAATCGCGCACGGTTTCGCCATCGGCATTGGCGACAGGCCGGCATGGCCGGTTTTGCATCGCTGTCTGACCTCATTGCGGAAGCTTCGACCGGCAAGCGTCGCGAGTACGCGTTCCAGAAGGTCGGGGCGACGGGGGTCATCAACGTCACGAATAGCCTGTGGGGTCTCGGTAACCTGCCGCCGGCCGGGGCCAACGGCTCGGCGGCCCCTGGTGGTCGTGCCTGTAATGATTCGACGACCGGTGCCTTCCCCATCGACAACGTGAGTGCAGACACGCGTCACTTCGTCATGGCGGCTCATACGGCCTCCGTGGCGGCGAATTCGCTGCTGCTGTACGACCGCATTTTCGATGTGGCCAAAACGATGAACAGCGGGGCCACCGAATCGGTGACCGGTGTTCCGACGCGCTATCAGTCCTCAACTGTGACTGACGCGAATTACGCGGGTGGCAACTTTGCGTTCGTCGAGGTGGGCAGCGTTGCACTGGCAGCCACTGCACATAACTGGACGGTGTGCCAGTACCGCAATCAGGCAGGCACCGATGCGCAGAGTTTTCCGTCGCTGACCGGGAACGCGAGCGCCATCGTGCGTCGGCTCGACCATCCGGTCGGGCAATGGTTCATGCCGCTCGCCGGCAGCGATGTCGGCGTCATGGACCTTGCGCAGATGCAGTGCTCGACGACGGTGGCGACGGGCGAAATCAACTTCGTCATCGGCCATCCGCTCGCGTTCATGCCCTGCCCGGTCGCGAACATGGTGTGTATCACGGACGGGTTGAATACGGCTTTCAATCTGGTGCGTATCTTCGATGACGCCGCGATGGCGTTTCTCGAAATGCCCAAGCCCGCCACGGGCGCTACCACCTACAGCGGGACGATCACGGCCGTCCACGGATAAGTCGCCATGAATTACTCGGCGACGAGTGTATTTTTCCGGCGCGGATGGCTGCAATGGCAGCCGACGCTCGTTGGCCATGACCCGAATCCGCCGATTCCGCTCGAGGGGATCTTTCGCGCGTACGTCGAAACGTACACGACGCTCGGCCTCACTGCGACGCCGAGTGAGCTGTACGGAGAGCTGACCAAGCCGGTCGTGATCGCGGTCCCGGTCGCGGCTCTGACGCTGGCCGGGTACGCGCCGACGGTCGTCGTGTCGGGCGGCGGCGGAGTGACGATTGCAGTGCCCGTGGCGGCACTCACGCTCGCCGCACAGACGCCGACGGTACTCACGCCAGCGGTGGTTTCGGTCCCGGTGGCGTGAGTAC
>Ga0224723_1001351_pt1 | contig 14948 bp, 11 predicted proteins | sample Balambano_FR2_Me_FD_161647 | JGI IMG/M metagenome (GOLD analysis project Ga0224723, IMG submission 161647) | Freshwater sediment microbial communities from Lake Towuti, South Sulawesi, Indonesia - Balambano_FR2_MetaG | ecosystem: Environmental > Aquatic > Freshwater > Lake > Sediment | place...
AAAAGCCCTCACCCCGTCCTCCGGACACCCCTCTCCCAACCTTGGGAGAGGGGAAGGGGTGAGGGTTCTATATCGTAACTATTCAAGCGGACATGATATGACTCTTCTAATTTACTCACATCTTACCTCAAAATTTGTTGTATTAAATATAAGTTGATAGTGCGTGAAAGCTATCAAGTTTTTTCGTTTTGGTTTGTAAAAGCGCACACCATACCCTATAAATTAAATCAAGGGTAAGGACAAAGTACATGGCCATTTTCTTGCTACTGATATCTGCTAATTTTGTCCCTACGGTTTCATTGCGACTTTAATTACTTTTCGTGCTTTCATATCTTGAAATGCTACTTCTAATTCTTTTAAAGGTCGGTATTCACTAATAAGTAACTCAAAAGGTATCTTCCCACTAGAAATCAATGAAAGCGCTTCTCTAACAAAATGGGGGGTGTTATGAAATACGCCTTTTAGTGTTAACTCACTGTAATGTAACTGTTCTGTATTCACACTGATAGTTGTATCCCGTGGACAACCACCAAATAAATTTACTGTCCCACCAGGACGAGCGCAGGCGATCGCCTGCTCCCACACACTAGGTACTCCTGTTGCTTCTATAACTACATCTGCGCCAATTCCATCTGTAATTTCCCGCACTACAGTTGGAATATCTGGTAGTTGACGATAGTTAAAAACCTTAGTTGCACCAAGCTTTTTGCCAATTTCTAGCCTGGTGTCATTGCCACCAAATAAATAAACTTCAACACCGCAATCATGAGCTAATTTCGCTACAAACATTAACCCGATCGCACCATCACCTAGCAAAACCACACGTTTACCCGGTTTTACATTAGAACGAGCTACCCCATGCAACACACACGCTAACGGTTCGGTCATTGCTGCTAATTCATAAGCTAAATCATCGTCGATGGGTAGTAAATTATGCTCAACTATAGGTGCTGGTATTTCCAAATATTGAGCAAAAGTGCCATTGTTAAATATTAAATTCTGGCATAAAGAATATTCTTGGTGTTGACAAAAAAAACATTTCATGCATGGCGCAGAGTTATTAGCGACAACGCGATCGCCTATTTTCCACCTAGTAACACCCGCACCCAAAGCAACAATTTCTCCAGCTGCTTCGTGACCAAACAAAGTTGGCGGTTTGAGCATTCTAGCATGACCACCACGACGCCATACTTTTAAATCTGTACCACAAGTTGTCGCTGCTCCCACTTGAATTACCACCTCACCGGGTGCAGGAGTCGGGTCAGCAACCTGCTCTAAACGTAAATCTTCTTGACCGTAAAGTAACGCTGCCAGCAAAACCAGATGACCAATAAATTAACTCCACCTGATTTTACCAGTTAGAGCAGACAATATATTTGCGGTTTTCTTTAACATCAAAACTTTACAATAGTCCTATGACGAGGACTTTAAACTATTAGACAGGGACTTAGAGTCCCTGCGGGGTGAAACTCCTCACTCTCGCTCAAAAAATCACAAAACTCAGGAACTTACTAACAGCCAACAGGTCTTATTAACTGACAGCAGCTGGGGTAAGCACTGGTGTAGTTCTAATATCAACTCCCGACAAACGAGTTACTGTAAGAGGTTGTACATCTTGGCGGCACGATTGGCAAAAATAATAGATGCTACCATGACGAACGTGACGTAACAGCATGGAACCACCGCAACATGGGCAATTGTTAGCTCTCATACTCATAGCACTGTCCTCCTAAAAAGGTTGTTAGTTAAGATGCACAAAAAAGCTAATAATTAAAGTTGGATTTTCGCAGAGTGAATGTAACCATTCGTATTTATCCGGTCTTGGATAATTTTGTTGTAGATTGCTTCGTATCCGTTCACCATTTGGGTTACAGAAAAGCTACTTTCTACGTGTTCTCGACACTTTTGGCGATTTAATTGCACAGCTTGAGGAATCATATCTGCCATTTGTTCATAACTTTGGCAAACAAAACCGGTTTCACTATGTAATATCACCTCAGCTACAGAACCTAAATTCATTGCAATTACTGGAGTACCAGTCGCCATTGATTCAATCATAACCAAGCCAAATGGTTCTTGCCAAGTAATCGGGAAAAGCGTAATTGCAGCATTACCCATAAGTTCAGCTTTCTCGGCATGGTTAACTTCACCGAGGTATTGAATTTGCTGACCATCTATATGAGGAGCTATCTCTTGTTCAAAGAACGCAGAGTCTACAATATCAACTTTCCCAGCCATTTTTAGACGCCAACCAGTTTTCTTAGCAATTGCGATCGCGTGTTGTGGGCCTTTTTCCGGTGAAAAGCGACCTAAGAATGCTAAATATGGCGGTTCTTGAGGTTGGGCCACAAATGGATAATCTAGTAACTCAATTCCGTTATAAACTGTGCCAACGTAGTTCAAGTCTATTTGGCGTTGCGCGTTACTAATGCTGATATATGGCTGTTTATGGTGGTGGGTAAATACATTCTGATTGTCCCTGGTAAACCTGCCATGTAACGTATGCACCGTAGGAGTTAGCACTAAACTTGCTAGATTTAACGCCGAAATCCCCACATGGGAGTGGATAATATCGAATTGGGCTGCTCCTTGGTAGACTTGGCTAAGTTCCAGCATTTCATAAGCTGCATATTCTTTGACTTTCGAGTCTAAGCGTAATGCAGTCGGATAAACTGCTTCCAAATTAGCCAGGGTTTGAGAATCCCCAGAGGCAAATAGAGTAACTTCATGACCCCGACGAACAAGTTCATCTGTCAATCTACTCACTACTAGCTCTATCCCTCCGTAAGTTGGAGGTGGAACTCTTTCCCATAAAGGGGCAACTTGAGCGATCTTCATGTTGTTTAGGTTCAGCAGGTAAAAAGTGTCCTACAATCAGGACTTAATTTTGATCCAAGGGAGCATTTATACTCACTCGTCTCATCTTTAATGTAACCCACTTAGCTCATTTAGGGAAAATTTAGATAAACTTTCCTTAAAGATACAACCAAGTCATGTAAGTATCAGCCGTTTCCTTAACCATACTTTTAATTTAACGTCCACTTTTAAGTTACTTCATCTATCTTGGGGATCATAATAGAGAGCATATTCTGTAACAAAAAAATTAAATTTTTTATGGGGATCAATTGTTTAGCCTGTCTAAGCCATGCCAACTTAGGTAAACTCAATCAAAAAAAACTATTAAATAAATAATGAAAATCGCTACTTGGAATGTCAACTCGATTCGTACTCGTTTAGATGCGGTTGTTAATTGGTTGAATCAAAACCCTGTTGATGTGCTTTGTTTACAAGAAACTAAAGTTATTGACCTGGATTTTCCGCGATCGCCTTTTGAAGAATTAGGTTTTGTATGTTATTTCTCTGGACAAAAATCTTACAACGGTGTCGCCATACTCTCTCGTCAACCGTTGGATGATGTCACAACTGGCTTTCAAGCAATTTTGCCTCACATAGACCCTATATGGGATGAACAAAAACGGGTAATTACAGGTATATTGAATGGCATCAGAATTACCAATCTTTACGTACCCAACGGTTCACAAGTAGGGAGCGAGAAATATGAATATAAGTTACATTGGTTAACAATTCTTAAGGAATATCTAGGAACTTTATTGTTAAGAAATTCTGACATTAGTCTTTGTGGAGATTTCAATATTGCGCTCTTAAATCAGGATATTCACTCTGAAGCAGGCATAGAAAACCACATAATGGCTACAGAATTAGAGCGTCAAGCCTTAAAAAATATTCTCAATCTAGGATTTGCAGATGCATTTCGGAAATTTACAACAGAAGGTGGACACTATAGTTGGTGGGATTATCGAACTGCTGCCTTTCGTCGGAACTTAGGTTGGCGTATAGACCATCATTATCTTACACCCGTCCTTTACCAACGTGCTAAAAGCTGCATCATAGACAAAACACCAAGAAAGTTAGAAAAACCTAGCGATCATGCACCAGTAATATTAGAACTTTAAACTAGAGTAGTAATCTGTCCAATTAATTTTGATAGATTAAGAGAGAATAACTGTTAATATTCCCCCTACTCCCTACTCCCTGTTCCCCCTACTCCCTACTCCCTTCTTTTATGTTTTTAGTCACAGGAGCAAGCGGTGGCATAGGTCGCAGAATCGTGCGACTACTACGCCAAGAAGATAAAATTGTGAGAGCTTTTGTGCGTCTAACTTCACGGTACGGGGAGTTAGAACAGCGAGGAGCAAATATTTTTATCGGTGACTTACGCGAACCAAGAGATATTCAGAAAGCTTGTCAGGAAGTAGAGTACATTATTAGCACTCACGGTTCTGGTGGTGATGCTTTAGCTTTAGACTACCGGGCTAACATTGAATTGATAGACCAAGCGAAAGCGAACAGAGTACAACATTTTGTATTTATTTCCGTCTTAGGTGCAGAGCGTGGTTATGAAGACGCACCAACATTCAAAGCAAAACGAGCAGTGGAGCGATATCTAGAAGATAGTGGGCTGAACTATACTATATTGCGTCCTAGTGGACTATCATCCAACTTATTACCCTTAGCAGAAAGATTTCGGGAAACAGGTTTATACTTACTACTTGGTGATTCCAAAAATCGTAGTTCCATAGTTAGTACAGATGACTTAGCCAAAATGGCAGTAGCTTCCTTTAGTACTGCTGCTGCTCACAAACAAATCTTACCAGTCGGGGGACCGGAGATTTTATTAAGAGAAGATATTCCCAAAATTTTTGGTCGTATCTTTAATAAAGAGCCAGTTATCATTAACCCTCCATTGTTTGCAGTTGATGGATTAAGGGGTGCATTGGGTATATTTAATCCCCAAGCACAGAAAAGTTTGGGAACGTTCCGCACATTGCTAGCCAACGAATTTTTTTGTACAACTAAGGAAATTACCCGTTTAGAAGAAATTTTTCAATTTCGGTTAGAGACATTGGAAAGTTTCTTACGGCGATATTTAGCAGTATAAATATGTAGTGATGTTCTAGCATTGCTATTTATTCTTTCTTTTTACTTTTACCTTCTTACTACCTTCAAAATGCGCTCTGCAAATGCAACTCAAGCACGTCAAACAAAAGAACGGTTTGCCAGACCAGATGAACAATTATCTTATGAATTAGGTAAGGCTGTACAGGAGTTACCACCGCTTTATACTAGGTTATTAGCGGGGACAATTAGCTTTGTGGTGTTAAGTACGATCGCATGGGCAAATTTTTCCCAAGTTGATGAAGTAGCGACAGCAGCAGGAGAGTTAATTGCTTCTACCCAAGTTCGACCTGTAACATCGTTGGGAAATGGGACAATTGTATCGATCAATGTCAAAGAAGGCGATCGCGTAGCTAAAGACCAGACAATTATCCAACGTGACCCCGATGTACAGCAAGCGGATGTGGCGCGTTTATCTAAATCAACTAGATTAATTCAAGAAGATGTGCGACGTTTGGATGCAGAGCGTACAGGAGCAACAACAGCAGGAACCCAACTCCAAGACGAATTGATCACTTCCCGCTTACAAGACTTTACAGCACGTCAAGGAACTGCAAAGGCGGAAGCAAATCGGCAATTAGCTTTAATTAATCAAGCAAAAGTACGTCTGATCCGTTTGCAAGAAAATTTAAACAACGCCAAAGTTAGCTACAATAATGCTATAAGCAATTTAAATAATGCCAGAACTGTCCGCGATCAAATCAAACCAAACTTAGATATTGCTTTAGAAAGACAACAAAGATTAAGTTCTCTACTCTCCAGTGGAGCCGTACCCAAATTACAGTACCTCCAAGCCCAAGAAGCAGTCAACCGCGCCAGGGCAGAAATTACCAGAGCAAGCGATGATGTCACCAACGCTCAAAACAAACTTACCGAAGCTCAAGATAAGGTAAACTCATTAACAAAAGATATTGCTGCCCAAGAGCAAGAAATTAGCCAAGCGCAAGCAGCTTATCAAGGAGCCAGCAATCAAGAGCAAAGATTAGCATCAGAACGACAAAGTGAAATTTTAACTGAACTAAATAAGCGTAAAGAAGAACTTACCAGCGTTTCTGGTCAATTAGAACAAGCTCGTAAACAGCAAGAATTGGAAACCATCAAAGCTCCAGTTGCTGGAACAATTTATCGAGTCAAAGCCACTAAAGGTCCAGTGCAATCAGGCGAAGAGTTACTTTCGATTTTACCAGAAGGGGAAGAACTATTATTAGAAGTTAAAGTCCTGAATCGTGACATCGGCTTTATTCGTGAAGGTCAGCGAACAAAAGTTAAAATGGCAACCTTCCCCTTCCAAGAATTTGGTACAGTTGAAGGCGAAGTCATCCAAGTCAGCCCGAATGCGATCGTTGATAAAGAAATGGGTTTAGTTTTCCCAACCCGCATTAAACTTAAAAAGCATTCCGTAGAAGTACGTGGTAAGGAAGTTGCATTTACTCCAGGTATGGCAGCAACTGGAGAGATTGTCACTCGTAAGAAGTCCATCTTGACATTTATAGTTGAACCAGTCACCCGCAGATTTAGCGAAGCGTTTTCTGTGAGGTAAGGGTGCGGTGTTAGGCTGTTGATTCTGTAATATAATTGCCTGTGAGACTTCATGCAAAAAATGTGTTGGAAGTAGGGTGCGTTTAAGCGTCAGCGTAACGCACTGCTTTCTGATTAACGGTGCGTTACGGCAAATAATTTCTGCTTTTGGTTTTAATATTGTCGTGCCGTAACGCACCCTACTAGCTACTAATTTAAACATCAAAATTGTATGATTGGTCTTGGACAGAATTCTAACAAAATCAACAGCCTAGTGCAGGGTTATAGAGACGAAGAAAGTAGGTCATTTGGATCTGTGGGAGAGTGATAAACTACTATCGCCTTTAGTTCATATGTATTCAAAAGTAATGATTATCATTGTTGCTATGCTGGAGGGTGCGGAATGTGGGCTATATCTCCATAATTGCTTGTGCTAAGAGTTCCTGAATACATACAATATTGCTACTGACGGACAGGAATACTAATTATGAACTCTGTACCCTCTCCGAGAGTAGAAACACACTCTAATTCACCCCCATGTTTTTGGACAATAATTTGATAACTAATAGACATTCCTAAACCTGTACCTGAACCAACAGGTTTAGTTGTGAAAAAGGGGTCAAAAATCTTTTGCTTGACTTCTTCTGTCATCCCTGTACCATTATCAGCAATGCGAATCATAATATTACTATCTACAATTTCAGTACTGATACATATTTGAGATTTTCTGATTTGCTGTAGGGATGAATCATCAAGAGCATCAATTGCATTATTTAAAATATTCATAAATACTTGATTAAGTTGTCCAGCATAACATTCGACTAAAGGCAAATTACCGTATTTTTTAATAACTTTAATTCCTGGATTATTTGGTTTATCTTTCAGACGATTTTGTAAAATTAATAAAGTACTATCTATACCTTCATGAATATCTACTTGTTTCATTTCCGCTTCATCAAGACGGGAAAAGTTACGTAGAGATAAAACAATTTCCCGAATTCGATTCGCTCCCAATTTCATTGAAGATAAGATTTTTGGTAAGTCTTCTTTCAGAAAATCAAGGTCAATGTTTGCAATGCAAGTTTGGATTTCTTGATTAGGTTTAGGATAATATTTTTGGTAAAGTTCGATTAATGTCAACAAATCTTGGACATATTCATTAGTAGGAGTAATATTTCCATAGATGAAGTTTACAGGATTATTAATTTCATGAGCTATACCCGCAACCATTTGTCCTAAACTGGACATTTTTTCTGTTTGAATTAGTTGAGTTTGAGTGTTACCAAGTTCTTGCAGTGCTAACTCTAATTTTGTTGCTTGTTCTTGTGCTGTTTCTGTTGCAATGCGACTTTGTTTGTAAAGTTGTGCTTGATCCATTGCGATCGCAAGTTGGTCAGCGATCGCTTGTAGTAATTCCACTTCACTATCAATCCATACTCGGCTATTTATAGTATAAGAGCAACTAATTAAACCAACAGTACCTTGATGATTATGAACTGGTACACATAACAAAGCAATATAGTTAAACGATAGCAAAAATTCTCGCAGTGGTGAATCTGGAATCGCTCTGACATCATTTACGCAAATAATTTCTTTATTGATAATTTTTTCTCCTGCTTCTCCACTCTCTGTATGGTCACTTTTAATTCCTAATAAACTTGATATTCCAGATTTTTTGGCTTCGTGGGTTATTTGCCAACAAGGTATTTCACTTGTTGTATCGTAAGCTATGAATATGCAGCGATCGCAATCTAACAGCTTTTGAATTTCGTGTACTGCTGTTTCTAATATAGTATTAATATCCAAAGAAGCCCGAATTTGTGCAGACAAACTATTCAGTAGTGCTTCTTTGATTGCAAGTTCTCGGTATTTCTTTTCTGAGTTGCGTAGCTCTTCTTCTACTTTTTTGCGTTCTGTAATGTTACGATTGATTGCTGCTAAAGCAATTGGTTGTTGAGTATCGGGATTTCTAATCGTGAATATATTCGCAGAAACTGGTATTTCTACTTCAGTTTTGAAATTACGTAAATTCAATTCTCCTTGCCAATGTCCTTGATCCATAATAATTGGCAGCGCAAGTTCCGCAAAGGCTGCTCTATCCTTGACTGCAACGTAATCAAAGATATGAGTTTCCTTGATTTGCTCTCTTTCTACCCCCAATATCTGACATCCAGCTGTATTAAGAAATGCAACTTTCCCCTCTAAGTTAGATATCCCTACAAAGTCCAAAGCATTTTCAATCACAGCGATTAATTTTTGCTGTTCTTCCTCAGCTTGTTTCCGTTCTGTAATATCTGTAAGCGCACTTACCCACTCTCTCAGTGTGCCATCTTCTGCAAAAACCGGAACACTCCGCAATAAGAAGTGACGATAAATATCTTCCGCAACTAAACAGCGTAGTTCTTGCTCGTGCAAAGTCTTTGTTTCCATAGAATATTGCCAAGCTTGGAGAGCGCGATCGCGGTCGTCTGGATGAATAGTGTCTACCCAACCTGCACCTTGTAACTCTTGTTCTGTTTTAAAACCCTCATTTATCCCATCTAATACTTCTACTAACTCTCCTTGAGCATTGGCTATACATACTATCTGCGAAGTCGCTGCTACTAAGGAACGATAACGTGCTTCATTCTGCTGTAAAGTTTTCTCGGCTTTTTTACGCTCTGTAATATCCTCTGCTATGCCAATAATTTGATTTGCGACACCTTTTTCGTTATAAGAAAAAATAGTATCTCGACTCCGAAACCAACGCCATTGATTATCCGCTGTCTTCATGCGATACTCAATTTCAAACACATCATTCGTTGGTAAAGCTGTTATCTTCTCAAAGTGTTGAATTATTTTGGGAATATCGCTAGGATGCATCAATTTAAGTATGGGGTCTTCTGTCATCTGCTTCAAAGCTTCTAAGCTGTAACCAAGAGTCTCAGTCAAGGAGCGATTGGAGTAAATATTATATTTTTTTTCTAAGTCGTATACATATATGTAATTCGGAGTAGTATCAACAATTTTCTCATTAAAAAGTTGTTGTTGTCTAAGAGCTTCTTCAGCAGATTTAAAATCATTATTAAATATATGCTTTTGTTTATTTAGCTTCAATAATTGGAAGTTGATATCTTTACATAAATATAGCTGGGCGATCGCTATCATTGTGTAGCAAAATATGCTAGACAACAGCCACAGCGTTCTTGGATACCATAAATCATTATTAATTGGATGTGGTGCAAGTAAGACATTACTTAGCAATGCGTGTAAAATGACCAGCATAAATTCTCCTAGCTACTGCTGGGTTTAAGTCAGCAAGATTTCCTTCTACCCCTAATCAACAGGTTTTCTCTCTATTTTTGCTGCAACAGCATAAGTAAGCGCAACTGTAATTATGCTATAGGTTATATAGACATTAAGCTATATTTAAGTAAAAATACGTAAATAATAAAAATATCGCTATTTGAAAGACGACCCACCGGGTCGTCTCTAAGGAAGGATTTGCAGTTGTGCTATTGCAGGGTCAATAATTTTTTGTCCTAAGCCAGGGAATTTAACTGCTATTGAAATTTTACTACCGGAACCGAAGATATGAGTGATTTCACCGACACCAAAGCTTTTGTGTAAGATGCGATCGCCAACTTGCCACTTGTGAGTTGTGCTTGACCGAGGTACGCTATCTTCCGTCTTAGTATGATGACGATTATGATTTTTGGTAGAAATTAACTCACTAGGTAATTCTTCTAGAAATTGCGATCGCACTGCGGGTTCGCGGGAACCGTATAAACGACGTTCTCTAGCATGACTCAGGTACAATCTTTCCTGAGCGCGGGTAATCCCGACATAACACAAACGACGCTCTTCTTCTAAAGATGCGGGGTCATTTAAGGAACGATAGTTAGGAAATAATCCTTGCTCTAACCCCACTAAATACACTACAGGAAACTCTAATCCCTTGGAAGAGTGTAAAGTCATCAGAGTAACTGCTGTTTGTCCTTCTTTAACATTATCTAAATCAGAATTCAGAGCAGCACTGGCAAGATACGCTGGTAAGGAAGTATCTTCGTTTTCTTCTTCGTATTGCAAAACTGCGTTAAATAACTCCTTAACGTTTTCTAACCTGTCTTGTGATTCGTCTGTTCCTTGAGTTTCTAAATCTTTTATATAACCAGAGTCATCAAGTACACCTTGAACAAGTTCAGTTACTGGAACTGTGGTCATTGTATTTTGCCAGTTACCAATCATCTGAGCAAAGTTATTCACAGCTTTCGCTGAACGTCCAGCTAAAGTATTAACAGATGTCTCATCGCTGAGTACTTCCCACAAAGTAATACCTAATTCTTGGGAAGCGTTGACTAAAGCATCAATAGTCGCTTTGCCAATACCCCGCCGAGGAGTATTGATCACACGTAGTAAACTAACAGTATCCGCTGGATTGGCGATCGCTCGTAGGTAAGCAAGAACGTCTTTGATTTCTTTGCGATCGTAGAATTTCAATCCACCAACAACTGTATAAGGAATTCGCAAACGTACTAAAATATCTTCAAACGGTCGTGATTGAGCATTAGTTCTGTAAAGAATGGCAAAACTACCCCAATTTAATTCCGGATTTTCCCGCTCTAAACTGCGAATTTGGTTAATGACAAATTCTGCTTCTGCAATTTCGTCATCAGCTTTATGAAAATATATTAATTCCCCTGCACTGCGTGTAGGTTTAAGTACTTTATCAATACGTTGGCTGTTATTTTCAATTAAATGGTTAGCAGCTTCGAGAATATTTTCACAAGAGCGATAATTTTCTTCTAGTTTCACCATCGTCCGAGTATCATCATCTGGCAAACCATCGCCAAAATCTTCCTGAAATTCTAACAATATGGTAAAATCTGCCATTCTAAAGCTGTAAATTGATTGGTCAGCATCACCAACTACAAATACTGACCGATCTTGCCAATTCCATTCGCTCTTGTTCGTCTCACCATTTGTCACTAATAAGCGGATGAGTTCATACTGAGTGCGATTTGTATCTTGATATTCATCAACAAGAATATGACGAAATTTATTGTGCCAATAACCTAATACCTGCTCATTTTGCTGAAATAGTTTAACAGGCATTAAAATTAAATCATCAAAATCAAGAGCGTTATTCTCAGCAAGCCGATCTTGATAACAGCTATAAACTTGGGCAATTACCCGACCACGGTAATTTGGTTGCTCCCGTTCAAATTCTTGGGGTGTTAAACCTTGGTTTTTGGCATTACTAACAGCGTAACGCACAGAACGGGGTTCAAATTTTTTCTCGTCTAAATTTAATTGCTTAGTAACAATCTCTTTAATTAAACTTTGAGCATCTGACTCATCAAAAATCGAAAAATTGCGATTCCAACGTCGTCCCTTTTCATCTTGGTATTTTTCAATATCAAACCGCAACACCCGAGAAAAAAGACTGTGAAAAGTACCTACCCACATATCTTTAATCACAGTTTTGTATACACGGGATTTTAACTGTGTTTGTTGATACTCAGACAATAAATCAAACCGTTGACCGTATTCTGACACTGCCAATTCTTCCGCAAATAACTTTTGAATACGTTCTTTCATTTCTCGTGCTGCTTTATTTGTGAAAGTCACCGAGAGAATATTTTCTGGATCAACAGAGTGTTTCAAAATTAAATTAGCAATCCGATAAGTCAGCGCTCGTGTTTTACCGGAACCTGCACCAGCTACAACTAGCAAAGGCCCACAGAAATGTTCAACAGCTTGACGTTGACTGGGGTTAAGGTGACTGAGGAAGTCGATAATTGTCGTCATAGTAGTGAGGAGTGCTGAAAACTGAGCATTAGTCTGCTAGTCATTAGGTATTCTAGCAGCCTCCAATAATTTTCTTCACCAACGCCTAAATTTCGCTAGAGTGGAAAACGTAGCGTTAAGGAAACTTTAAATGTCAGCACAACTGTTACTGGTGGATGATGAACCGGGATTGCGTGAAGCTGTTAAAGATTACTTGCAAGAAAGTGGTTTCACCGTCCAAGTTGCCAGTAACGCCCGTGAGGGCTGGGAATTAATGCAGCAAAATACACCTGATTTGCTGATTTCTGATATTATGATGCCCCAAGTAGATGGGTATCAATTTCTGAAGCAAGTGCGAGAAGACGCCCGTTTTGAGTCATTACCAGTGATATTTTTAACAGCAAAGGGAATGACGACTGATCGCATCCAAGGTTATCAAGCTGGTGTGGACGCTTATTTACCTAAGCCTTTTGACCCAGACGAGTTGGTAGCAATTGTTGAGAATTTACTGGCAAGACGCATATCTAAAGCTCAACCAGCGACTGGAGAGGGTGAAATTGATATTGCGGAATTGGCAAGTCAAATTGCTCAAATTAAAGACATCCTGAAACAAAAAAATGCGATCGCGGTAGCACCAGCACCTTTTAAAATTGACTTAACTCCCAGAGAGCAAAGCGTTTTAAATTTAGTAGCTGAAGGGTTGATGAATAAAGAAATCGCCCGTCGTTTAGAAACTAGCGTCCGCAACGTGGAAAAATACGTGAGTCGCTTATTTAGTAAAACAGGTACTAATAGCCGTACAGAATTAGTTCGTTTTGCCCTAGAACACGGCTTGGCTAAATAAAGAGGTAGAAGTTAAAAGGGAACGGAGAACGGGGAAAATGCGATTTGTGAGGTTACTGTTGAGAGTTCTCTGTTCCCTTGTCGTAAAGCTTATCAGGTAAGGTTTTTCTTTTACCTTTTTAATTTTTACTTTTACCTTTTTGTAAATTACCCTGAAATCCAATTAACTTGAAAACCGTAATATTACCCTAAACTCGGGTATTAAAAGCATTAATCGATTAGTAGGCACCCAATTATCCTTGTAGTGCAAAGGGTGAAGGCTACTGTAGATGCGCTTTTTAGGCTTCCGTTTACAAGTAAGGTAAGCCAATGCGTGATAGCCATAGGGTTAGGTTCAAAGCCAACTACAAAATACGCTGACTGGGCAAACTTAAAAAAAATTTACCATTCCTTGCCCGATACACGATTTGCGACTTCCAGCCGTTTATATTTAATCTATTGAGCATTTTCAACAGAATTGCGTAAACGCATCAATTGGCGTCGCATCTGAGGTGAAGCCTTAAGTTCTGAGGTATCATGGATTTTTACAGTTTGTTGTAACATTTCCAAAAACTCATCAGAACCTTCAGTCAAAGCGTCTAGTAGTACCTCCAATAATTTATCGCGATCGCTTAGTAGACTCTTTTCCTCGATTAGGCGAAATTTGAGATGAATTTCGCACTCATAAACGCCGACTTCAACATTATTGATTTGGCGTGGCAATGCTTTTGAGTTCATAGTTTTTAGGATTCCTGTAATTTTTGGTAACAAATGGGAGCAGCCATATCTCAAGCAATAATTCTTTATATTTTTTTTGAAATCCAAAGTGTTTGCATAAACAACCTTTGTACATCAACGGAATGTGTATTCCATTTCACTCATCTGCCTCCTCTTACTAGCTAAACTTTTTAGTGCTAGGTCTTAATGCTCCCACGGACATTCGTCGCGTAAGTAAGCCATAACTATTATTCAATTTTTAAGATTCTATACAATAAAGTTTCTGTAAGAAGTTGTGTGTGCTTTTTAAAGGTTTTTACATCAACTTCATCTTCACGTCAATAATAGTGAGAGTTGCTACTTACAAACAAGTGTTTATACGTAAGTAAAAACCGTGATTTTTTTTCATTTAATTAAACCCAGTAATTGTTGTAACATAATTACGTAAAAATACTCGATGTATGTTTTTTTCATTAGTAGACGGAGAAAAGAATTGTTGGCAAATTAAGCAGGTTTTTTTCGGTGTTGTTTTTGTCCTTGACCATAGCATAAGTACAGACCAATTATTCCCGCAGAGTATCTTACCGTAATTACCTCCTGACTAGACAACTAAGATAAATTTCCAAATCTGTTTTAGCTTGATTGCCTGACTTTGTGAATAAATTTGTAGTTCCCTTACAAATGAAAACAGCCTAACGCATGATTTTGGTTGAGGAAAGGTTTGGTTGTGGTTCTTTATGTGAACACAGTTCCATCGTTTTAATGTGAGGAGCATTTGGGTAAGAAATCAATTCAACGCCTAGGAGTTAGTTGATAGGTTATGCGACAAGTCCATTATTGGTCAAGCAGTTTTCACTGATTTTATGGGTAATTAGTTGGCAAGTGATGACAATAGGGAGAGAGGGAGTAGGGAGTAGGGAGTAGGGAGTAGGGAGTGATGGGAGTGATGGGAGTGATGGGGGAGAGAGGGTGACAGGGGTTATAGAAGATGCTGTATTCTTTCTTATCACCTCCATCACCCCCATCACCTCCATCACCTCCATCACCTCCATCACCTCCATCACCTCCATCACCTCCATCACCTCCATCACCTCCATCACCTCCATCACCTCCATCACCCCCATCACCTCCATCACCTCCATCAC
>Ga0224723_1001352_pt1 | contig 14945 bp, 13 predicted proteins | sample Balambano_FR2_Me_FD_161647 | JGI IMG/M metagenome (GOLD analysis project Ga0224723, IMG submission 161647) | Freshwater sediment microbial communities from Lake Towuti, South Sulawesi, Indonesia - Balambano_FR2_MetaG | ecosystem: Environmental > Aquatic > Freshwater > Lake > Sediment | place...
GGATCAAGAAGCAGGTGCGCCACAGCCCCGGCGCAAACCCCAACGATGTCGCCGGGCTGATCAACGAGGCGAAGAGCTACGGCTTCCGCGTGCTGCTGGGCGTTGTCGGCACGAGCCGCGATTACATTGGACTGCCCGGTTACTTTGAGGACTATGCGGCGTTTGTCGGTGGGTTAGCCGCGCTCGGCGCAGACGCTATCGAAGTCTGGAATGAACCCAACATTGACCGCGAATGGCCCAGCGGGCAGATTGACCCCGGTCGTTACACACAACTGCTGGCGGTGTCCTACAACGCCATCAAGTCCGCCAATCCCAATACGCTCGTCATCAGCGGCGCGCCCGCCCCGACGGGCTTCTTTGGCGGCTGCTCCGGCGTGGGCTGCGATGATAACCTGTTTGTGCAGGGCATGGCGGCGGCGGGCGCAGCGCGCTACATGGACTGCCTGGGCATCCACTATAACGAAGGCATTTTGCCGCCGACCGCCACCAGCGGCGACCCGCGCGGCAGCAGCAGCCACTACTCACGCTACTATCCGTCAATGGTCAACACCTACTGGCGGGCGTTTGGCGGCGCGCGGCAGCTGTGCTTCACCGAACTCGGCTATCTATCGCCGGAAGGCTTCGGTCCGCTGCCTGGCGCGTTTGGCTGGGCGGAGAGCGTGACGGTGGCGCAGCAGGCGGCATGGCTGGATCAGGTCGTGTCGTTAGCGGCGCGCAGCGGGCGCGTGCGTATTTTGATCATCTGGAATGTCAATTTCACCAACTACGACGCCGACCCGATGGCGGGCTTCGCCATTATCCGCCCGGATGGAACATGTCCGGCGTGCGCGGCGTTGGGGAGTTAGTATCCTGTCCAGACACCTCACCCCGCACAAATCCCTCTCGATTTCGAGTCGCACCCCTCTCCGTTTACGGAGAGGGGACGGGGGTGAGGTGAATGTCCAGGCAATTGAACAGATTTGAGGTTAGATAAACAATGACAGACCATGTACAGGCAGGCACACAGCCGATTACCCCGGTGACAGAAGCGCGCGGCGGCGGAGCCGGCTGCTGGATCACGGGCGTCGTCACGCTGCTGGTCGTGGCAGCGTTGGCGGTGGCAGGGCTGCTGCTGCCGCCGTTTAACCTGGCACAGCGCTTCTTCGGTCCGCAGTATGCGCTCCTGAGCGCCGAAAGCAATGCCGTCGCCTTAAGCGAACTGACGCTGATCGCGGATGCGGATGATGTTGGGCAGGCGTTCGGCGTGCTGCTCAACGAGACGCCGATGGCGCAGGCGCTGGCTCCGGCTGCGGATGCGCCCGCCTGGTTGCGCACGGCGAGCGCGGTGCTGCCGCCCAATGCCGCGCTGATGAGCAGCATCTATTCGATTGAGACGACCGGAACAGCGCCGGACGTGCTGAACCTGAGCATGAGCCTGCCTGCGGGAGCGAGTACCGAACTGCTCGATCTGTATGCCTGGAACGACGCGGCGGCACGCTGGGAATTCATCCCGGCGCAGGCGACGGCAGGCGCACTTTATGCGACGGTGGACGCCATCCCCGAACATGTTGCGCTGTTTCAGGCAGTCCCCGCCGCGCAGCCGCGTGTGCTGGCGGCGGTGGATGTGACGCAGGTGTTGTCGAGCGAGGTAGCGCAGCTGGCGAACATCGTTGCGCCCGGCGGCTTGCAGCCCACGCTCGACGGCGGCTTGACAGGGACGCTTGCACCCGGTTTTGACCCAAGCGCGGGCTATCAGGTGATGCCCGTGCTGCGCAACTTCCTGGACGCGCGGGCGGTCGATACACAGACGGTTGTGACGATCCTGAGCAACGGCACGCTGCGCCGCACCCACGCCCAGCAGATCGCCAATATTCCCGCCAGCAATAATTACGACGGCATCGTCATTGATTACCGCGAACTGCCCGCTGAGCAGCGCGATAACTTCACATCGCTGCTGCGTGAAACGCGCGCGGCGATGGATTCGTCGTTTGCGCTCGGCGTGATCGTCCCCGCCGCACAGAATATCGACGGCGTATGGAATACAGGCGCGTATGACTGGCGGGCGCTCGGCGCGGAAGTCGATTTTATGGAGATCAACTTCGGCAGCGACCCGTCGCTTTTCGCCGCCAGCGAAGGCAGCGTTTCGATTGCCAATGCCGTGCTGCGTTGGGCAGTCGGTGAAGTCAGCCGTCAGAAGCTGCTGGTCGGTGTATCGGCGCTGTCGGCACGGCAGGATGGCGGCGACTTCACATCCGTCGGTTATGACGAAGCGCTCTCGGCGTTAGGCGATGTCAACATCCAAACCGCCGTCACCGAAGCCGGTACGGTGCTGCCCGGCACACCGCTTGAGGCGAGTCTCGACGGCTTCCAGGGGCAGGTCGGCAATATTGCTGACACGCCGCTGATCTACATCGATTACAGCGACAGCAACAACGCGCCTGTCGCGCGCATGTGGCTGGGGACGGGCGACTCGGTGCGCTACCGCATGAACCAGACCAGCACGCTGATGTTGAGCGGCGTCGGCTTTGATGACCTGCTGGCGAACGATATTGCGCCGGGCGTGCTGGACGCGATCCTGAACTACAAGCTGGCGACGCCGTTCGCGCCTGCCGTTGGCGAACTGGCGCTGCGCTGGCGCATTGAAGGCGCGAACGGCGTGATCGGCGAAAGCATCACTGCGCTTAACGAGCCGCTGATGGCGACAATCACTGCACCCGATGGCAACTATGCCGTCAATGTCGATATTGTCAGCAACGGCGCACCGCAATCGGCACGCGCCGGAGCCGCCGTCGTCGTCATCGCCGCCACGCCCACGCCAACACCCCCTCCGACACCAACCCCCACGCCGACGCCCGCACCGACGGCAACGCGCGTGCCCCAGGCAGTCGTCGCTGCCCCGGCGGGCGCTCCAGCAGCGGCGGTTGCGGGACCGATTGTCACCGGGCAGTTTGAGTACGGCGGGCATGTGACGAATGCCAACACGGGTGCGGCGGGTGCGATGCGTAACGCGGGCATGAACTGGATGAAAGTCCAGATTCGCTATACACCGGGCAGCGGCGCGGGCGGCGCAGCGGAACAGATTGCGGCGGCACGCGGGCAGGGCTTCAAGATTCTGCTCGGTCTGGTTGGCAGCCCGCAGGACCTCGCCAACGGTGGCGCGGGCTTTGTACAGGGCTTTGCACAGTTCGCCGGGCAGGTGGCAGCCGCAGGTCCCGACGCCATCGAAATCTGGAATGAGCCGAATATCGACCGCGAATGGCCGCGCAACCAGATCAGCGGCGCTGCCTACGCCGAAATGCTCCGCCAGGCACACGCGGCGATCAAGGCGGCAAACGGCGGCGTCATCGTCATCAGCGGCGCGCCCGCCCCGACGGGCGCGGAAGCAGCGTTCCCCGGTCAGGTCGTCAACGATGACAACTGGCTGCGGCAGTTCGTGAACGCGGGCGGCTTGCAGTGGACGGACTGCGTTGGTGTGCATTACAACGAAGGCATCGTCAGCCCGACACAGCGCAGCGGCGACCCGCGCGATAACTATTACACGCGCTACTTGCTGGGCATGTCGGATGTCTACTGGAACATCATCGGCGGACAGAAACCGCTGTGCTTCACTGAACTTGGCTTCCTTTCGCCGGAAGGCTACGGCGCGCTGCCGGAGTTCTTCGCCTGGGCGCAGAACGTAACCGTCGCGCAGCAGGCGGCATGGCTGGCAGACTCCGCGGCGCTGCTCTCGCAAAGCGGGCGCGTCCGCTTGATGATCATTTGGAATGTCGATTTCACCAATTTCGGTGGCAGCGACCCGATGGCAGGCTACGCGATTATTCGTCAGGGCGGTGGCTGTCCGGCGTGTGACGCACTTGCCCGCGCACGCTAAAGGGTAACAGAAATGTGTAAGCGCCAGGACGCAAAGGACGCCAAAAGATAGGAGATTTTAACGCAGAGACACAGAGATCGCAGAGCAATTATCCCTCTGCGTCTCTCCACCTCTGCATCCCTGCGTTAAAATATTCCCTTTGCGTTCCTGGCGTCTTGGCGTTTCAATAATGCACAGGTATAGAGGAACTATCGGATGGCAACAGCACAATTGACCCCACAACAAAACAAACATCGCCGCCAGGTGCGCGCGTTCATCGCCGTGTGGACGGGGATTACGCTCGTCACCGGGCTGGCGACGTTCATCGCGATCTACGTCGCCTATGGCGCGTTCAATTTGAGCAGTGGGCAGCCGCAGGCGATGCGCAACGTCACGCTGCCGGATGGCGATGCAGCGGCAATCGTGACGATTCCGACGAACACGCCGTTTCCGACGCGCTCGCTGACGCGCGAGGCACAGCCGACGATGGCAGCCGCGACGAGCGCGCCGCAAGCCGTCGCACAGGCAGCCGCCACACAGCCTCCCACCGATGCCCCGCAGCCGACACCGCTGCCGATTGACGTGTCGCGCTTTGAACTCGGCATTCAGGTACAAACGCCGCCCGACGCCAACCCCGACCTGATGAACCAGTGGCTGAGCGTGGCGCATGACCAGATGAGCCTGAACTGGGTCAAGATGCAGGTGCGTTGGGAACTGTTCGAGCCGGAGCAGGGGCAGTTCGACTGGTGGCAGACGGATTTGTTCCTGCCGCGCGCCGCTGACATGGGCGTGAAGGTGATGGTCTCGGTCGTCACCGCGCCGGACTGGTCGCGCGAGCCAGGTGTCAACCTGGAGCAGCACGGTCCGCCCGCCGACCTTGCTGATTACACCAATTTCCTGAGCGAACTGCTCAATCGCTATCCTGCTATGATTCATGGCGTCGAGGTCTGGAACGAACATAATCTTGACCGTGAATGGACATCGACAGGTGGCTTGAGCGCGGCGAATTACATCGACATGCTGCGGCTGTCCTACGAAACGATCAAGAATATCGATCCAGGCATCATCGTCGTCAGTGGCGCGCTTTCGCCCACAGGCTTGAGCGATGGTATACGCGCGTGGGACGACTTCGTGTACATGGATCAGATGATCGCGGCGGGCTTGCTGAACTACAGCGATTGCATCGGCGTGCATCATAACGGCATCAACGTCAGCCCGGAATACCTGTGGAATCAGACGCCGAATGACCCGACAGCGCGCTTTCGCGGTCCGTTCGATAACCCGCATCATAGCTGGAGCTTCCGCAGCACGCTCGAAACCTATCATCAGAAGGTCGAACTGGCAGGCGGCGATCAGCCGTTGTGCATTACCGAGTTCGGCTGGGCATCGACCGAAGGCTTTGAGCAGGTCGAAGGCTTCGACGGCACGGTGCGCGGCGGCTTTGAATTTGCGCTCGATAATACGCTCGAAGAACAGCGCGATTTCATCGTGCTGGCAATCGAGAACATGGCGGCGTCCGGCGATGTCCGGCTGGCGATCATCTGGAATCTCAACTACGGTCCGCAGGCGGGCTGGGACCCGAACAATGACAACGTGTTCTACTCGCTCATCGGTCCCGGTTTCCAGTTCCGCCCGGCGTTCGACGCTGCCCGCGACTGGCAGCGCGACTACGAAGCGCAGTTCAGCGACGGCGGGTAAGGGAGCAGGGCATAGAGTCGCCTCGACATCGTAAAGTGCTTATTCAAGAGGCTAGAGGCGAAGAGTATAGAGGGATTTATTTTTGCGTCCTCTGCGTCTCTGCGGTTTAAAAATTGATTTAAACCGCAGAGACGCAGAGGACGCAAAGATCGGATTTCAAGGAAATATAACCCTCTAGCCTCTTCCCCTCCAACCTCTTGAATAAGCCTTTTCTTCACTCTTGAAAGTCTCTGTGGATGGGTCGTGTTCGTGGTATTGATACGCATCGTGATTCTCGCTCTCGCCGCTGCCTTGCTGATCAGCGTGCCGCGTTCGACCACTGAGCGTTTTCTCGGCTTTAGGGTGACAGAGCCACCGTTTACATCGCTGACGTATGGCATTCAGGCGTTTGTGTGGTGGGATCACGGCTTTGCCGGTCGCGATCTTGACTGGATTCAGCGCATGGTCTTCAGCCATGTCAAGCAGACATTCGCCTGGGAAGATGTCGAGCCTGCGCGCGGCGTGTTCGATTTCACGCAAAGTGACCGCATTTTGAACGAGATCGAACGGCGCGGGCTGCAACTGGTGGTGCGCCTGAGCGACGCGCCGCAGTGGACACATCCCGATCTGCCCGGCGTGCGCGGCGTCGATTATGTTGACGCGCCGCCGGACGATTTTGCAGACTTTGGGCGTTATTGCGGTACGATTGCCGAGCGTTATCGCGGGCGCATTGCTGCCTATCAAATCTGGAACGAGCCGAACCTGAGCCGCGAATGGGGCAATCAACCGCCGAACGCCGCCGGCTTTGTCGGCTTGCTGGCAGCGTGCAGCAGCGCCATCCGCGCCGCTGACCCCGACGCGATCCTGATTTCGGCAGGACTTTCGCCGACAGGCAATTATGACGACAGCGCCCACCCGGACGACATCTTTTTGCAGGCAATGTACGACACAGGGTTTGAGCAGTATATCGATGTTGTCGGGATGCACGCACCTGGCTACGCGCCGCCGCATGTCGGACCGGACGAAGCGGTCGCCAATGGCAGCCAGCGCTTTTTCACGTTCCGCCGCGTCGAAGACCTGCGCCTGATCATGATCGCCAACGGCGATGCCGCGCGCCAGGTGGCGTTACTGGAAGTCGGCTACACACTTAACCAGGTCGATCCGCATTACAGCTGGTTCGCCGTCACGGAAGAGGAGCAGGCGCGCTACCTGGTCGCCGCCTATCAGTATGCAGCGGATCACTGGCGTCCGTGGGTCGGGCTGATGTCTACGATTTATGTCGCCAAGCCGGACTGGACGGAAGCGGACGAAGAATGGTGGTTTGCAGTCACGCGACCGGACGGCTACACTCGCCCCGCGTACATCGAACTGGCGAATATGGCGAAATACTGCGGCGCACGGTTGATCCCGGCACGCGCAGGCGACAGCCCGGAGGCGCTTGGTCTTGTCCCTGTCATTCCTTGCACTTAGCTACTTCATTCATCTGCTGGCGACCGTCATCTGGATCGGCGGGTTGATGGTGCTGGCGACGCTGGTCGTCCCGGAAGTGCGGCGCGTGCTGGCGGGCAGCGCCGCGCAGACGCAGATGTTGTCCCGGCTGCGTCAGCGCTTTAACCCCGTCAGCAATCTGTGCCTGGTGATTCTGTTCGTCACCGGTATGTTCCAGACAGTCGAAGACCCGAACTATACCGACTTGCTGGTCATCGATACGCCCTGGAGCATCGCCATCTTCATCAAGCACATCGCGGCGCTGGGGATGATCATCATCGGCGGGGTGTTACAATACGGCGTCATCCCGGCGCTGGAACGCGCCAGCCTGTTGACTGAGCGCGGCAAAGGCGACGCGGCGCTGGATGAACGGCTGCGGCGGCGCGAGACGCGCTTGACGTGGGTCAACATCGTGCTGGCGGTCATCGTGCTGGCGTGTACGGCGGCAGCGACGGCGATATGAGGAGTACAAAGTGCAAAGTACAAAGTACATTTTGTTCGGAGTTCAAGGTTCTGTGTTCGGTCAATCAGTGTTCGCCAATAAGAATACTAAACATCAAACAATCAATGTACTTTGTACCAAAAGCTAAAACCTGAAAGCTAAATGCTAATTTGATAATCTGCTAATGTGCTAATTCGCTGAAAGCTGAGTGTGTTTTGTCCGACCGAGTAAGTTACCTGCTGGCGGTGATATTGCTGCTGATCGCGGCGTTTCTGCGCATCCACGAATACGCGGTGCTGCCGCCGGGCTTATCGCCAGCGGAGATTGACAACGCCCGTATCGTCGAAACGGTGCGCGGTGGCAACGTCGAAACATTCTACAACCTGGGCGGCGAAGGACGTGAGCCGCTGTATCACCTGCTCGTCACCAGCCTGACGTGGCTGACGGGCAGCGGCACATTTGGCTATCGGCTGCTGTCGCTGTTCGTCGGGCTGCTGACGCTGGCGGTCGTTTATGTGCTGGGCAAGCGTCTGTTTGGCGCGTTCGGCGGCTTATCGGCGCTGGCATTGATGGCGTTTGGCTTCCTGCCGATCCTGTTGAGCCGGCTGCTGCTGCCGGAAATGCTGCTGCCGCTGCTTGCGGCGCTCACGCTGCTCACGCTGGCGCAATCGCTTTCGGTGCATCGCCCGCACGTCACGCGCCCGACCAACTCGATTGCGTTCGCGGCGCTCGGCGTGGTCCTGGGCTTCGGCTTCTATATCCACCCGCTGCACTTCCCGCTGGTGCTGGCAGCGATGTTCTTCATCGCCTATGTGGTCTTCACGCGCCAGCCGATTTCGCGCGCGGCGCTTGGCTTTACCGCGTTCGGCATTCTGGTCATGATCATCATCGTCATGCCCTATTTGATCGCCAGCATCCGCCAGCCGGAACTGGCGGGGGCGGGGCGCGTGCTGGCGGGACTGGATCATTCGCTGATTGAGACGGTGCTGAACGGTATCTTTGGCATCTTCTTTCGCGGTGATAATAACCCTGCCTACAACCTGCCTGCGCGTCCGCTCGTTGATCTCGTCAGCGGGCTGCTGGTCGTGCTGGGGCTGCTCGTCGTCGTGCGTGGCTGGCGACAGCCGCGTTATGCGCTGGTGCTGATCGCGTTTGCGGTACTGCTGCCGTTCGCGCTCTTTAGCTCGCACGCGCCCGATTTTCTGCGCTATGCGCCGCTGCTGCCCGTGCTGGCGCTGCTGTTTGCTGCAAGTCTCAGCGCGATTGCCAGCACTGCCACGCCGCGCGGACGGCTGGTGCTGGCTGTGGTCGTGATGGCGCTGGTGGCGTTCAATCTGCAATGGGTGTGGCGTGATCTGTTCGGTGAGTGGCGCTCGCTGGGCGTGGTGCGGATGACGTATGAGGAGCGCTTGGGGCAGATCGCCCGTCACATCGATCGCACGGCGGGCAGCCTGCCGACGATCATCTGCACGCCGGAGTTGTATCCGCCGGACGACGCCACTCAGCTCATCAGCGCGCAGGTGGTGGCGTTGATGATGCACCGTTCGACGATGGGGCTGCGCTACGCGGAATGTGGCAGCGGGCTGGTGCTGGCGAATGGCGGCGAACGCCAACAGATCGTCTTCCTGGAGCCGAACGGGTTGCAATTGATGAACCCGTATCTGCGCACGTGGGTCGATATGGGCAGTGTGCTGGCGCAACCGGACGTTCCCCCACAATCGGTCGTGGTGCTGGATGTGAGCGCGCCGCTGGCTGATCTGGTTGGGCGGTTCACCACGACCGCGACCGCCAGCTTCCCGCCGGAAGCAGGTGGCGAGAATAGTATCGCGGTAACGCCCGTGCGTCTGGGCGGCAACATCGCTTTCCTCGGCTATGATGCAGTCGCTACCGCCAGCTTTGCCCCCGGCGATGTCGCGCCGTTTTACACCTATTGGCGTGTGGATGGTATTGTGCCGCGCGATCTGCGCCTGTTCACACATCTGCTGTCTGACCCACAGGTGATCGCGGTGCAGGAAGATGTGTTGAGCGTGCGCCCGGACGGGCTGCAACCGCGCGACATCATTGTGCAGGCGACGCTGGTGCAGCTTCCGTTCACGATGCCGGAAGGCGCGTACATCATCTCGACGGGCGCATACGAGGCGAGTCTGGGGACGCGGCTCGGCGTCTTTGATGGCGATCAACTGCGCGCCAACCGCCTGTTCATCGGCACATTGCAGGTCAGCCGATGAAGACAAGAAGCTGTTCATCCTCGCTTACATCGCGTGCGCAACGAAAGCCGAGGAAATAATAGGCATCGCCGGGATGTACAAATCTAACCCTGTAAGTGACTGGAACCAGTCTGTGTTCAGTATAGTGAACAGCACCGCGAATCACTTTTGTGTTGTAACCTCCCGGCAACTCATTTACAGGGTCATAAGGATAATAACCGAAGTAAGAGCCAGTCCATTCCATGACGCTGCCAAGCATATCCAGAGCACCTACCCACGATTGCCGGGTAGGGTATTGCCCGACAGATTCTCCAAACGGCTGACTGCTGCTACAAATAGGCAGATCACAAAACCGTCCAGCGACCACTTGAGACTGATTACCCCAGGGGTAAAGCCAGTTATCAGGTCCGCGCGCTGCATATTCCCATTCCGGTTCAGTGGGTAGACGCCCACCCCTGTTCCGACAGAATTCATCTGCTGAATACCATGACACATTCGCTCGTGGGTACTGTGGATAGAATCCGCTACTGGGTTGATAGGCGACACCTCCAAGTCTATCAAATTGCTCGTTGGTGACTTCTGTTAGGTCGATCCAGAAGGAATCGACGCAAACCTCATGCGCAGGACTATCATACCCTGAGAGAACATCATTGACCGACGGATCTCGCCCCATCATGAAACAACCACCTGGAACCAGTGCCATTTGTACGCCCTGATCTTCACGAAAAATGGGAGTCCAGGCTGCGTTGCGCGAGTCGTCAATGCCTGCGTTGTTGATGGCTGCCAATGTATTGCCCAGCCATATCATATAAGCGCTTATGCCGATTACCAGCACCGCCAGAATTATTTTGTAAGTGCGCATTTGAATATGCCTGAAGTATATACACCTCAAACGCTGGAGTCGGGTATTGCGCCGACTAGTGGATACCCACCTCGCCCAGCACCACCGTCGTATGCTCGCCATGCTGCGGCGGCGGCATCATCGGTACGCGCGCGTCGTCCAGCCGGATGGGGCTGGCGAGCCAGGGCATTCCATTCGCGTCAATACCGAGCGCAGCGCGGGCGCGCACCTGCGGCTGATCAGCAAGATGATCGGGCGGCGTGACAGCGCTGAAGCAGCACTCTTTGTCGTGCAATAGCTCTACCCACTCTGCCAGCGGGCGCAGCGCAAACAGTTCGCGCAGTTCGATGAGCAGGTAGTCCTGCTGCTCGATTTGCAGGTGGTAGTCGATCAAATCCTCACGTCCGACCGCACGACAGAAATTCGCCCAGAACTTCGGCTCCAGCGCCGCCAGCGCGCACGGTCGCCCGTCGCGCGCGCGATAGACGTTGTAGCAGGCGTAGCGCCCGGTCAGCGACATGCCTGTGCCGAACGCCGCCTCAATCCATTGGATGCTGGTGAATGGCAGCGCGCCTTCAAACAGCGAAATGTCGAGCGTCGCGCCTGCGCCTGTCCGTTCGCGGCGGAAGAGCGCCGCCAGAATGCTGGCGACCGCCGCATATGCCCCGCCTAAGTCCGCGATCTGCCCGCCGAGCGGCTGTGGCGTTTGCATCGCACCCAGGATGCCCGCACTGCCGACATAGTTGAGATCATGCCCGTGCAGTTCGGCGGCAGGTCCGGTTTGTCCGTAGCCGGACAGCGCGCAGTAGATCAGGCGCGGGTTGAGCGCACGTAACGTCTCTGCCGCGCAGCCGAGCCGCGCCATGACGCCGGGGCGGTAGCTTTCGAGCAGCACGTCTGCCGTCCCAACGAGCTTGTGTAATGCCGCCTGCCCGCGTGCATCTTTCAGATCAAGCACGACACTGCGCTTGTTGCGATTGAGCAGGCGGAAGAGCGCGCCCATGCCATCGACCAGCGGCGCTGCCAGGCGGGCATAATCGCCGCCATCGGGCGACTCGATCTTGATGACATCCGCGCCGAGATCGGCGAGCATGAGTGTGGCTGCGCCGCCGGGCAGCAGGCGCGTGAGGTCGAGAATGCGGATTCCGGTGAGGGCGTGCGCTGTGGTCATCGCAGTACTGTTGGTATGCTGACGTTACGACAGATTGTAGCCGGAAGTGCGCGCGGCGCATACGTATTGGGAACAAAGCCCCTTATCGAGTAATATAGGTTTCAACAACGGAAAGGGTATCCAATGGTCGATATGCCAATTACCAAAGCACTTGCGGAACGGCTGGAAAAAATCGCACACAGCGAGCGCCGCCCGTTGCAGGATGTGCTGGAAGATATGGTGAATACGTATAGTCCGCCTGAGATCGAAGAAGAGCCTCACAATTGGCCCCTCTTGATGGCGCAATTGGCTGAAACGCATGAAGATATTCAATGGACGGACGAAGCAGAAAATCTGTCCGAAAACATGCGCACTATCCTCGAATCCCACTTCGCAGACTCTCTAATCAGGCGACTGCATGATGATGAACCAGATACTTATGGATAGCAGCTTTGTTGCTGCGCTCAACAATCCCAAAGACAAATACCACATAACAGCACGCCGCTTTGTCGCTGCCAACGGGAACAATAAGTATCTGCTTCCAGACATTGTTATTCCCGAAGTAGCATTTGTGCTTCATCGAACAGGTGGAGCGCTGGCTGTTGTGCATTTCCTTGAAGACATGGTAATGAGCAAGACACAGTTACAGTCATTAATGCTGGTGGACATTGACCGAGCGCGTGAAATAAAGGTTGCTTATCCCAAAGCGGAATTCGATGTGGTGGATTGCTGTATCATGGCGCTATCGGAGCGATTGAATATCCAACAAATTTGCACCTATGATCGCCGAGACTTTGCGATTTTTCGCCCAACGCACTGTGATTATCTTGAATTGCTTCCTGAATGACTCCCTTCATCCCCACCGACCCACTGCTGGACGCCCCGACGCTGCGCTGCGAACTTGACGCCGACGGTATCGCGCTGCTGACGATCAACCGCCCCGAACGCCGCAACGCGATTGATACGCCAACCATGCACGCCCTAGCGGCACTGCTGCCCCGCCTGGCGGACGATGCCCGGCTGCGGGCGCTGATCATCACCGGTGCAGGCACAGAGGCGTTTTGCAGCGGCGGCGACCTGAACGACTTCAGCGAACGGCTGACAGCGGAACAGGGCGCGGCGATGGTCACGCTGATGGGCGATGCGCTGCTCCTGCTTGAACGGCTGCCCGTCCCCGTCATCGCCGCCATCAACGGCTATGCACTCGGCGGTGGCAGCGAACTGGCACTGGCATGCGACCTGCGTGTGATTGATGAGCGCGCCCAACTCGGCTTCGTCCATCTGCGGCGCGGACTGATCCCCGGCTGGGGCGGCGGACAGCGACTGCTGCGCGCGGTCGGATATGCGCGAGCGCTGGAACTGCTGCTGCTCGCCGAACCATTGGACGCCGAAAGCCTGGTTGAGTTGGGGCTGGTGGTGGATGTGACGCCGCCCGGCGAAGCGCTGACGGGCGCCTTCGCGCTTGCCCGCAGCGCCGCACGCCATGACCGTGCCGCCGTCGCCGCCAGCCATGCTGCAAGCCGGGCTGCGCCAGCCGTATGACGCTGCGATTATGACCGAACGCGGGTTGTTTCCGCCGCTGTGGGTGGGTGAGGCGCACCTGGCGGCGATGCGGACGTTTATCGAGAAGAAGCAATAAAATAGAGCAGATACATTGGGTAGAGTGGACGCCATAAATGGCGTCCGTACACATTTGGTTTTGTACGGACGGCATTCTTGCCGTCCAGTGAATAGCGATGATGAGCGACCTGGAACAACAGCATGATGACGTATCAACGATTGACGGCGGAAGAAATCCAGCAGCACGAAAGCGCGCTGGTGGAACTGCTGCGCGATGCGGTCGATACAGGCGCGTCGGTTGGCTTCCTGCCGCCGATGGATGTTGAGGTGAACCGCCGCTACTGGGCAAAGATCGCCCGCGATGTCGAGGCGGGTGAGCGCGTGCTGATCATTGCGCAGCGCGACGGGAAGTTGGTCGGCACGGCGCAGTTAGGGCTGGCGACGTATCCGAACGGGCTGCACCGCGCCGAAGTGCAGAAGTTACTCGTGCATAGCAGCCAGCGGCGACAGGGCATCGGTCACGCGCTGATGGTGCAGCTTGAGCAGGAGGCGCGGGCGTTGGGTCGCACGCTGCTGGTGCTAGATACGCTGGTGAATGGTGGCGCAGAAGCGTTGTACGACCGCATGGGTTATACACGGCTGGGCGTGATCCCGCAGTTCGCCCTGCACGACGGTGCGCTGTGCGGGACGGTGGTGTATTACAAGCTGTTGGGCTGATCTACCTCACCCCGAACAACCAGACGACCCAGCCATAGGCGTAAGCTATCTGTTGGCTGTCCGGCGACCACTGGATATTAATGTGCGGCAGCCACCAGTCATGCTGAAGCTGGCGCTGGCTGACCGGCGGCAGTGTGAACTGCCCCAACACTTCGCTTGTCGCGCTCACCAGCCACAGATCGTCGTTGCCCTTGCGGATGACGGCGAGCGTTTCGTCCGGCGACCAGATAATTTCCTGTGTGTCGAACAATGAGAAGACGGGCTGTGCATCTTCTGTGCGCCAGACCAGCCCTGCGCCGTCCGCCTGCGTCGCCGCGACATAGCGCGCGTGTGGAGAGATGAAGCCGTTCGCCGCGCCTGTGAGCATTTCTTGGAAGCGAATGACTTGGTCGAACTCTCCAATCACATATGAATTTGGTTGAGCAACAATGAGAGATTGAAGTGCGTTTGTTATTGTGAGCGAAAATGGATTAAAGTCTGGACCAACAAAACCTCCGCATGGGCTATTTGCCCAAGACAAGTTATGTAAAACGTTATTGCTTGCCCATACCGACACATCATGAAAATTATTGAGCGCTCTGTAGTACAATCGCGGTTCTAGCAAATCGTAGGTGTAACCAGAGCTACCTCTGCATCCAATGTCCGTAATCGTAATGAAACGACTATCAGGACTTACGCTTAACTCTCCTAACTCTTCAAGTGTTTCAAGTGTAAGATACTGTGAATTGGTCGGTTGATTCAAGTTCCACATGTACAACTGTGATCCTGAAGTCGAAATGATGTAGTTTCCATCTGGAGACCATACAAAATCCAGGACTGGAGCATTCGCGGCTTGGGTTAAGGTGTGTAATGGCAGCATGTCAGATGAGGACTCCACATCCCAGACACGGATTGTGAAATCGAATGAATCTAGGACTTTCGCTTGATAGAAAAGTTGGTGCTATTGTAGAGAGATGATAACCAAACGCCAATACATCGAATATCTCGTCAGCACGCCAGTGAACTACACCTGTAGCCACCTGGCAGCGCATTTA
>Ga0224723_1001353_pt1 | contig 14941 bp, 13 predicted proteins | sample Balambano_FR2_Me_FD_161647 | JGI IMG/M metagenome (GOLD analysis project Ga0224723, IMG submission 161647) | Freshwater sediment microbial communities from Lake Towuti, South Sulawesi, Indonesia - Balambano_FR2_MetaG | ecosystem: Environmental > Aquatic > Freshwater > Lake > Sediment | place...
CGCATCCACTTCTGGTGATGGTGCCAATAATGTTACAGAAGCATCACTTAAAGCAGATGTAGCAATCGAAGGGTCATCTACTGCTACAAAAGTTAATTCAACCGTAGGCGTTGGCGAAGGTTGCTCAAACACATCCACAAATGGAATTACTGTTGGTTCTACTTCTTGTTCTTCTTGCAAACTAACCACTCGCCCAACACCCCAAATCGCCAATGTTACTAACAACGCAATCATCACCAAACCAAAAACCAAATCGCCAGCAATAAATGTTCGAAACAATGGAATCGAAGCATTCACCTGCGTTTGAATTTTTTCACGCGGCGTTTCGGCATACTTTTCACGTCGGCGTGCTTGCAGGGCATCAGCAAAGCGTAACAAAATTTTATCGGCATCCAAATCTAAAAACGTGGCGTAATTTTGTAACATGCCACGCGTCTGCACAGGTGATGGTAATTTTTCAAACGAGCCTTCTTCCAATGCTTTTACAAACGGCGCGCGTAATTTTGTATGACGTTCCACTTCGTCAATTGTCAAACTAATCAACTCGCGTTGCGCGCGCAATTGTTTTCCAATTTCTGCAAAAATTACATCAGCAGGTTGCGTTGATTTTTTTTCTTCTTCAACAATTTCTACTTCTGTTTCAGTTTCTTGATTTGATTCCGATTCTTCTTTTTTGAGATTGAATCGAAACATAGATTTGATTCGTTCAATCAGATTCGGTTTCGCTTCTTCATTAACTTCAACCTGCTCGGCTTCGGTCAGCAGACTCTCATCTTCAAGCAATGACTCTGTCTCAGGCGTAGAATCTGTTTGAGGTTTACGACTCAGCCAGCCCGTCCAGAAAGGAGGCGTTTTTTCATCTTCTTCAACCAATGGCGGAATTTCAGTCTCTTGCAAATTAACTTGCGGCAACGGTCCAGCCACTTCTTCAATCACTGGTGGATTTTTTTGTATCTCGGCAATTAATTCATCAATGTTAAGGTTTAAGTATTCAGAATAAATGCGTAAAAAGCCACGCCCTTGCGCCGCAGACGGCATGACTGAATAATCATCCGCCTCTAACGCCTGCAAAAATATTTTGCGAATGCGCGTTTCATCAGACGCTTTCTCAAGCGAAATAAAAAGCGACTCGCGTTCTTTTTTTAATCTCTGACCGATTGTTTCTGGCATGGAAGTATTGTATTACAAACATCACCGACTTTCGCCGGTGATGTGCTTACATTTTTATTCGGCTGTTTCAGCAACTGGTTCTTCGGCTGATTTTTCTTTCTTGCTTTTCTTCGGTTTTTCAGCCTTTTCTTCTTCAATTGGTGCAACTGCTGTTTCGATGCTTTCACCTTCACGATGGACGATAATTTTGACTTCTGGCACCAAGTCCATCGTCAGGCGGACGCGGGCTGTGAATTCACCCAATGTGCGAATCGGTTGTGTATCCACTTGTTGACGTTTGACTTCAAAACGAATTTTTTCTGTAATAGCAGTAGCAATATCTTGTGTGGTGATAGAGCCATAGAGTTTGCCAGTTTCACCTGCTTTGGCAGGGAAAATCAAAGTAAGTTCTTTGATTTGGTCGGCAATGCCTTTGAGTTCTTCGTTTTGAGCGTTGCGTCGAATTTCTGCTTGTGATTTAATTTTTTCCACTTGCTTCATGGCACCTTCAGTGGCAAGCACTGCGAAACCTTGTGGCAAGAGAAAGTTGCGTCCGTAGCCATCGGCTACTTTTTTAATATCCCCAGCACGACCTAATTTGTATACATCTTTAATTAATAATACTTTCATTTTGTTTAAGCCCTTTCGTGGCAATTGATGTCAGAATGAAGGGTACAACACTCTGCGGGGGCAGAGTATACCACAGGTAGGGTTGCCAGCTCGAAAAAATAAGATAAGATAATGCTATGTTCAAGTTTCCCATCAGTTTTCGGCGTGTGCTTACCTTTGCAGGTATTTTCATTTTGATTTTATTTGTGATTGAATTTAATTCACGCTTAGAAGAACTGAATCGCTTAAACGAACAACGCGAACAAGTGCAAGCCATGGCAACCGAAGCCATGCAAACTCAAATTGCATTGCAAACTCAAGTTGCCTACGCAGGGTCTGATGATGCTGTGGAAGAATGGGCGCGTAGCGAAGGACATTACATTCAAGAAGGCGACCAACCTGTGATTCCGCTCGGCGTGCCAGGCAGTGACCCTGTCATTGCGCCTACTCCTGAAATAACCCCAACGCCGATGCAAAACTGGGAAATTTGGTGGACGTTATTCTTCGACGAATAAGGCACATCAATAAATAATGGAAAGCAGTTTTTCTGCATATTTAGTTTCGTTTGTCTCTTTAGCGGTGTTGCTGATTGGGGCTGTGGCATTGGCATTTTTGCGTTGGAAAAATGCTCAAGAACAAGCCTTACTGAGAGCCGAACAACGCCGCTCTCAACAACTCGGCTTGCTCGAAGAAGCCGGCAGAATCATCGCCGACAGTTTTGAAGAGAAAGAAATTTTACAACGTGCCATTAATGCCATTACACAACGCTTTGGGTATGCCATTTCTGCTATCTCCAAAGTAGTAGATGGAGATATGCTAGAAGCTGTAGCCATTGCCGGCACCGAAGATTTTGGCTACAACCCCGGCTATCAGCAAAAAATGGGAGTGGGCATTATTGGTCACACTGCTGAGATACGAAAAACTTATGTCACTGACAATGTTTCAAAAGACCCATATTATTTTTCTAGCGATGAACATTTTGGTTCAGCCATTTGCACACCTATTCTCAAGCAAGGGGTTTTATATGGGGTTTTATACATTGAAAGTGTAGAACCAAATTCGTTTGATGATTTAGATATTAAGACATTAGAAACACTATCAAGACAAATTTCGGGGGCATTACAACGCTCGACTCTTTATAAAGATATTCAAGAAAATTTACGGACTCTTTCCATTATTCAAAATATTTCTAAAACCATTACCAGCTCTCTTGACAAAGATACCATTGCAAAACAAGTTATCTCGGAATTACAAAAATCTTTTGGTTACACTCACCTTAGCATTTATACATTGGATGATGACTACCTTAACATCATTACCGAAATTGGCTACCCGAATAAAGAAATGGTGTACGAAAAAATTCACATTAGCCAAGGTGTACATGGACGAGCCATTCGCACAAAAACTGTACAGTTTATCGAAGATACCAGAAAAGATGATGTGTATCTAACAGCAGATACTACAATCACCAGCGAGATTTGTGTTCCTTTACTCAAAGAGGATAATGTAATTGGAACTATCAATGTAGAGTCAGATAATACACGTAAGTTAACTCTAACAGATGTAAATATCTTAACCACAGTTGCTAGCCCACTTGCCATTGCCATTGACAACGCCCGTTTACATGAACAAATAAAAAAAATGGCAACTACTGACGCTGTCACGAGCTTATCGAATCGTCATGTCTTTGAACAAGCTCTCGCCGCCGAAGTAGAACGCGCACAGAGACTGGGTCTGAATGTTTCACTTATTATTTTTGATATTGATGGATTCAAAGAATTTAATGACATGTATGGTCACCCCGCTGGCGATGCGCGCTTGAAAGGCATGGCAGATATCATCAAAAGCAATTTACGCAAATATGATATTGCCGCACGATATGGCGGTGATGAATTTGCCATTATCCTTTCTAATTCAAATGAACAAAACGCGCTCACATTTGCAAAACGTTTGCTTGAAGCCGCGCAAATCGGCGCGCCAAACGACAATGCTTCTGGCTATACACTCAGCATGGGGGTAGCCACATTTCCGCAAGATGCCGCCAATCATAATGAATTGCTCATTGCCGCAGACCATGCCGCTATGCGTGCTAAACATTTGGGAAAAAACCAAATCAAACTTGCAAGCGATACAAGATAAATGAAACGACTTGACCTCTTCCCCATCACCACAAAAATTGAAAATGATGAATTAACAATTGCTGGATGTAATTTAAGAAAACTTGCAGATGAATTTTCAACTCCACTTTATATTTATGATAAAGCGACTCTGGATTCATCTGTAATTGAGTATAAAAATGCTCTCGCCTCTTTCTACGGGACACATGCTTCTGTCACCTACGCAGGCAAAGCCTTCCTCTGCATTGCTATTGCTCAGTGGACTCAACTTCATAATTTAACGCTCGATTGCACAGGCGAAGGTGAAATTCATATTGCAGTACATGCAAAAGTGAAACGCGAAAATATTCTCGTGCATGGAGTTAACAAATCTGATGCGGATTTAGAATCTGCAATTCAACATGCTGGCACAATTGTTATTGATAATTTAACAGAACTCGAACGAATCACTCAACTATTCCCTATTCACCATTCACTTAATCTATGGCTTCGGCTTTTACCCGGTGTGACTGTCTCAACGCATCATGCTCATACGCAAACAGGTCACCATGAAAGCAAGTTTGGCATGACACGCGAAGAAATTTTAGAAGCGGCAACATTTTGTAAAGAAAATAATTTACCTTTGAACGGAATCCATTTTCATCAAGGTTCAAATTTTCGAGACCCTGAACCATTAATCCCTGCTATTGAAATGGCATTAGATATTGCCAAAGAAATCGGATTTGAGAATGAATGGCATTTTTGCCCCGGTGGTGGATGGGGTGTGGCATATCACGAAGATGAATTGCCACATCCATCTATTGAAAGTTATGTGAAAGGAATTTGTGAAGCAGTGATTGAAGGCTGTAAGCAAAGAAATTTATCTCTTCCACATTTACATTTGGAACCCGGTAGAAGTTTAGTAGCACGAGCCGGTGTAGCGATTTATCGAGTGGGTGCAATTAAGAAACGAGAAAATAAAACTTGGGTTTTAGTAGACGGCGGTATGGCGGATAATCCGCGCTATGCAATGTATGGGGCAAGATATAGTTGCCTAGCAGTAGCAGGCGTCACCGAAGAAAGAAGCGAGATAATTTCTGTTGCGGGACCGTATTGTGAATCAGGGGATGTCATCTTTGAAGATTTGGAGATGTCAAAACTCAAAACAAGCGATTTGATTGCTGTGCCTATGAGTGGTGCATATCATTTAAGTATGGCATCTAATTACAATGGCGCGCGAAAGCCTATGGTGTTGATGGTGGAAAATGGAAATGCAAAAGTGATTCAAAAAAGGGAAACGCTAGATGATTTAATTAGGCGGGATTTAAAATTATAAAAAAATCGCCGTCCACAGGATGCTTCGCAAAGGACGGCGATTTGAGCATTGAATTTTTATTTTTCAACTTTTTCTGTAGCGTTGGCAGGAATAGACGAAGGCGACATTGCGGCTTTGCGCATTTGGTCTTCTTGTACCATGTGAATGCCGTTATTAACTTGATTACTTAATTTTGCAATTTGGTCTTGCAATTGCATCAGTGTTTCAAGGACATAATTATCTGCATCGGCACGAACAGCTTCGGCTTCGGCACGTGCTTGACTGAGAATTTGTTCGGCACGACGTTGCGCTTCTTGTGTGATGATATCTTTTTGCGCCATTTCTGTGGCTTTATCACGCGCAAGTTGCAAAGTACGATTCGATTCTTCTTGTGCTTGTGCCATGACGCGGTCTCGTTGCGCAACAACTTGTTGCGCTTTTTTCACTTCATCAGGGATGGCGATGCGCATTTGGTCAATCAGTTCTAACATGCGGTCTTCATCCACAATGACGTTATGTGTGAAAGGCACTGCTTTCGCGTCATTGAAGAGTTCTTCGAGTCGGTCAATCAGTTGCAGAATATCCATAAGTTATTTATGCAATTTTACTCTGAAAATCAATTATTAACAATTCTAGCACAAATTAATCACGCAAGGCATTGGGCGGAGAGTGTTCCCCCACTTGGGCTACTTTTTCTTTGAGGGCTTTTTCGACATGCGGCGGCACCATGCTAGAAACATCTCCGTTTAATGTCGCAATCTCGCGTACGGTAGTAGATGAAAGAAAAGTATGTTGCTCAGCAGTGATTAACGCCACTGTTTCGACTGCATCTTTGGCTAAGCGTTGATTTGCCAATGCCATGCGAAATTCAAATTCAAAATCGGAAAATACGCGCAATCCGCGCACAATGACTTGAGCGTCAATTTTGCGTGCAAAATCAATTGTTAGTCCGCTATAACCAGTCACTTTGATTTTAGTGTTATCACTAAATGCTTCAGTAACCAAAGACATTCTCTCCTCTGGTGAAAAATATAAAGTTTTCAAAGGTTTGTCATAGACAGCCATAACGACTTCATCAAAAAGTTTTGAGGCGCGGGTAGCAATATCTATGTGACCATAATGAATCGGGTCGAATGTTCCGGGGAATAAGGCTCTAACCATGTTTTTCCAAATCTTTCTAAACACGAAGGACACGAAGTACACAAAGTTTTAATTCTTCAAACCTTAGTGACCTTTGTGTCCGTTGTGTTTAATTTTTTTTAAGATACGTCACTCTTCGTTCCATTCCAAAATCGTTGGAATGCTTCGGCAAGCAGACTGTGTTCAGGTTGATTCAATTCTGGGTCTTTTTCAAATAATGCTTGGGCTTGATTACGTGCTTTTTCAATTAACTTAACATCGGTGATGCTTGCCATTTTTAAAGACGAAGCAAAACCTGCTTGGCGAGTCCCTAAAAATTCACCGGGACCGCGTAATTTCAAATCTAAATCAGCGAGTTCAAAACCATCATTTGTAGTCGCCATCGCTTGCAGACGTTCATTTTCAGTTGCATCTTCTCTTGTTGGAATCAGTAAACAAGTTGAAGCGACAGAGCCACGCCCCACTCGCCCACGTAATTGATGAAGTTGTGCTAAGCCGAATCTATCTGCGCCTTCGATTAACATCAAGGTTGAATTTGGAACATCCACACCGACTTCAATGACAGTGGTTGAAACAAGAATATCAAAGTCTTTATCTCTGAATTTCAACATTACTTCATCTTTTTCGCTCGGACGCATCCGTCCGTGTAACAAACCAAGTTTCAAATCTGGGAATACATTTTTGGATAATGCTTCAAAATCATCCACAGCCGCACGAGCATCTAGTTTTTCACTTTCATCAATTAATGGATAGACGATAAATGCCTGATTTCCATTTTTGATTTGTGAACGAATCAAAGCATAGGCGCGCTCACGTTCTTGCGGACGAAGTACATAGGTTGCAATCGGCTGCCTGCCCACAGGCATCACGTTCATCACAGAAATATCCAAATCACCGAACATCGTCAATGCCAACGAACGTGGAATTGGAGTCGCAGTCATCACCAACAAATGCGGGTTTGTTCCCTTGCTTCTTAATTCCTTACGTTGTTCCACACCGAAGCGATGTTGTTCATCAATGACGACAAATTGCAAATCTTTGAAATTGACATCAGGCTCAATGACTGCATGAGTACCAATGACAATTTTTACAGAACCATTCGCAAGTCCCTGACGAATCGCTTCTTTCTCACTTTCCGTTGTGCTACCCACTAGCAAACGAATCTCATCTTGATTCAAAAATCCGTTTTCGCCAGTCAACAAATTGACAAAGTTTCTGTAATGTTGCTCTGCCAAAATCGAAGTGGGAGCCATAATCGCGGCTTGACATTCATTCGCCACAACCATACTCGCACCTAATGCCGCAATGACAGTTTTTCCAGAACCTACATCACCTTGAATTAAACGATTCATAGGTTTGCCAGAATCTAAATCTTTGCGAATATTGTCTAATGCAGTTTGTTGAGCAGATGTAAGGGTGAAAGGTAATGCCTCCACACGCGCACCCAGCCACTCGTCAGAGACAGTGAAGCGTCTTCCATCAACAGATTTCCAATCTTTCTTTTGTCGCAACACGCCCATTTGCAAATAAAAAATTTCATCAAATGCCAAACGTTCACGCGCCAATTTGAGTCTATCTTGCGAATCAGGAAAATGAATTTGCGTCATCGCTTCACTCAATGAAACCAAACGCGCATCACGTTTTAAATCATCAGGCAATGGGTCAACCATAGCAGGTGCCCAATATGAAACCACTTGCTTCATTTGATTACGCAACCATTTTTGTGTGATGCGTTCAGTGAGCGGATAAATTGGCACAATGCGATTGGTATGTAAACTTTCCATCTCCACAAATTCCCAATCAGGGCTGTTCATTACAAGCCGCCCAAGATATTGGTCAATTTTTCCAGAGACAGAAATCATGTCATCTTTTTTGAAACGATTTAATAACCAGGGTTGATTAAAAAAAGAAATTCGCAATGAGCCCGTGCCATCACTGATAATTAATTCAATAATATTTTGTTTGCCACCACGAATCGGTCTGTTCGTTACACTTTGCACTGAGCCCAACACAGTCACCACATCATTGAACATCAATGCTTGAATCGGTTTCAACAAAGAATAATCTTCATAACGGCGCGGATAGTTGTACAACATATCGCCCAACGTTTGCATGCCCAACTTTTCTAACGACTCCGCATTTTTTGCTCCCACCCCTTGCAATACCGTTAATTTTGAATCAAAGGCTGGCGGCGTTTGGCTATGCTTTGCACCCGCCACTGATTCAGAACGTGGCGCAGGATTCTGTTTTGGTTTTTGATATGCTTGATTCTGATTTTGTTTTACTGGATTTTGATTCTGCTGTTTTGACTCTTGTTTAACAACAACATCGCTTCGTTCCTGACGTGGAATCTGATTCTGCTCCTTCGGCTTTTGATTTGCCTCCGGATACGTTTCGCCGATGCGCTTCCATAAACCCTTTAACGATTCAGCACGCCCTTCGGGGCTTAACTTTTCATACGAACGCAAACGCGCTACTACTGCTTGAATCACTTCTTCATTAACTGAATCTGCTCTGGCTTCTCCTTCCCAATAATCTAACATACTTGCTAATCCACCAATTACGGCGGTGTTTTGATATTTATTCTCATGTTCTAAGCGGAAATATTTTCGTAGTTTCTCTAAAGACGTTTGCATAATATCTAATTTTATCATGGCAAACTTTGATGTGAAATTTTTTCTTAGCCACAGAGTCCACTGAGATTTTTTGAGGGTTCTCTCAAAGGTCTCTGTGGACTCTGTGGCTTGCTTTTACTTATGCAAAAAGGTTATTGCAAATTTCTGACCCTCGGCAGTGAAACAGAACGCCTGCTGATGATAAAGAATCCCATTGCAACCAGTAACCAAATCGTGGGAACAATATACCCATTAAGCAGATTTGAGTTTTCACCAGTGACGGTAACGAAGAAGGCTAACAAACTGATTCCTAAAGATGATAAAGAGTAAACAAGTAAGATAGAATTGCGTAAGCGTGATGGTGACTCATTGCGGATGAATACACAAACCAAACCTAACGCGATGCAAAATATCCCAAATCCGTATGCCATAAAATAAAATCCACCCGCTGTGACAAATACAGAAATCCCTTCTACGATATACCAGATGCCAAAAATTGTAAGCATCCATTTGGTTTTCATTTATCATCTCCTTTCGTTATGGGTTTTTAATTGTCATTCTGAGCGAAGCGAAGAATCTCTAAGATTATCATAGAGACCCTTCGCTCTGCTCAGGGTGACATGAACAAATAGAAAGTTGAGCAAAAGTTTTAACATTTAAATACCAACAACCTTATTATATTTGAAAAGAGGGTACTCATTAATTTCTCTTAACTTTGTGGTTAAATCTTGATATCAAAGGAGATTTTCTATGGACTGGTTCAACAATAGCAGATTATTTGATTTGGCAAAGCAAGGTCAGCGATTAACGCATATTGCATTTGTGATTCCGCTTTCATTCTTATTTTTGCTTTTTGCTCAATTCGGAGCAGTGCCTTTGTTTATTGTATTTGGGCAACTATTTAGCCTGACTGAAACTGGGAGTATTGACATAAAAGCTAGTTCAAACACGAGTGAAGGTTTTTGGATGGGATTATTTTTAGTCTCTTCCTTTATTCTCATATTTGCAATTTTGTGGGCATGGCTAAAGTTTGTAGAGAAACGTCCATTCTGGACATTAGGTTATGAACTCAAAGATGCAGTCAAACAATATGCTCGCGGATTTTTATTCGGGATGTTAATGTTCGTAGGTTCAGTAGCAATTCTCGGCGCGTTTGGAAGCGTCGCATTTGAATCAGGGAATCCGAGTCAGCAAGGTGTCGCGGCGATTGGTGGAGTCGTTTTAGTTTTAATCGGTTGGATTATTCAAGGTGGTGCAGAAGAAGTTTTGATTCGCGGTTGGGCATTGCCTGTGATTGGTGCTCGTTACAAACCATGGATTGGTTTATTAGTTTCATCTTTAATTTTCGCTTTGTTACATGGACTCAACCCAGGCTTGAGTGTGATTGCATTAATCAACTTGGCATTGTTCGGAGTCTTTGCAGGGTTGTATGCCATGCGGGAAGGTTCGATGTGGGGAATCAGTGCATTGCATAGCGTGTGGAATTGGGTGCAAGGAAATTTCTTTGGCTTTCAAGTGAGTGGTATGAATGCCCAAGGCGGCACGTTGATTAACTTGATGGAAACAGGCGAAGATTGGCTAACAGGCGGAGCATTTGGTCCAGAAGGCGGAATTGCTGTGACAGTTGTTTTGGTGATTTCAATTTTGATTACGTTATTTTGGAAGAGTAAGCAAGAAAATATTTATCAATAAAATATTTGTAGGGATACAGCGATGCTGTATCCCTACTTTTTTACAGCCGCAAAACCAATTGCATTCGGACCCAAATGAGTCCCAATCACAGCAGTGACATTTACTAACAAAATATCACGGGGAATTGATTTCCGAGCATGGTTTATTAATTCATCTAATAATTTTTTTGCACGCGCTTCGGCATTGGTATGCAAAATGGCGAGCCGTTCCATTTCGCCAACTTCTAGCAAAAGATTCAAAATTCGTTCATCGTTTTGTTTTGTTGTCCGCGCCACGCCAACAGGTTTCACTTCCCCATCTTTGATTTCAACCATCGGCTTGATCGAAAGCATTCCGCCCAAATTTGCAACTACACCTGGCACTCGCCCACTGCGTTTGAGATATTCCATCGTGTCTAACGCGGCATAGACTTTCAATCTTTTTTTCGTGGACTCAATCGCCTCCATCGTTGACTTTATGCCTGATTCTATTTCATCAACAACTGACAACACTTGAAAACCGAGTCCCATCGAAAGTGAACCACTGTCAATGATGGTGACTTTATCATCAAATTCTTTTGCCGCCTGACGTGCTGAATTAACAATTGTGGTCAACTGACCTGCGGCGTGAATCGAGATGATATGGTCACAGCCTTGCGAGAAGAGAGTCTGATACGGAGTAAGAAAATTTCCGATGGATGGTGCGGCAGTTGTCACCTTGGTTTGAAGCGTTGGTAAGCGTTGATAAAAATCTTCGCGGCTGATTCCGATTCCATCTGCGTATTCTTTTCCCTCCAAAATCAAAATAGATGGCACAACTTGGATTTGATATTTGTTGATAAGTTCTTTAGGTAAATCTGAGGTGGAGTCTGTGACGATGCCGATTTTCATGGTGGAAGTTTAGCATAAACCATGTCGTTGCGAGGGCGGTGCTTGTCCGCCCGAAGCAACCTCCTAGTTTACGTGGGAGATTGCTTCGCCTTCGGTTCGCAATGACATGATATTTGCCCCTTGACATACTGTGTAATATACAGTATCATGTGACAAAGGTTGAGATATGGCAAACACTGAATCGTTAGAAAACGTTGTTCTCGAATTGAGGCGTGGCGTGATTGTACTCGCGGCGCTCAGTCAATTAAGCACAGAACAATACGGCTATTCCCTGCTCAAGCAACTCTCTGATCAAGGGTTGGAAGTTGACCAAGGAACACTGTATCCACTTCTGCGCCGTTTGGAAACACAAGGGCTTTTAGAGTCTGTTTGGAAGTTAGAAGAGGCTCGTCCACGTCGTTATTACATTATCAGTGCGGAAGGGAAGAAAATCCTTCCGAAGCTGAAAAAAGAATGGGCTGACATTGTTTCTGTGATGAAGAAGCTGTTGGCGTAAGGAGAAAGAATGAAATTAATTAATCGCTATGTGAATGAAGTTGGAAAAAATCTTCCGCTACTCAAAGGGCGCGAAGATATTGAAAAAGAATTGCGTTCTACTTTAGAAGATATGCTCGAAGAACGCGCTCAAAAAGCAGGCAGACCTGCGGATGAAGCCATGGAAATTGAATTATTGAAAGAATATGGTTCGCCTCAAAAAGTGGCAATGAGTTACAACCCGCAACCATATTTGATTGGTCCGCGTATTTTCCCGACCTTTTTGTTTGTCTTGAAAATTGTCATTCCTATTGTTGTGATTGTGTTATTGGTTTTAACTGGCATACGCGCTGTAACAGATTCCCCGTTCATGGGTGCAGATTTTGTAAAAATTATCGGCAATGGATTAGCAGGAATCGTCTCCGCGGCAATTACTGCGGCTGGATATATCGTCGTCATCTTTGCGATTCTTGAGCGCGTCTTACCTGACTCGGAAATTGATGACTTAAGAACGGATACAGATTGGAATCCCGCAGAACTCGCCAATGAACCTGACCCAGACTCAGTCAAACGTGGTGATTTGATTGCTGAAATTGCCTTTACTTTTGTTGGACTTGCTATTTTGAATTTGTATCCCGAAATACTAGGCATGTCTTTCTTTTCAGATGGTGATTTTTTCTTCGTCCCCATGTTTTCAGATATTTTCTTGAAATTCATTCCGTGGATTAATGCAGTTTTCCTCGCTGAAATCGTTTTGGATATTTTCCTTTTACGAAACGCAGTTTGGACAACGACAACACGTGCGGCAAAAGTTATCATTGAAGGTGCAAGTTTAGCATTGGCTATTGTCTTCGTTCGCACAACAGATTTGATTGGCTTCACCGCCGAGTCATTTGCTAATTCACCTTTCACACCTGAACAGGCAGAAAAATTTGTCAATATTGCAAATATCTCAATCACAATCGGTATGATTGTTGTGGTGATTATTATCAGTATTGAGTTAATTAAAGCAGTGATTGGGTTAGTAAGAAGTTTGAATAGAAAGTAAATAAATAGCCACAGAGTTCTCAGAGACCTTTGAGAAAAAACTCAGGGAACTCTGTGTGCTCTGTGGCTAAAGTTTTGGGGAATAGTGTTACAAAGTTACTCTATCGAAATAATAAACTGATAATGCGGCTGACCACCTTCTTGCACTTCAAGTTCAAGGTTGGAATATTTTTCTCGAATCACATCTGCAATGCGATTGGCTTCGGCATGAGTCATACCTTCGCCATAAAATAATGTGACGATCTCACAGTTATCAGCATTCGCTTTTTTCAATAAATCCATTACACCTTGTTCAACGGATTCTGCTGCGAGGGCAAGTTTTCCATCGAGCAATGCAATCACCTGACCATCTTTGACACTCACACCATCAATTTCAACAGTGCGGGTTGCAATCGTAATTTCGCCCGTTTTCACACTGCTAAACGCTTTGGTCATTTTGTCTGCAACAGAATCAAGTTCACCGTCAGGTTGAAGCGCAAGCATGGCAGCGAGTCCTTGTGGAACAGTGCGAGTCGGAATCACATGCACATTTTTCACAGTCACTTCTTTGGCTTGATTTGCCGCGAGAATAATATTCTTATTGTTTGGAAGAATGATCACTTTATCCGTTGGCAAGTTTTCAAATGAACTCAAAATATCTTGCGTGGATGGATTCATGCTTTGCCCACCTGAAACAACATTTGCCACACCGAGGCTTGCAAAAATTTTGCTCAAACCTTGCCCAGGTGAAACGACAACGACTGCAATGTTGCCAGGTTCAACAGGCGTAAATTTAATTTGCGCGGCTTTTTGAATATCGTCCATTTGCGCCAGCAAGTTTTCCATGGCTACTTTTGTAATTGTGCCAATGCCCATGATGTAATCAATTGGCACATAACGATTTTCAAGCGGCACATGAATATGCATCCGATACATGCCTTCACCCTCGCCCACTTGAATCGAAGTTCCCATTTCTTCTAACTTGCCGTAAAACGATTGCAAATCTAATTCGCCATTCGGAACAAAATCAACAACCACTTCATAATCTTGTCCCTCTTCAACTTCTTCCAATGCACCTTCTAAATTCATCGCATTCATCGGTTGAATTTGAATCGTCGGCGCATCCAACGACTCGCCATATACATGTCGCAACATGCCTTCTAAAATAAAAAACAAACCTTTGCCACCCGAATCGACAACACCTGCTTGTTTTAGGACGGGAAGTAAATCGGGAGTTTTCTTGACGGCTTCATCTGCGGCTTTGACGGCGATTTCTAACACTTCAATCGCATCTTTTGCTGACCCTCGAACTGCTTCAGTCGCGTTAGCAATTTCTTTAATGACAGTTAATATCGTTCCTTCAACAGGCTTGACGACTCCTTTATAAGCTGTATCGCGTGCTTCACCAAAAGCAGAAATCATCGAGTCAACATCGAGCAATGCTTTGTCATGTAATCCACGCGAAATGCCACGCAATATTTGACTCGTAATCACGCCTGAATTTCCACGCGCGCCCATCAAAGCCCCTTTGGAAACAGCCGCCGCCATCTCACCAATGTTTCGTGTGCCTAAATCTTTAATCTCATTCCATGCCGCTTGTAAAGTTAACGTCATGTTTGTGCCTGTGTCGCCATCTGGAACAGGGAACACATTCAAGGCATTAACATTTTCTTTATTCGTTCGTAACCAAGTTAAACCAGCATCAATTAATTTCTTAAGAGCCAAACCGTCTATCTTTTTCTTGCGGAGTTTTTCAACACGCACGGAATTTATCGCCATACTTTCCTCGTTTTAGATAGGTTTATCAAACTCTGTTCACACATCGTTAATCTTTTTGAAATAAACCGTCCCGCAGGTTTGGTCAATTACTATTATTTAACCAAAAAACCTGCGGGACGTTTCGTCTTGCTAATCCGTATTGCTGATTCGTAACCCTGCCACATGCACATTGACAGT
>Ga0224723_1001354_pt1 | contig 14927 bp, 8 predicted proteins | sample Balambano_FR2_Me_FD_161647 | JGI IMG/M metagenome (GOLD analysis project Ga0224723, IMG submission 161647) | Freshwater sediment microbial communities from Lake Towuti, South Sulawesi, Indonesia - Balambano_FR2_MetaG | ecosystem: Environmental > Aquatic > Freshwater > Lake > Sediment | place...
GCGAACAGCAGCGGTGCCGCTGCCCGGCGCCACGGGGCGCAATGCAGCGGCACCGCTGCTGTTCGCCGCCTTCGATCTGCTGCCTGCTGCGCCGCTGCCGCTGCCGCTCCCATCGCCGGTGGTGGCGCGCGCCGCGCCGGCGCCGCGGACCGACCCGGTGCGGCTGCTGTTCCCGCCGCCGGGCGCCAATCTTGCCGCCGAGGCCGGCCACATCACGCTCCGCGCCTCGGGCGGGCGACGGCCGCTGGCCTGGCTGGTCGATGGCGCGCCGCTTGCCTCGCAGCCGCACCGGCGCGAGGTGGGGTGGCAGCCGGCCGGCCCCGGCTTCTATCGCATCACGGTGCTGGACGCCGACGGCGCGGCGGCCAGTGCCGAGGTGCGCGTCAGGCCCTGAGCCATCATGCCCTGAACAGGCCGCCGCCGCGCTCGACGAGAACGCCTTCGCCTTCCAACAGCGCGAGCTGCGCAGCTGCCGCCGCGCGTGCCTCAGTGCCCAGGCCCAGCAGTTTCGGCGTGCCGGTCTCGATCTGATCGCGCGGCGTGCCGGGCGAGGCATCGACAAGTGCCAGGATTGCGGCGCGCCATTCGGTGGGGGCGACCAGCGCGGCGCGGCGAAGCGTGGCCGGCAGCGCGCCTCGGTCGCGTGGCGATACGGGCGCGTCCGCGATGCTCCAGAACGCACCCTGTTCAACCAGGCCGTGGAACTCCTTGGCCAGTCGCAGCGCCTGCTGCACGGCGGCGCGGATTGCCGCATCCGGCTCGATGCCCCAAAGGCTCGCCATCCGGAATGCCACCGCATCCTGGTGCACGGGCGCTTCGGCCTGCACGATGCCGGCGACGATCTCGCCCAGCTGCGTGAACGGCACTTTTGGGATCGGCGTGTCCCGGGGCACGTCGATCACAGCCGGGGCGTATGCAGCCGCGAGGCCCGGCAGCGCCGGCGCCGCGGCCGCTTCCTCGGCGGGCGCGGGCGCGCCCGTGGCGGCGCGCGCGGCATCGGCCAGCGCGCGTGCCTCCGCCTCGGGGCGGAGCAGCCAGGCCGGCGACCAGGTGCGCGCGAGTTTCCAGCCCATCATGGCAAGCGCGCCGTCGCGCTGGCGGTCGCGGTCGCGCGCGCCACGTGCCAGCACATAGAACGGCCCGTCGGTCGCGATGCCCAGGGCCAGGTCCCCGCCCTCGGGCGCAGCGACGGCGAGATCAAGGAACAGGCCGGAAAGGCCCACGCGCGCGCGCGTCGCAATGCCTTCCCTGGCCAGCGCCAGCTGCACCGCGCGGGCGAAAGGATCGGCGGCGTCGGCGACGCTGTCGGCCGTGCTGCCCGAAGTGCTGCCGGCGGCGTAGGCCAGAAAATCCTTCAGCACGGCGACCCCCCGGCCGCTCGCGCGCTCCAGGTCGATCTGGTCGGCGGAAATGCTGCTGAACACCGTGCAGCGCTTCTTGGCCCGTGTGATGAGCACGTTCAGCCGCCGCTCGCCGCCATCGGCCGACAGCGGGCCGAAGCGCATGGCGAAACTGCCGCTGCTGTCGGGCGCGTAGCCGATCGAGATCATGATCACGTCGCGCTCGTCGCCCTGCACGTTCTCCAGGTTCTTGACGAAGAACTTCTCGTCCTCGTGGCTGTTGAAGAACGCTTCCGTTTCGGGGTTCTCACGCCGCAGCGCCTCGACCGCGTCCAGGATCGCGTCGCGCTGGGAGACGCTGAACGCGGCGATGCCCAGCGTGTCCTTCGGCCGTTCGCGGGCGTGGGCGATCACGGCCTCGGCGATGGCGCGGGCCTCGATCGCGTTGGTGCCCTCGCCGCCGGCATCGAACACGCCGCTTTCCACACGCACCAGGTTCAGCCCCAGATCTGGCGTGCGCGCGCGGGGCGACGGGATCACCAGCAGCCGGCCATCGTAGAAATTGTCGTTGCTGACCCTGATCAGGCTCTGGTGGCGGCTGCGATAATGCCAGCGCAGCATTTCGGTCGGCACGCCGCGCGCGTTGCACAGCGACAGGATGCTCTCCACGTCCTTCGCACGTGCGACCTCGGGCTCGGCGGGGCCGTCATCCTCGCTGGTCATGGTCTTGAAAAAGGCGGTGGGCGGCATCTGCTTGTCGTCACCGACGACGATGATCTGGCGCGCGCGGGCGATCGCGCCGATCGCATCCACGGGTTCGATCTGGCTCGCCTCGTCGATCACCAGCAGGTCGAAGCGCAGGACATCCGGATCGAGATACTGCGCCACCGACAGCGGCGACATCATCAGCACCGGCTTCAGCGCGGTGATCGCGCTGGCAGCACTGCCCATCAGCCGCCGGATCGGCATGTGGCCGCGCCGCTTGGCGATCTCGCCGCGCACGATCGCAAGCTGCGGTCCATCCGGCTGGCGCGCCGCGTGGGCATGCGCGGCTTCGGCGCGGGCGAGTTCCAGCCGCGCGGTATCCAGCGCGCGGAATTCCTCGGCGGTGCGGGCATGCGCGGCCGGATCGAAGGTCGCAAGTTCCGGGTTCTTCCGGCACGCAGCCTTCCACACCGCTTGTGCCACCGCGCGATCGAACGCGGCCACCGCCTGTGCCGGTGCCAGCCGGCCGCTGCCCAGCGCGTCGGCCAGCGGCGCCAGGGCGGCATCGGCGGCGGCGCGCGACCAGGCGAGCCAGGTGGCAAGCCCATCCGGGTCTGCGGCCATCGCGGAAAGGCGTTCGGCGCCGGCGGCGAACGAGAGGCTGCCGAGTTCCGCCCGGGTTGCCGGATCGAGCTGCGCTGCGGCGGCGAACGCCTCCATCGCGGCCTGGTCGGTCGTTGTGGCCTCTGTCGCCGCCGCCAGTGCTGCCTCGCCTGGATCGGGCAGGCGTGGCAGCGTCGGATCGGCCCGCACCATCGCCTGGCCCTCGATCAGCACATCCAGCAGCGCGAGCTGGGTGGTCTTGTCAGCCGTTGCGTTCAGCACGGCCGCGACCAGCGTGGCCTGCGCCGCGCGATGGGCGCCCGAGAAGGCGGAGAAGAAGCCGCCTCCCGCTGCGATGGCCGCACGTGCCTCGGCCAGCCCCGGCATCGTCCAGGCCGCCTCGGTCGCGCCGGGTGCCCGGGCGCGGATGGCGGCGAAGGCGCGCGCCGCCCGCGCCCGGGTAAGCAGCAGGGCGACCGCCTCGGGCGACTCCGGTGCGGGCTGGCCCATCGCCTGCGCCAGTGACGCGGCGGCGGCGCGCGCGGCGCCGCGGGCGCGCAGCAAGGGGGGGATCAGCCCGGCGATGCGGGCCGCGTCGTCGGCTGTCGCACCGCCCACGCCCACGCCGCGCCACGGATGCTGCGTGGGCGTGCCGATGCTGGCCGCGGCATCCGCCAGCACGCGCACCGTTGCGCGGCGATCGGCGATCGCGCCGCTGGTCCACTCGGCGGCGGCGAGCGCGATGTCGGGAAGGTCCGGCGTCTCGATGCGGGCCAGCGCCAAGCGCCCGATCGCGTCATAGGCGCTGATGCCGGTGTCGTTGACCGGCGCGTGCAGCGCGCGGGCGTGGCGGTTCAGCCGCCCGCGCAGCCGGCCCAGCCGCTCGATCAGGTCGCGCCGATCCGGCTTGCCGGGCCGCGCCATCTTCAGCGTGCGGTCGAGTTCGGCCAGCAGGGCGGCGCGGCTGGCCTTCTCGCTGTGCAGTTCCAGGCACGCGGCGCCAAGCCCGACCGCATCCAGCCGGCGCTTCACCACCGAAAGGGCGGCCATCTTCTCGGCCACGAACAGCACGGTTTTTCCGTCCAGCACCGCCTGGGCGATGATGTTGGTGATGGTCTGGCTTTTCCCCGTGCCGGGCGGGCCCTGGATCACCAGCGAATCGCCGCGCCGCGCACGTTCGATCGCGCGCGTCTGGCTGGCATCGGCGTCGAGGACGTGATCCAGCCGCTCGATGCGGATTGCCTCGTCCAGGTCGGCCTCCGGCGCCAGCGGTTCGGCCGGCGAGGCAGGGAGTGCGGCGTTGGCCAGCAGCGCGCCAACCCAGGGGCTTGCGGCGATGCGCGGATGCTCCAGGTCGCGCGCCATCAGCAGTTTGGCGAAGCCGAACAGGCCCAGCGCGCACTCGTCCGGTTCGATCTTCCAGCCGGGTTGGTCGGCGATGGCGCGGCCGACGCCGTCCATCCAGGCGCGGACGGCGGCGAACCCGTCCTCGGCCCGTTCGTCGAAGTCCGGGGCGGTGGGCAGGCTGATGCGGAACTGGTCGGCGAGCAGCACCGCCAGCGTCTCGTTGGTCTCGACCTCCGACTCGTTCCAGCGGAGCGCGAAACTGTCGCGCGCGGTGCGGCGGGCAAGCGATACCGGCACCAGCACCAGCGGCGCGCGGCGGACCTTCGCGGGCATCTTCGGGTCGGCCCAGTGCAGCGTGCCCAGCGCGAGGAAGAGCAGGGGGATGCCCTGCTCCTCCATGAACGATCGCGCCGCCTGCTCCATGCGCAGCAGCGATTTCGGCATTTGCGCGTCGGACAGCGCGGTGGAGAGCAGCAGGTCGTCGGGGTCGGCGGGTGCGGCGGTGGCGCCTGGCGCGACCGCCTTGCGGCGACGGCGCTTTTTTGGCGCTTCCTCCTCCACCGTCACGCCGGGCGCCTCGGGGGCCGTGGCGATGCCGGCCGCGAAGCCCATCGCCTTCCTCTCGGTCACCAGCAGGCGCCACAGGCTTTCCGATCGTTCGCCGACGATGCCGATGGCGCCGGTGGTGCGGTCGGGGTCGGGCAGCGACAGCAGGCGATTGCGAGGCGACAGATCGATCAGCGCGCGCCGCGCCTCGGCCAGGGCGCGGATCAGCGGGTCGGTGTTCATGCCCCCTCGCTTCCGGAACTTCGCAGCAGGCGCAGCTCCTCCAGGTCCAGCTCGTCGGTCAGCCGGCGCATCGCCAGGTCATCCACCTCGCGCGCACGATACATCCGCAGCAGCAGCGCCCGCTGGGCAACGAGCGCATCGCGCTTCAGGCCAAGCACGGCGATCCGCTCCGCCTCGGCCGCGGACGGATTGATCTCGCGCAGCCGTTCCGCCTCCGCGACGCGGGCGAAGCCGGGCGACAGCTCGCGGGCGAAGGGGCCCACCATCTCGTCCTCGTGGCGCGATGCCAGATGAGCCTCCGCGGCCTCGGCCAGGCGCCGACGCACGATGGCGTCGCCGGCCACCGTCGGCGCGGCCTGGCCGGCCACGCCCAGCACGCGGGCCAGGGGCCCCAGCGTGGTGCCCTGCAGCACCAGGGTGACGAAGATCGCGATGAAGGTCAGCGCCAGCACCAGCCCCCGGCCCGGCACGGCTTCCGGGATGGCAAGGGCGGCCGCCATGCTGACCACGCCGCGCATGCCCGCCCAGGAGATCACCATGATGTGCTGCCAGGGCGGATAGGGATCGACCCGGCGGATCGCCGGGAACAGCGCGCGCTGGCCATAGGCCACCGGGAACACCCAGACGAAGCGCGAGGCGATCAGGGCGGCGCTGACCAGCGCAGCGTTGCCCAGGAACTCGGCTGGCGGCAGCCCGCCGAAGGGTTCGAAGATGCCGCGCAGCTCGGCGCCGATCAGCGTGAAGACGACGGTATTGAGCAGGAAGACCACGAAGGCCCAGACCGCGTTGGCATCGACCCGCGTGCGCGGCGTCATCCACTCCGGCGCATACCAGGCGATGGTCAGGCCGCAGGCCACGGCGGCCAGCACGCCGCTGGCGGCCATCACGTCGGCCAGGGCGAAACTGCCGAACGCGGCCAGCAGTGTGACGGTGATCTCCAGCAGCGAGTCGTTCAGCAGGCAGCAGATGCGGCTGGCCAGCCAGCCCACGCCGAAACCCGCCGCAAGACCGCCGACCGCGAGCCAGGCAAAGGTGCCCGCGGCTTCCCAGGCCGAGAAGGTGCCGGTGGCGATGGCGGCGATCGCCAAGTTGAACAGCACCAGGCCGCTGGCATCGTTCAGCAGGCTTTCGCCTTCCAGGATGGTAACCACGCGCCGCGGCATGCCAAGCCCCGCCAGCACCGCCGATGCGGCGGCCGCATCGGGCGGCGAGATCAGCGCCCCGAACGCCAGGCACAGCGCCCAGGAAAGGTGCGGGAACAGCAGCTTCGTCACCCACCCGATCGCCACCGTGGTAAAGGCCACCAGCCCGACCGCCAGCAGCATGATCGGCCGCAGGTTGCGCCGCACGTCGCGCAGCGGCGTGAAGAAGGCCGAGGATTGCAGCAATGGCGGCAGGAACACCGCCATGGCGAGTTGCGGGTCCAGCCGGATCTGGCCAAGGCCCGCCGGCAGGCCGGGCAGCAGCGCCAGCGCCATCCCGGCCAGCACCAGCGCGGCGGCGTAGGGCAGCCGCAGCAGGCGCGCCGCCACGGCCAGCCCGACCGCAGCCGCCATCAGCACCGCGACGATGGTGAAGGTCTGCATCCGGTTTCCCGTCCCGTTCCGCGCGCGAGCCTAGGCGGGCCGCGCCGGCATTGCACCAATTGCCAACCGGCCCATCTAATGTAACCAGTTCAGATACAGGATGCGCCACGATGCTTGATGCCCCCCTCTCCCCCGAAGCCGACGCCCTTGCCGACGATGCCCCGCTGTTCGATGCATACTCGCGCGCGGTGGTGCGCGCGGTTTCGCGGGTAGGGCCGGCGGTCGCGCAGATCGCCGCCCAGCACGGAAGGCGTGGCGGCACCGGCTCGGGCGTGGTCATGTCGCCCGATGGGCTGGTGCTGACCAACAGCCACGTGGTGCATGGCGCCAGCGCGCTGCTGGTGGCGCTGCCGGACGGGCGACGCTTTCCTGCGCGCCTGATCGGCGATGATCCGGACACCGACCTGGCGCTGCTGCGGGTGGAACACGACGCGGTGCTGCCGGCGGCCGAGCTCGGCGATAGCGGCCTGCTGCGCCCCGGGCAGCTGGCGATTGCCATCGGCAATCCGCTGGGCTTCGAGAACACGGTGACTGCCGGCGTGGTCAGCGCCACCGGCCGCAGCATGCGCGGCCCCGCCGGCCGCTGGATCGAGGACGTGATCCAGACCGACGCCGCGCTCAATCCCGGCAACTCCGGCGGCGCATTGGTCGATTCCGCGGGCCGCGTGATCGGCATCAACAGCGCGGTGATCGCCGGCGCGCAAGGAATCTGCTTCGCGATCGCCGCCAACACCGCGCGCCACGTGCTGGGCGCGCTGGTGCGCTTTGGGCGGGTGCGACGCGCGTTCATCGGGCTTTCGGCGCAGGGCGTGGCGCTGCCGCGGCGGCTGGCGCTGCGCCATGGCCTCGATCAGGCCCGCGCCGCCCAGGTGATGGAGGTGCAACGGGGCGGCCCGGCCGCGGCGGCGCGCATCGAGGCGGGCGACCTGATCATCGCGCTTGGCGGCGCGCCCATCGAGGGGCCGGATGCGCTGCTGCGTTGCCTTTCGGGCGAACGCCTGGGCGAGCGGATCGAGCTGGTCGTGCTGCGCGGCGATTCCCTGCTGCGCCTGGCCGTGACGCCGATCGAAAGGGCGTAGGCGCCAGGCTTCTTCAGGCCGGCGCGCGCGCCTTCAGGAAGGCGCGGGCCTGGCGCTCGCCGTCCTGCATCAGCATGGTGATGTTCTGCGGGTTGCGGTCGAGCTTGCTTTCGTAGTCGAGCTCGCGCTGCAGCCCGGCGCTCATCTCGATGAACGGGATGTGCCAGGGGCGCTGCGGATCGTCGTCGAAGCCGCGCGGCAGGCGGATGGCGGTCTTCAGGCCGGCGCTGGCCACGAATTCCGGGCGGAACGCGCCCTGCGCATACAGCTCGTTCAGCCAGTCGATCGCGTGCAGCTGCTGGAACAGGCTCATGTTGCCGACCAGCTGGTTGCGCCGGTCGCCGATCTGTTCAGGTGCCACCGGCACGGTGCTGCTGCGGGTCGGGTTGATCTTGATCACCCAGATTTCCTCCGGGATGTTCTCCAGACCCACGAAGCGTGCCTGCATCGCTTCGGCAACCGGCGGGTTGTCGCTGAACAGCCCGTCCCAGAAGGCCGAGCCCTCCACCTCCACCGCCGGGAAGATGCTGGGCACGGCGCAACTGGCCATGATGTGTTCGGGGGTGAAGACCTCGTTGCGCGAGTTGAACACGCGCAACTGACCGGCCAGGATATCGACCGCGCCGACCAGCAGGTTCGGCACGTCGGTGCCGGCGCCCCAGCGCGCGACCTCGTCGAAATCGATGTGGCGTTCCAGGAGCATCCGCAGGTCGAAGAATTCGGGGCGCATGAACAGCGCGGTGAAGCCGGTGAGCATCTGCATCATCGGCGTCGCCGGGCTGGTGTTGATCACCGGCAGATGCCCGCGGCTGACGGTACGCAGCGTGCTGACCACAGAATCGTTGAATGCCATTTCCAGCGGCGTCTGCGCTGTGTTGGCCTGCCAGAACGATTCCAGCCGTTCCCAGGGTCTCGGGTCGCCCCGCCGCAGGCCGTACCAGATCAGCGCCGCGCAGATCGCCCCGCCCGAGGTGCCGGTGATCGAGACGATGTGGAAATCCTTCGCCACGTCCGCCTGCAACAGCGCCTTCAGCGCGCCGGCCGTAAAGGCTGTCTGGCTGCCGCCGCCCTGGCAGGCGATGGCGATGCGGGGGCGGCGTTGCGGTGGCGGGGTCGTGTCCATGTGGCGCGCTGCTGTTGGTGCAGCGCGGGCTTACCTGTGCGCCTCGCCAGCGTCCACCCCGGAGGCCTTCCGCGCGGGGAAGACGAAACCGCGCCGACCTGGTGCAGGCCGGCGCGGATCACGTTTCGAGCGATCCGGTCAGGGACGGCGACGCGCGGCGGCGAGTCCGGCAAGGCCAAGCCCGAGCAGGGCCAACGTGCCTGGCTCGGCAACGCCGATCGGCGGATTGCCTGCGATGATGTAGACCTGATCGATGACCACGTCCTTCGCTGGAACACCAAAACTGTTGAAGACGAAGCTGACGACGTAGTTGCCGTCGGCTGCGATCGTGGTTGCGCCGGCAAAGGTCTGCCAAGTCGTGGGGATCGTGGTCGAGACAGCGTAGTTCGCGAGGGTGACGCTGGCCACGACACCCGAAAAGGTCGCGTCGTTCGGATTGTTGAAGCCATTCTGAGGTGCGTAGGCGCTGAAGCCGATCTGATAGACTCCAGCAGTCAGGAACACGTTCTGCGAGAGCGATTGGTTCTGAGCCAGGTCACTTACGAAATAGGCAGCGCGCGCACCGACCGCGTCAGGCGAGTTCGTCGGTGCGTTGTTGGCTGGCACGGCCTCGCCGAAGGCACCGTTCGGGTAGGGCTGCGCGGCTCCGTAGAAGATCGCAACGGGTGGGAAGTTCTGCGGATCAACACCGCCGATGGTCCAGCCGGAAAGTCCGTTGCCGGGCGTGGGCGTCTCGAAACTGCCATTCACGACCAGGTTGGGCGCAGCGAACGCGGGCGCAGCCAGCGTCCCGAATGCCACGCAAACGGCGCCCGCGAGAAATGAACGATGCATCGAACTCCCCCAAAACTGTCGTTTGACGTCAGTGAGGCAAGACTGATGCCAAAGGCGAAAACGCAGCATCCGCCTTATCGGCTCCCAGCGTTAAGGGCGCCCGCAGCCTCCGTCTGTAAAGAATACCGACTCGTGTAAAGAATACCGACTCGCCTCGGTGCCAAACCATTAGGCCGCCGCCAGCCGGGCCAACGCCTCCTCGCGGCCGAGCGCCGCCAGCACGTCGAACAGCGGCGGGCTGGCGGTCGATCCGGTCACGGCGGCGCGGATCGGCTGGGCAACCGCCCCCAGCTTGGCGCCGCGCGCGGCGGCGAAGTCGCGCGTGGCGGCTTCCAGCGCCGCCGCCGTCCATTCCGTGCCGCCCGCGATCTCGTGCCAGGCGGCCAGCATGTTCCGCGCATCGTGCGTCAAGAGCGCGCCGGCCTTCGGCTCGATGCTTGGCGCGCGGCCGTCGGTGGTCAGGAACAGCGCGGCATCCGCCACCTCCTCGAAGGTCGTGGCGCGTTCCTTCAGGCCCTGGATCAGTGCCTGGATGCGCGCCGCGGCCGTCGGCGAAACCTCCACACCCCGGCGCGCCAGCCGCGCGACCGTCTCGCGGAACACCCGATCGTTGTCGGCGGCCCGCAGATAAACGCCGTTGATGTGGCGCAGCTTGTCGTAGTCGAACCGCGACGCCGAGCGCCCGACATCGGCCAGGTCGAACAGTTTCACCGCTTCGGCGATCGGGATCAGCTCGATGTCGCCGCGGCCCCAGCCAAGCCGCAGCAGGTAGTTGGCGACCGCTTCCGGAAGGTAGCCCTGGTCGCGGAAATCCAGAACCGAGACCGCGCCGTGCCGCTTCGACAGTTTCGCGCCGTCGGCGCCATGGATCAGCGGGATGTGCGCGAAGGTGGGCGGCTGCCAGTCCATGGCGCGATAGACCATCAGCTGGCGAAACGTGTTGGTCAGGTGGTCGTCGCCCCGGATCACGTGCGTGATCCCCATGTCGTGGTCATCGACCACAACGGCATGCAGGTAGGTCGGCGTGCCGTCGCTGCGCAGGATGATCATGTCGTCCAGTTCGGCGTTGGGCACGCGCACGCTGCCCTGCACCAGGTCGTCCACCACGGTGTCGCCCTGGCGCGGGGCCTTGATGCGGATCGCGCCCTTGCGGTCGGGCGGTGCCGTGGCCGGGTCGCGGTCGCGCCAGTTGCCGTCGTAGCGGGGCGGCCGCTTTTCGGCCGTCGCCTTCGCGCGCATCGCCTCCAGCTCCTCGGGTGTGTCGAAGGCAAGATAGGCCTTGCCCTCGGCCAGGAGCTGCTCGGCGACTTCGCGATGGCGCCCTTCGCGCGCGGTCTGGCGCACCACCTCGCCATCGTGGTCAAGGCCAAGCCAGGCCAGGCTTTCAAAAATCTGGGCGACGGCTTCTTCGGTGCTGCGCTCGCGGTCGGTGTCCTCGATGCGCAGCAGATACTTGCCGCCATGGCGACGGGCGAACAGCCAGTTGAACAGGGCGGTGCGCGCGCCGCCGATGTGGAGATAGCCGGTGGGCGAGGGCGCGAAACGGCAGACGACGCTCATGCTTGCTTTCGGGAAGGGGCGATCAGGTGTGGCCGCCGACCTGCAGCATGGTCACGACCTGGGTTGTCGTGTTCACGGTGAAGGTCGCCCGGCAGCCGCCGGAAAGCCTTATCTCGTATTGGTCGGCGGTGCCCTGCAGCTTCTTGTAGTTGCTGTCCCAGGAGCTGGCGGCGACGTTCGGCGCCTGGCCCGCGCGCACGGCATTCATGAAGGTGTTGAGCTTCAGCTGCTCGGCAGTCGTCAGTGTCACGCGCGGGGTCACGCCGTTCTTGTTCAGGGTCCAAGGCATGGTCGGCACTCCCGGTCAGGTCGGCAACGCATCCACGATATCACGCGGTTGTGCCCGGTTGCACAGGGCGGGACCGCGGCGGCGTTTACCCTTGGACACCGCAACCGTTTAGATTGCGCGGCATGGTTGCACTGGCCGCCCGGTCCGTTTCGCGCGCGCTGCTGCGCTGGCCGCCGCTGGCGGTGCCGGCCCGCATGTCCGCACTGCTGGCCGAGGAGGCGCGCGGCTTCGCCCTGTGGCTGCCGGTGGCGTTCGGCGCTGGCATTGCCGCCTATCTCGCCCTGACGACCGAGCCGAACGACTGGGCCGCCTTGCTGGCCAGCGCGTTCAGCCTGGCCCTGCTTGGCGCGTGCTGGCGCCTGGGCGGGCTGCGGCGCATGGCCGGCCTGCTGCTGGCCGCAAGCCTTGGTTTCGCCGCCATCCATGCGCGCGCCATGCTGGCCCCACCGGTCGAGCCGCTGCCCGCGCGCGCGGTCGTGCTGGAAGCCCAGGTCGTCTCGGTCGAGGCGCTGCCGCAGGCACGGCGCCTGACCCTGGCCGACGCCATGTGGGAGGGGCGGGACCAGCCGCTGCCGCGCACGCTGCGGCTGCGGCTGCGCACGACCGACAGCGTGGAGGTGCAGCCGGGCGATCGTATCCGCGTGCGCGCGCTGCTGCGCCCGCCTTCGGCCCCGGCCGAGCCGGGAGCCTTCGACTTCCAGCGCGCTGCTTTCTTTGCCGGCCAGGGCGGGTTCGGCTTCGCGCTTGGGCAGGTGGAGGTCACCCGCCCGCGCGCAGATGAGGCCGAGGGCGGCATCGGCACCTGGTTCGCCCGCCTGCGCGCCGAGGTCGTGGCCCGCACACGTGCCGCCGTGCCGGGCGATGCCGGTGCGGTGGCCGCCGCGCTGCTGACCGGCCAGCAGGCCGGCATCAGCGCCGAGGCGCAGGCCGCGATGCGGGATTCCGGCCTGTCGCACCTGCTGTCCGTTTCCGGCCTGCATGTCAGCATCGTCATGGGCACGCTGTTCGTCGCCCTGCGCTTCCTGCTGGCGCTGTGGGAATGGGCGGCGCTGCGCCTGCCGATCAAGGCGATCGCGCTGGTCGCGGGGTTCCTGGCCGGGGTGTTCTACATGGGGCTGACCGGCTCGCAGGTGCCCATGCAGCGCAGCGTGCTGATGGCCGGGCTGGTCGTCGCCGCGCTGCTGGCCGGGCGCAACCCGATCAGCCTGCGCGCGCTGGCGCTGGCCGCGCTGGTGGTGCTGGCGCTCAGCCCCGATGCGCTGGTCTCGGCCAGTTTCCAGATGAGTTTCGCCGCAGTCGCCGCCCTGGTCGCGGGGTTCGAGGCGCTGCGTGGCCATCTGCCGCGGTGGCTGGCGCACCCGGGCTTCGGACGGCGCGCGCTGATGTGGCTGATCGGCCTGATCGCAACCAGCGTGCTGGCGGGGCTGGCCACCGCGCCCTACGCCGCGTTCCACTTCCAGCGCGCGAGCCTGTACGGCGTGGTTGCCAACGCGCTGGCGGTGCCGCTGACCGGCGTGTTCGTGATGCCGGCCGGCATGGTCGCGATGCTGCTGATGCCGCTTGGCCTGGACTGGTTTGCGCTTGTGCCCATGGGCTGGGGCTGTGCGCTGGTGCTGGAAATCGGGCGCGCGGTCGCCGCATGGCCGGGTGCCGCGCCGTTCCTGCCGGCGATGCCCGGCTGGGGCCTGCTGCTGTGCACGGCCGGCCTGCTGGCGCTGTGCCTGCTGCGCACGCGGCTTCGCCTGCTTGGCGCGCCGCTGTTCGTCGCCGGCATGGTCTCGCCCACCTTCCACGTCCCCCCCGACCTGCTGGTTTCGGCCGATGCCGGCTTGATCGCGATCCGCCAGGGCGGCGCGCTGCATGTCGCGCAGGCGCAGGGCACCAGCCGCTTCGCGCTGGAGGCTTGGCAGCGGCGGGCAGGGGGCATTTCCATCGAGAAGCTGGCCTGCACCGAGCCGTTCTGCCGCGTCGGCGATGTCGCGCTGGTGCCGCGCGGGCCGATGCCGCCCGGTCTGTGCGGCAGCGTGCCGGTGATCGTCTCGCACGAGCCGCTGCGCCGGAACTGCCGGGCGAGCCTTGCGATCGACCGGTTCGACGTCTGGCGCAATGGCCCGCATGCGGTCTGGTTGACAGGCGAGGGACCCGTGATGATCAGCGACCGCGCCGCGCGGGGCGACCGCCCCTGGGTGCCGCCCCGCCCGCGCCCGCGCAACGCCGATCCGCCGGCGCGGGTGGAGTAGGGCGGCTACGCGATCAGCGCCCAGGGCGCTGATGTATCCAGCCCCGGATCGGCCGACAGGAACGTTGTGCCAGAGATGCTTGCCGGTCCGGAGGCAAGCTGCGACGCACTCAGCCCGAACACGTCATTGCCGATCACGCTCGCGGTCGTCGTGGTCTGGTTCAGCAGCATGCGCGCGCTGGACGAGGCGAGGTGGTTGATCACCACATTGTCCTCGATCAGCAGGCTCGATCCGGCATAGGGGGTTCCCTCGCCGCCGAAATGGATGATGGCGGGGTTCTGGCTGAGCGGCCCCTGCTCGATGACGTTGCCGCGGATCACGCCCCTGCCGCCGTTCGGCAGGTCGATGCTGTAGCTGGCGGTTCCGTCGGCTTCGTCGAAGATCCGGGTTCGCTCGATCACGTTCTCCTGCGCGCGGCTCTTGATCTCGTGGCCGACATTGGCGTTGCGGAACAGGCTGTCGGTGATCGTCAGTTTCGCGATGTTGCCGATGTAGATGCCATGGCTGTAGCCGTCGCCGTGGCCGTTGTTGAAGAATTCCGAATCGTCGATGGTGATCGTGCCCGTGCTGTTGGCGTTGGCCAGGATGCCGTTCTGGTTGTCGGCGAAATAACTGTCCTGCACCACCAGGTTGCCGCCCTGGTAGCGGATGCCCGCGCCGTTCAGGTCGGCAACCTTCGCGCCCGAGAAGGACAGGTTGATCACCGTCAGGTCGGTGTTGCTGACCAGGATGCCCTTGCCGTTGGGAATCAGCCCGGTGGCGACCAGATTGGCCATGCCGCCCACGCCCATGATAGTGAGCTTCTTACTGATCGTGGCGAAGTCGTTCACGTAGGTGCCGGCATCGATGCCGATCACGTCGCCGTCGCGCGAGGCGGCGATGGCGGCGGCCAGCGTGGCGAACTGCTTGCCGGTGCCGACGGTCAGCGTCGGCACGGGTCCGGCCGGCGCATCGGTAATGCCGGTGACCGTGACCGCGATCGTCCCGGCAGTCGTGGCCATGCCGTCGCTGACGGTGAAGGTCACGGTGTCCAGCAGACTCTGGCCGTCGTTCAGCGCCTGGGCCGAGCTGGGCGGCGTGTAGCGCAGGTTGCCGCCCTCGATCACCACGCTGCCGTATTGCGCGCTGGCCGCGACGAGGCTCAGCGCATCGCCGTCCGGGTCGCTGGCGTTGGCCAGCGCCGAAAGCAGCCGCCCCATGTCGTCCTCGGTCACGGTTGCCGTGGACGGGGCGACGATCGGCGCGTCGTTCTCGCCGATGATGGTGACCGAGAGTGTTGCCGTCGCGGTCAGCGCGCCATCGGAGACGGTATAGGTAAAGGTCTCGGTCAGCGTCTGGCCGGCCTTCAGCTGGTTCTGGTTGGCGGTATACGTGGCAACGCCGCCCGCAAGGCTCAGCGTGCCGTACTGCGCCGTGCCACCGCGATCGGTGG
>Ga0224723_1001355_pt1 | contig 14915 bp, 12 predicted proteins | sample Balambano_FR2_Me_FD_161647 | JGI IMG/M metagenome (GOLD analysis project Ga0224723, IMG submission 161647) | Freshwater sediment microbial communities from Lake Towuti, South Sulawesi, Indonesia - Balambano_FR2_MetaG | ecosystem: Environmental > Aquatic > Freshwater > Lake > Sediment | place...
GCCGGCCGTTCAACACGGTGTTCCAGGACTACGCGCTGTTTCCGCACATGCGGGTGATCGAAAATGTGGGCTACGGCCCCCGCGTGCAGGGCCGCCGCGGCCCCGAGGTGGCGCGGCGGATCGATGAGACGCTGGAGGTCGTGGGCCTCGGCGCCCTGCGCGACCGCTATCCCGACCAGCTGTCGGGCGGGCAGAAGCAGCGCGTGGCGCTCGCCCGCGCGATTGTCTGCGAACCGGCGGTCATCCTGCTCGACGAACCGCTCGCCGCGCTCGACGCTGCGCTGCGCAAGCAGATGCAGCTGTTCCTGAAGCAGATCCAGCGGCGCATCCGCACCACCTTCGTCTTCGTCACCCATGACCAGGACGAGGCGCTCACCCTGTCCGACCGGATCGTCGTCATGCAATCTGGCCGGATCGAGCAGGTGGGCAGCCCGCGCGACATCTATGCCCGGCCCGCCACCGCCTTCGTCGCGGGCTTCATCGGCGAGAACAACCTTCTGCCCGGAACCGGCGACGGCGCGGGCTGGGTCGCCACCGCGGTCGGCACGCTCGCTGCGCCCGGCGCCGCGGCCGGGCCCGGCCTGATCGCGCTGCGCCCCGAGGCGCTGCGCCTCGGGCCCGAGGGCGGCGCCGGACTTTCGGGCGAGATCGGCGAGGTCGTGTTCGGCGGCGCGCTGGCGCGGGTGAGCGTGCGTATCCTTGCCGACCCCGCCACCGCCCTGGTGCTGCACCTGCCGGCCGGATCGCGCGCCGACCTGCCGGAGCCCGGGGCCCGCGTCACGGTCAGCCACGATCCGGCCGACGCCGTGTTCCTGGCCACGCCGTGACCGGGCCGGGGCGCCTGATCGTGTTCGCCGCGGTCGCGGCCGTGCCGGCGGCGCTGGTCGTGCTGCCGGTGGCGGGGTTTCTCGCGATGTCGCTCTTCCGCGTGGAGGACGGGCAGATCCTGCGCCGGCCGAGCCTTGCGAACTATGCCGAGTTCTTCGGCACCTGGACCTATCTCGGCACCTACCTCGGCACGCTCTGGCTCTGCTTTCTCGTCACCGCGATCTGCCTCGCGCTCGGCTATCCGGTGGCCTGGTTCATCTGGCGCCAGCGCGGCCGGCGGCGCTACCTGCTCCTGCTGCTGGCGGTGATCCCGCTGTTCATGAGCTACATCGTCAAGCTTTACACGTTGCGCGCGGTGCTGGGGCTGAACGGGCTCCTGAACGCGGCGCTGATGGGCCTCGGCATCCTCGACGCGCCGTCGCGGGCCTTCCTGTTCAACCAGACGGCGGTGCTGATCACCATGGTGGTGATCTACCTGCCCTTCGTCATCCTGCCCGTGTTCCTGTCGCTCGAGCGGATCGCGCCGTCGCTGGTCATGGCCTCGGGCGATCTCGGCGCCTCGGCGCTCTCGACCTTCCGCCGCGTCGTCCTGCCGCTGTCGCTGCCCGGGACGGTGGGGGCCGCGGTCTTCACCTTCGTCCTCGCGCTCGGCGATTTCGTGACGCCGCAGATGGTCGGCGGGGCGACCGGCTTCACCATCGGCCGGGTGATCTGGTCGCAGTTCGGGCTGGCCTATGACTGGCCGTTTGGCGCGGCGATGGCCGCGGTCCTGTTCGCGACCGCGCTCGCCGGGATCGCGCTCGGCGCGCTCGCCCTGTCGCGGCAGCGGGTATAGCGGGCATGCGCGGACCCGGCGAGACCCTCGCGCTCTGGCTCACCGGCCTCGTGACCGCGGCCGTCTTCGCGGTGCTTTACGCGCCCCTTCTGATCAGCGCGCTGTTCTCGGTGGTCGAGGTGCAGCGCGGCCGCGTGCTTTGGGACACGCTGAGCCTCGGGGCCTATGCGCGGGTCTGGTCTGACCCGACCGTGGTCGCAGCGCTCGTCAACACCGTGGTGGTGGCCCTCGCCGCGGTCGCCGCCACGGCCGTTCTGGCGGTGGCGCTGGCGCTCTACACCACTTCGGACGGCGCGATCGGCCGGCGCGCGATCGAGCTTGTCATCTACCTGCCGTTCCTGATGCCGCCGATCGTCACCGGCCTGTCGCTGCTCGTCGCCTCGGCCGAGGCCGGGCTGGACCGCGGCCTTCTGACCATCATCCTCGGCCATATCGCCTTCGTCCTCGCGGTCGCCTACCGGCTGGTGCTGACGCGCCTCCAGTCGCTGCCGGCCTCGCTCACCGATGCCTCGGCCGATCTGGGCGCGAGCCCGATGCAGACGTTCCGCCTGGTCCTTCTGCCGCAGCTGTCGTCGGCCATCGTCTCGGGCGCGGTGCTGGCGCTGACGCTCAGCTTCGACGAGACGCTGATCTCGACCTTCCTCGCCGGCGACCGGATGACCCTGCCGCTGCGGCTCTGGGCGATGATGCGGGTGGGCTTCACGCCCGAGATCAATGCGCTCGTGACGCTGGTGCTGATCGTGTCGATCGGTCTGGCGGCCGCTGTCGCATGGCGCATGCGCCCCTAAGGACTGGCAGAAGAGGAGTAGGGCCGATGGACCAGCGGCTGAAGGACAGGATCGCGCTCGTCACCGGCGGCGCGCAGGGGATCGGCCTCGGCATCGCGACGCGGCTGGCCGAGGAAGGCGCGCGGGTCGTGCTCGCCGACATCAACGAGGCGCGCGCGGCCGCCGCGGCGGTGCAGTTGTCCGACCGCGGTCTGTCGGCCGGCCATCTGGCGGTGGACATCGGCGACGACGCCTCCTGCGCCGCGCTGGCCGAGGCGCTGGCGGCGACCGAGGGGCGGCTCGACATCCTCGTCAACAACGCGGCGATCGGCGATGCCGTGGCGATCGACGACCTGACGATGGACCATTACCTCAAGGTCACGCGGATCAACCAGGACGGCGCGCTGCGGGTGACGCTGGCGCTCCTGCCGCTTTTGCGCAAGGGCGGCAGCGGGCGGCGCATCCTGAATGTCGCCTCGATCATGGGCCTGCGCGGCTGGCCCGATTCGCTGCCCTATTCGACCGCCAAGGGCGGCATCGTCAACCTGACCCGCGCGCTGGCCGCCGACCTTGCCCCCGAGGGCATCCTCGTCAACGCCATCGCGCCGGGCTTCGTCGACACGCCGATGTCGATCCTGCCGGACGGTCGGCACGAATACGATTCCGACTGGTTCCGCGACATCTACGTGAAATACGGCCGCATCCCGCTCCGCCGCTTCGCGACGCCGGCCGACATGGCGGGGCCGGCCTTCTTCCTTTGCTCCGACGATTCCCGCTATGTCACCGGCCAGATCCTGCTGGTCGACGGCGGCTGTTCGGCGACCTTCTGAGATGGACCGCCTGACCATCCGCGCCATCGTCGCCGCGCCGCTTGCCGGGGAAAGCCCCAAGGGCGGCTGGTCCGCCGAAATCCGGCCCGAGGATTCGGTCCACACCCTGATCGCCGTTCACACCGAGGAGGGGCTGACCGGCCACGGCAGCGTCTTCAGCAACGGCGGCCTCGTGCAGGCGGGCTTGCGCGTGCTGGAACCCCTGTTCCTGGGCGAGACGGCGCTGGAACCGGCGCGGGTCAGCGAGAAGCTGCACCAGAACAGCTTCTGGATGGGCCGCGGCGGCACGCTCACCCATACCATCAGCGGCATCGACATCGCGCTCTGGGATCTCTGCGGCAAGGCGATCGGCCAGCCCGCGGGGCGGCTGATGGGCGGGGTCTGGCGCGACCGGGTGCGGCCCTACTGCTCGCTTCTGATGGAGGAACCGGCGCGGATGGAGGCGGCGCTGGCGCCCTTCGTCGAGGCAGGCTTCCGCGCCTTCAAGATCGGCTGGGGGCCGTTCGGCCGCGTCGATGCCCGGACCGATGCGGCGATCGTGGCGGCGGCGCGGGCGGCGGTCGGGCCCGAGGCCGAGCTGATGGTCGATGCCGGTGGCAGCGACGCGCACTGGCGCGGCGACCTCAAATGGGCGCTGAACGCGGCGCGGATGCTGGCCGATCACGGCGTCGCCTGGTTCGAGGAGGCGCTGGTGCCGGACGCGCTCGACGACTTCGCCGAGCTGCGCCGGCAAAGCCCGGTGCCGATCGCCGGCGGCGAGGTCTTGACCCGGCGCCAGTCCTTCCTGCCGTTCCTTGCGGCACGAGCCTTCGACATCGTCCAGCCCGATGCCACCAAGGTCGGCGGCATGACCGAGCAGAAGCGCATCGCCGAAATGGCCGAGGCCTTCGGGGTCCGCTACGTCGGCCACGGCTGGAACACCGCGCTCGGGGTTGCCGCCGACCTGCAACTCGCCGCCGCCCTGCCGCGGGTCGATCATGTGGAGTTCATCGGCGGCTCGGCCTATGTCGACGGCCTTCTGGCCGAGCCGTTCCGGCTGGACGCCGAGGGGTATCTGGCGATCCCCTCTGGCCCCGGCCTTGGCGTCACGCTCGACCCCGACCGGGTGGCGCGCTATGCCCTCGGGGGCGAGCGCCTGTTCCGGCCGTAGCGGCGCCCGTGCACGGAGGTTTCGCGCACCCAGCCGCCTTATCGCGCGGTGTATCCGCCGTCGACCGCGATCGCCTGACCGGTGGTGAAGGCGGCCGCGTCCGAGGCGAGATAGACCGCCAGCGCGCCGATCTCCTCGGGCCGGCCGCTGCGCGGGATCGGGTGCATGCCGCGCCGGTCGCGGAGCGCGGCGGCGGGGTCGGGCGCCTCGGCGGCCACCGCCAGCGCCAGTTCGGTCTCGACGAACCCGGGGCAGATCGCGTTCACGCGGATGCCCTCGGCGGCGAGGTCGAGCGCCATCGCCCGGACCATGCCGATCACGCCCGCCTTGGCGGTGCAGTAGGCGACCCGCTCGCGCTGTCCGACCAGGCCGTAGATCGAGGAGATCACGATCACCGCGCCCTGTCCGGCCGCCCGCAGCGCCGGCAGCGCGGCCTGCGCGGTCAGGAACGGCGGCCGCAGGTTCTGGTCGAGGATCGACTGGAAACGGCCCGGGTCGGTGCTGCCGGTCGCGGTCACGCCGCCGGCGCCGGCGCTGACCACCAGCGTGTCGAGCCCGCCGAGACGGTCGATCGCGGCCGCGGTCACGGCGGCGACCGCGACGGGATCGGTCGCATCGCCCGCCTCCCAGAACACCCCGAGGTCGGCGGCGGCGCGGCTCAGCACCTCTTGCCGCCGCCCGGCGATCAGCACGGCGCCGCCCTCTGCCGCGATCGCCCTGGCGCAGGCGAGGCCGATGCCGGTGCCGCCGCCCCAAACGAGCGCGCGCTTGCCCGCCACACGTCCGCCCATGCGCTGCCTTCCCCTGCCACCAGAGCACAAGATGCGCCGCCCGGGCGCGACTGTCCACGCCTTGGCGCCAGCCGGGCGATGTGACAGGATCGGTCGAACATGAGAGTGGCGGCATGCGGTTCGACAGCAAGACGGCGGTGGTGACGGGCGCGACCCGCGGCATGGGACGGGTGATCGCCGCGGCCTTCGCGGCGGAAGGCGCCTCGGTCGCGGTCTGGAGCCGCGATGCCGCCGCGGCCGCCGCGGCCGCCGCGGCGATGGGTCCCCGCGCCTTCGGCATCGGCTGCGATGTCGCCCGCGAGGACGACATCGCCGCCGCCACGGCGGCCACGCTCGCGCGCACCGGCCGGCTCGACGTGATGGTCGCCAATGCCGGCATCGCGCTCGACCCGGTCCCGTTCCTCGAGATGACTGCGGCGCGGTGGGACGGGATGATGGCGGTGAACCTGCGCGGGGCGATGCTCTCGGCGCTGCATGCGGCGCGCCACATGGCCGGAGCCGGCGGTGGCGCGATCGTGCTGAACGCCTCGATCGCCGCCCACGGGCGCGACGGGGCCTATGCGCATTACTCGGCCTCGAAGGCGGGGCTGATCGGACTTCTGAAGACGATGGCCGTGGAACTCGCCCCGCTCGGCATCCGGGTGAACGCGGTCAGCCCCGGCTATACCCGCACCGAGATGACAATGGAGGTCATGCCCGGCGCCGATGGCGGCTCTGGCGGCCCGGCCTTCGCCCGCTCGCCGCAGAACCGGCTGGTCGAGCCCGAAGAGATCGCGGCGGCGGTGCTGTTCCTCGCCTCGGACGCGGCATCGGCGGTGACCGGGCACGATCTGGTGGTCGACGGCGGGCTGACGGCGAACCTCTGGATCATGGAGACCTTTCCGCCGCCGGCCGGCTGAGCGCGGGAACGCGCCGCGCCGGCGCGGTCAGCCGGCCGCCGGCCCCGTGGCCTCCTGCCAGAGCACATGCGTCTGGATCGCCGCATCCAGCGCCCCGGGCGTAGCGTGCAAGAGCGCCTCGCGCAGCTGCAGATGGTCGTCATAGATGCGCTCGACCCGATCCACCTTCAGCACGTCGATCGAGAACAGGACGACGATGTGGCGGCGCACCGCCTGCCAGAGCGTGGTCAGAAGCGGGCTGTCGGTCAGGTCCGCGAGGCCGTCGTGAAACGCGATGTCGGCGGCGTTGACCGCGAGCAGGTCGCCGCGCCCGACCGCCTGCCGGATCGCCTCGATCCGGGCCTCGAGCGCGGCCCGCGCGGCGGGGTCGCGCCGGAGCACCTGCGCCGCGCCGGCGGCGGTGACCCGCTCGATCCCAAAGCGGACCTGGCGCAGGTCGCGCGACCAGCCGGCATCGAAGTCGATCACCCGCGTGCCGCGCCGCGGCGTGATCGCGAGCAGCCCCTGGCTGTGGAGGATCCGGAAGGCCTCGCGCAGCGGCACCCGGCTGACGCCGAGGGCGATTGCCAGTTCCGATTCCATCAGGCGCGTGCCCGACCCGATCCGCCCCTCGGCGATGGCGCTGACGATCCGGTCGGCGACCTGGTCCGGCAGCGACGGCAGGTGCATCGGTCCGATCGCGAAGGCCTCGCGCATTATCGGTCACTCCGGTAGCGGTCCACCACGGACCAGTCGAGCGCGAAGCCGAGGCCGGGCGCCTGCGGCAGGGCGACGGTGCCCGCCTCGACCACCGGCTCGGGCGCGACGAGGTCGCGGCGCAGCGGGCTGTCGTAGACATGTGGCGAGACCAGTTCGAAGAATGGCGCCGCCGGACAGGCCGCCTGGAAATGCAGGCCGGCATGGGCGAGGATGCCGGTCTTCCAGCCGTGCGGGATCAGTTCCACGCCGTAGAGCTGGCACAGCTCGGCGGTGCGCAGGATCTCGGTCAGCCCACCGGTCCGGCTGATGTCGGTCTGGATCACGTCGACGCCCCCCTCCTCGATCCACTGCCGCGCTTCGAACCGGGTCGCGGCGAGCTCGGCGCCGCAGATCCGCATCGGCGCGCGCGCGGCGAGCGCCTTGTGGCCGGCCAGATCGTCGTGCTGCAGCGTCGCCTCGGCGAAATAGATGTCGCAGTCGTCGATCCGCTCCAGAAGCCGCGCCGCGTCGCGCCAGTGCTGCCAGCGATAGCCGAAGTCCAGCATCATGGTGATGTCCGGCCCGAGCGCCTGTCGGCCCTCGCGGATCAGCGCGGCAAGCCCGGCATCGCTGACATGGTCGTAGTAGAGCACCTCCATCTTCATCGCCCGGAAGCCGGCCGCGCGGGCGGCCTCGAACTGGCGGAAGGTCTCGGCCATCAGCCGCGGCACGTCGCCCGCGCCGCGCGGCAGGCCGGGATAGATCGTGCAATAGGGCCTGAGCCGCGCCCGGCGCGCGCCCCCCATCAGCTTCCAGACCGGCAGGCCCAGTTGCTTGCCGGCGAGGTCGTGCAGCGCGAGGTCGATCGCCGACAGCACGTGGATGCCCAGGCCCCGGCGCCCGGCATAGATCGTCGCCTCGTAGAGCCGCGCCCAAAGCGCCGTCCGCTCGACCGGGTCGGCGCCGACCAGATGCGCGGCCAGCCCCTGCGACCAGAGATGCCCCGAGGGCATTTCCATGAAGGCCTTGACCACCGAGGGCGGCGCGTCGGCCTCGCCCACGCCCTGCCGCCCCTCGGCGTCGGTCAGCACGACCAGCACCGTCTCGGCGGTCGAGTCGAGCTGGTCCACGCCGTCGAGCGGGATCGCGAGCGGGATCGTCTCGACACGGGCGATCGGGCAGACGGCGCGGGCAGCGGTCATGGCATCTCCGGGGTGGGGCCGGGCGGCAGGATCCGCCGGGCGATCTGCACGCCGATCATCATCGCCGCGGCGTTCGTGTTGCCGCCGACGATGTCGGGCATGACCGAGGCATCGGCGACACGCAGGCCCGCGATGCCGATCACCCGGCCCTCCGGGTCGGTCACCGCCATCGGGTCGTCTGGCCGGCCCATCCGGCAGGTGCCGACCGGGTGGTAGGCGGTGTCGGCGCGCGCGCGGATCCAGTCGTCGGACGGCGGCCCGTTGCCCGGCGCCGGGTCGATCTCGGCCCCGGCGAGGCCGGCGAAGGCGGGCTGTCGGACGATCTCGCGCACGATCCCGACCGCGCGCGCGAGGCGCCGGACATCCGCCTCCTCGGCCAGATAGTTGAACAGAAGCCGCGGCGGCGTGCCGGGATCGGCCGCCGCGAGCGTCAGGCGCCCGCGGGAGCGGGGCTTGACGAGGTCGACGTGCACCTGGAACCCGTGTTCGCCCACCGACGTGTCGCTCTGCACCGCGCCGGGCGCGAGCGCGAGCGGCAGGAAGGACAGCTGCAGGTCGGGCTGCGGCTGCTCCGGCCCGCTCGGCAGGAACGCGCCCGTCTCGAAATGGTTGGTCGCCGCCGGGCCGCGATGCGTGGCGAACCAGCGCAGTCCCGCCAGCAGCTTCGCGGGCGGCCGGGTCAGACCGTGCAGCGACACGGGCGCGCGGCAGCGCCAGCGCAGCACCAGGTCGGGATGGTCCTGCAGGTTCGCGCCGACTCCCGGCCGGTCGGCCACCACCGGGATCCCGAGGCGGCGCAGGTCGGCGGCGGGGCCGATCCCCGACAGGAGCAGAAGGTGCGGCGAGCCGAAGGCGCCGGCGGCGAGGATCACCTCGCGCCCGGCGCGGAGGATGGCCGCGTCGGCCAGCCGCACGCCGATCACCCGCCCGCGATCGACGGCAAGCCCCGTGACGCGGCAACCCGGCCGCAGCGTCAGGTTCGCGCGCTCGGCGGCCGCCGCCAGGAACGCGGTGGCCGCGGTCTCGCGCACTCCGTCGCGAATGGTCTGGTCGAAGCGGCCCGCACCCGCCTGTTCCACGCCGTTGAAGTCGGCGCTGGCGGGGTGGCCGGCCTCGGCCGCCGCCGCGAGAAAGGCCCGATCGAGAACGCCCTTTGCGGCCGCCCTTCGGACCGCCAGCGGCCCGCCGTCGCCGCGCCAGGCATCGCCGCCGTTCGCGAACCGCTCCATGGCGCGGAAGCTCGGCAGCACCGCTGCGTGATCCCAGCCGGCGGCGCCGGCGGCGGCCCAGCCGTCGAAGTCGCGCCGGTGGCCGCGCACGAACATCATGCCGTTGATCGCCGAGGTTCCGCCCAGCATCCGCCCGCGCGGATGCGTCACGCGCCGGCCGCCGAGGCCCGGCTCGGGATCGCCGACATAGGTCCAGAGCCCCTCGGGCCCCGCCAGCGCATAGGCCAGCGCCGCCGGCATCCGGTAGCGCCAGGCGCTGGCCGCGCCGCCCGCCTCCACCAGCAGCACCTGCACGGCCGGGTTGGCGCTCAGCGCCCAGGCGAGCGCACAGCCGGCCGAGCCCGCGCCGACGATGACGTAATCCGCCTCGGTGTCGGTTCCGCCGGTCACCTCGCCTGTCTGTCCCTTCGCCGCGGCAAGTTTACGCTTGAATACTATATACAATAAGGCATCATGGAAAGTGGCGGCGTGGGCACGGGCCCCGCCCCCTGCGCCCGGGCGGCGACGCCGGCGCCGGACTTCACGGGAGGATCCCTGATGCGTTCCAAGATGCGTTCCCTGCATGCTGCTGCGACCATCGCGCTTCTGTCCGGGCTGCCGGCGGCCGCGTTCGCCCAGGACGATGGCTGCCTCCGGGTGCTCGGCTACGAATGGTCGGGCGAGAAGCAGTCGATGGACCCGGCCGCGATGTATTCGGGCGACGACGCCTACCACGTTTTCGCGACCTACAACCGCCTGGTGGATGTCGACGACACCTTCACCGTGCTGCCGGAACTCGCGACCGAATGGTCGGTGTCCGACGACGGTCTGACGTGGACCTTCACGCTCCGGGACGGCGTCGCCTTCCATTCCGGCAAGCCCTTCACCGCCGCCGACGTGGTCCACAGCTTCGAGCGGCTGATCGATCCCGCGACCGCCTCGGGCGCCGCCTCGGTGCTGTCGTTCCTCAAGCCCGGCAGCATCACCGCGGTGGACGACCGCACCGTGACCTTCACCACCGAGGCGCCGGTGGTCGAACTGCCGGTGCTGATCGCCAACAAGTACACCAACATCGTGCCCGCGGGATCGACCGCCGAGGCGCTGAGGCTCAAGGGCGACGGCACCGGCCCCTTCATGCAGGAGACCTTCGAGCCGAACGGGCCGGTGCGCCTGTTGCGGGCGAACCCGGACTACTGGGGCGGCGCGCCCGGGGCGCCCTGCCTGCGGATCACCGTGGCGCAAGAGCCGGTCGCGGCAGTGTCGGCGATCCTCGGCGGCGAGGTCGATCTGGTCCTGAACGTCGATCCTTCGGTGATTCCCGCGCTCGCCGACAACCCGGCAGTCACGCTGCTGGAAACCGGCGCGTCCAACTCGATGACCGTCTCGATGTGGGTCGATACCGCGCCGTTCGACAACCTCAAGGTCCGCCAGGCGCTGAAGGCGGCGGTCGACCGCCAGGCGCTGGTCGATACCGTGCTCCTCGGCTACGGCCAGGTCGGGGCCGACAACCCGGTGCCGCTCGGCTCGCCCGCCAGCTTCACGACCGCGGCGCCAGCGCAGGACATCGCAGGCGCCAAGGCGCTCCTGGCCGAGGCGGGCTATCCCGACGGCCTCGCCTTCGACCTCTACACCGCCGAGGGCGTTCCCGGCATGGTCCGCCTGGCGCAGGCCTTTGCCGAGCAGGTCCGCCCGGCCGGATTCGACGTCAACGTGGTCGTCACCCCGGCCGAAAGCTACTGGGACGATGTCTGGCTGAAGCGCCCGATCCTGACCTCGGCCTGGTCGATGCGCCCGCCGGCCGAGGGGCTGGCCTATGCCTATACCCAGGATGCCCAGTACAACGAGACGCACTGGAAGCGGCAGGACTATGACGACCTGCTCGCCAAGGCGGCGGTGACCACCGACGCGGCCGAGCGCACCGCGCTGTACCAGGAGGCAGCGCGGCTGCTGGCCGAGGAGGGCGGCGTCATCATCCCGATGTTCGTGCATCAGGTCGTGGCGCTCCGGGCCGGCTGCACCGGCTACCAGCCGCTGGCGCAGAACTTCAACCTGAATTTCGAAACCGTAACCTGCGACTAGACCGGCACCCAGATCGGCACCCGGCGGCCGGGCGCCGGTCGCGTCCTGCCCCGCCGGCGCCCGGCCGGCCGCGCCGCGAAAGGAGCGCATGTTTCTCCGCCTGATCGCCGGACGCGTGCTGCAGGCGGCCGTGACGCTGGTCCTGATCTCGCTGCTCCTGTTCCTCGCGCTCGAGGTCCTGCCCGGCGACGTCGCGACGCGCGTGCTCGGGCGCGAGGCGACCGCCGAGGCGCTGGAGGCCCTGCGCCGGACCCTGCGGCTGGATCGCCCGGCCCCCGAGCGCTACTTTTTGTGGCTGTCGGGGGTGCTGCAGGGCGATCTCGGTACCTCGCTGGTCAGCGGCCGGCCGGTGGCCGACATCCTCGGCCCGCGGGTCGCGAACACGCTGTTCCTGTCGGCCTACGCCTTCCTGCTCTACCTGCCGCTCGCGCTGGTGCCGGCGGTGGTGCAGGCGATACGCCGCGGCGGCTGGCTGGACCAGGCGCTGTCGGTGGCGACGCTCGTGCTGCTCGCGATCCCCGACTTCCTGCTGGCGACGCTGCTTCTGATCGGTTTCGCGATGACCTGGCCGCTGTTCCCGTCGATGTCGATCGTCGAGCCGGGCACCGACTTCGCGCGGATGCTGCGGCTCACCACGCTGCCGGCGCTGACGCTGGCGATCGTGATGGCGGTCTATGCGCTGCGGATGCTGCGCGACCAGTTGATCGAGGTCCTGCAGTCCGAGCACATCCGCGCCGGCGAGTTGCGCGGCCTGCCGCCGGGGCGGCTGGTGTGGCGCCATGCGCTGCCGAACGCGCTCGCGCCGGCGCTGAACGTCACGGCGCTGAACCTCGCCTATCTTGTCGGCGGCGTGGTGGTGGTGGAAAAGGTGTTCTCCTTCCCCGGCTTCGGCACCCTGCTGCTCGACGCGCTGCAACTCCGAGACCTGCCGGTGATCGAGGCGACCGTCCTTATGGCTGCGGCGATCTATATCGGGGCGAACCTGCTCGCCGACCTCTGCGCCATCGCGCTGACGCCGAAGCTGAGGGACGCGCGGTGAGCCTCGCCGAACCGGCGGGGCGCGGCCGGCGGCCTTGGTCCGGCGCCTTGGCGATCGGCGCGACGCTCCTCGGCATGCAGGTGCTGCTGGCGGTGGCCGGGCCGTTCCTCGCGCCCTACGGTGCGACCGAAATGGGAGCGGGGCCACCGCTCGCCGGCCCCTCGCTGGCGCATCCCTTCGGCATCGATCAGCTCGGCCGCGACGTGTTCAGCCGGGTCCTGCACGGCGGGCATGTGGTCCTGGGTCTCGCCCTGTCGGGCACCGCGCTCGGCGTCGCGATCGGCGCCGTGATCGGGCTGCTGTCCGGACAGGCCGGGGGCCTTGCCGACGAGATCGTGCAGCGGGGCCTCGAGATCTTCATCTCGGTGCCGTTCCTCGTGCTGGCGCTGGTGGCGATGGTTGCGGTCGGGCCGGTCGCCTCTGGCCATCCCCTGACCGTGGTGGGCGTGGTGGCGCTCATCTATGCGCCGCGCGTGGCGCGCATCGCGCGGGCCGCCGCGCGCGAGATCGCGCTGCGCGACTTCGTGCTGGTGGCGCGGCTCCGCGGCGACGGGCCCCTGCGGCGGATGTGGTCCGAGATCCTGCCGAACGCGCGCAGCGTGCTGCTCGTGGAATTCGCGCTTCGCGCCAGCTATGCGCCGATCCTGGTCGGGTCGCTCGGGTTCCTCGGCTTCGGCCTGCGCCCGCCGACGCCGGAATGGGGCCTGATGATCGCCGAGAACCGGGCGCTCCTTCTCGTCTCACCCTGGACCGTGCTCGGGCCGGGGCTGGCGCTCGCCGTGCTGGTGGTCGGCCTGAACCTGTTCACCGACGGGCTGGCCCGCAGGCTCGGGCGGCATGTGGATTTCGGGGTCGGCTGAGATGGATGGCCCTGCCCCTGCGCCGCTGGTCGTGATCGACCGCCTGAGCGTGGACTATCGCACCGCCCTGGGCTGGGACCGCGTGCTCCACACGGTGTCGCTCGAGATCAGGCCGGGCGAGACGCTCGGTCTGGTCGGCGAGTCGGGCTCCGGCAAGTCCACGCTCGGGCTGCAATGCCTGGGATGGCGGCGGGGCCTGCGGCGGCAGGCGGCTGCGCTGCGGGTCGCCGGCGCCGATCTCGACCGGCTCGACACGGCCGGGCTCCGCCGGCTCCGCGGTCGCCGCATCGGCTTTGTGCCGCAGAACCCGACCACCGCGCTTGATCCCGCCTGGCGGGTCGGCGACCTGATCGCCGAGGCGGTGGAGGTGCATGGGGTGGCGCGGGGCGCCGCCGCCCGCGACCGGACGGCCCGGCTTCTGGCCAGGGTCGGCCTGGCGCGCCCGGGCGTGGCGCAGAGCTTTCCGCACCAGCTGTCGGGCGGGCAGCAGCAGCGCGTCTGCATCGCGCTGGCGCTGGCCTGCGACCCCGACCTCGTGGTGCTGGACGAGCCGACGACCGGTCTCGACGTGACCACCCAGGCGCAGATCGTCGCGCTCTTGGCGCGGCTCAAGGCCGAGCGGCTGATGGCGATGCTCTACATCACCCACGACCTCGGCGTCATCGCGGCGCTCGCCGACCGGGTGGCGGTGATGTATGCCGGCCATCTGGCCGAGGTCGGCGACACGGTGGCGGTGATCGGCGCCCCGGCGCATCCCTATACCCGCGGGCTGATCGCCTCGGCGCCGCGCATCGACGGCCCGCCGCCGGGGGCGGCACCGCTCACGGGCACGCTCCGCCGCCTGGCCCTGCCGCCGGGATGCCCCTTCGCGCCGCGCTGTGATCACGCCGCGCCGGGCTGCGCCGAGACCGCGCAGCGCCTCGCGCCGGCCCCGCAGGGATCGCCCGGCCACCGCGTCGCCTGCGTGCGCGCCGCCGCGCTTGCCGGCGACGGCGACGGCAGGCCGGCGGCCGCCCGCCCCCGGACCGAGCCATCGACGTTCCGCGACCCGGTCCTGACCGTGAGCGGGCTCTCGGTCGCCTATCGTCCCCCGGGGCTCCTCGCCCGGCGCGCCGTGCCGGTGGTGCACGGGGCCGCCTTCACGATCGCCGCCGGCGAGGTTCTGGCGCTGGTCGGCGAAAGCGGGTCGGGCAAGTCCACCCTCGCCCGGGCGCTGGTCGGGCTTGTCCCCCGGGCCGGAGGGACGGTCCTGCTGGGCCGCGAGCCGCTCGCCCCGGGCGACCGCGCGCGCAGCCCGGCGCAGCGCCGGCGGCTGCAGTATGTGTTCCAGAACCCCGACGCCTCGCTCAACCCCGCCGCGACCGTCGGCGCCAGCCTGACCCGCGCCGCCCGCGCCGCCCGCGCCGCCGGCCGGACCGGCGCCGATCTGGTCGCCGAGGCCCTCGCCGCGGTGCAGATCGACCCCGGCCAGGCCGGGCGCTACCCCGACGAATTGTCCGGCGGCCAGCGGCAGCGCGTCGCGCTGGCCCGCGCGCTGATCGCCGAGCCCGACCTGATCCTCTGCGACGAGATCCTCTCGGCGCTCGACGTGTCGGTGCAGGCCGGCGTGCTGGCGCTGCTCACCCGGATCCGGGCGGAACGCGGGCTGGCGCTGCTGTTCATCACCCATGACCTTGCGGTGGTGCGCGGCTTTGCCGACCGCGTTCTGGTCCTGTTCGCGGGCACGATCGTGCAGGAGGCGGCCGCGGC
>Ga0224723_1001356_pt1 | contig 14913 bp, 9 predicted proteins | sample Balambano_FR2_Me_FD_161647 | JGI IMG/M metagenome (GOLD analysis project Ga0224723, IMG submission 161647) | Freshwater sediment microbial communities from Lake Towuti, South Sulawesi, Indonesia - Balambano_FR2_MetaG | ecosystem: Environmental > Aquatic > Freshwater > Lake > Sediment | place...
CGTTGAGGCCGATCTGGCGCATCATCGCGAAGGTGGCCGCATAGTCGTCGAGCAGCGCCTGGTCGATGGCGATCGACGGCCAGGCGTCGTACGGGCGCGGCACCGAGATCAGATCGGTGATCCAGCCGAGGTAGCCGCGATGCACAAACATGCGTTTCTGCTTCCTACCCGGCCTTGTCGATCACCGGCTGGATCTTGTCCGCGACCGTCTGAAGCGCGGCAGGAACCTCCATCTGGCCGTGGAACGCGAGATCGAGCTGACGTGAGAACTCGTCGTTGAATTCGGCTGAGGAGGGCATGGCCGGCAGGCTCTTGATGTTCTGCGAGCCGCGAAACTCCTCGAGGATCTTGCCGAAACCGGGCACCGCCGTGAGCTGCGGGTCGGAAAGCGCATCCCGATACTGCGGCAGATTGATCAGGAAGCCGGAGATCTGGGTGGTGACCTCCTTGCTTTGCAGCCACTGGATGAACTCCCACGCCTCCTGCGGGTGTTTGGTGTTCTGCATGAGCACCAGCGGGTAGGTGCGCAGGACGTTGCTGTCGCCGCCGGGCTGCTCCTTGCCGGGTGCCCAAGGCAACGCCGCGATGCCGTAGTCGTCCGGGTACGTCCACTCCGGCTTGTTGTCACGGATTACCTGGATGACCCAGTCGCCATCGAGTTTCATCGCCAGTTGGCCGGTAAGGAACGGGTCCTGCGGCGTGAACTCCGCGCCAAGGCTGGAGTTGAAGCGATCAACGTTTTCCGGCCCGTAGCGTTGGTAGCCGCCGTTGATGTCTTCCATGGCCTCGATCATCGCCGGCTCGGTGATCAACAACTTGCGCGCTTCGGGGTTGTAGAAGTCCGCGCCGAACGCATAGGCCCAGGTTTGATACTTGGCCATCCCGCCCGGCAGTTGCAATCCGAGCTGGCTGATGCGGTCGCCATCGCGCTTGGTCAGCTTCTCGGCCATGTTCCACAGCTCGTCGATGCTTGCCGGCGCTTGCTCGGGGTCGAGGCCGGCGTCCTTGAACAGCGCCTTGTTCCACCACAACCAGTAGGCGTCCGCCACGAGCGGCAGACCGTACACCTGCCCGCGGTAGGTCGTGGTGTTGAGCGCGGCTGGCACCAGTTGGTTCAGATCATAGTTGCTAGCCGCGATGTATGGATCGAGCGGCGCGATGGCGTTGTTATCGGCCCAGGAGCCGATTGGCTCCGAGCCATCCCACAGCCACACAATGTCCGGCCCGGTGCCGGCTGCGATCGCGGTCAGAGTTTTGGGCAGATCCTGGCTATGCACCAGGTTGAGCTTGACCCGCGGCTGCGTTTGCTCATACGCCAGCATGATTGCGTCGAGTTGCTTGGCGAGGTCGGCAAAGGTGTTGTTGTCCCACATCGTCAGCTCGATCGTTTCGCCGCTTGCTGCCGCCGGTGCGCTCGTCGGCGCCGCGCCTGCCGGCGCGGTGGGGACGGCACTCGTTGTGCCACCGCAGGCGCTCAGCAGTGCCGCAGCAGCCACGCCGCCGCCGGCGCTCAGTGCGCGCTTGAGAAACCGGCGCCGGGATGTTGGCATTCGCATGAAATCCTCCTATTTCAGTCCCGAAGTCACCATGCCACGGATGAAATAGCGCTGCGTGAAGAGAAACAGCAGAATAACCGGCACCGTAAACAGCGTGCAGGCCGCCATGAGACCACCCCAGTCCTGGCGGTAGGTTCCCAAGAACTGCGACAGGCCAATCGACAGCGTCCAGCGCTCCTGGTCGGTGAGGTAGATCAGCGGGCCGAGGAAGTCGATATAGGTCCACAGAAAGCTAAAGATCGCCACGGTAGCGAGCGCCGGCTTGGCCAGCGGCAGAATGATCTGCACAAAGATTCGCGCCTCGCTCGCGCCATCAATGCGGGCCGCATCCGAAAGCTCGAACGGGATGGTGCGGAAGAACTGGCGCAGCATGAAGATGAAGAACGCATCGCCAAAGAAGGCCGGCACGGTGAGCGGCAGAAACGAGTTCGTCCAGCCAAGGCGCGTGAAAAGCACATATAGCGGCACCAGCGTCACCACGCCCGGCAGCATCATCGTGCTCAGCACCACAGCAAAGAGCGTGTCGCGCCCCTTCCACTCCAGCCGCGCAAAGGCATAGGCCACCAGCGAGCACGAGAGCAACCGGCCGCACACCACCAGGGCGCAGATCACGAGCGTGTTGCCCATGTACTGAAAGAACGGGATCACCGTCACGGCGCGCTCATAGTTCTCCCACACCCATGGGTTCGGGATGAGCTGCGGCGGCCAGTCGAAGATGTCCTCACGCGCCTTGAACGATGTCGCCACGAGCCAGACCCACGGCCCGAGGAAGAACAGGCTCACGCCGCCAATGGCCGCGTATGATGCCGCCTGCGCCACAATGCGCCGGAGCGGCACACGCCGCGCCGAAGCGGTCCGCTGTGAAGCAACGCGAAGCGGCCATCGGGCCATACTGCCTCTTAGGAGTAGTGCGTCCAGCGCCCGCTGGTGCGCATCAGCACCAGCGAAACCGCAAGCGCGATCACGAACAAAATCCAGGCCATCGCCGAGGCGTAGCCCATCTTGAGGTAGGCAAAGGCATTGGCGTACAGATACAGCGCATAGAACAGCAGCGACCCCTGCGGCGCACCCGCAGCATCGCGGCCACTGATGATAAAGGCTTCGGTGAAGAACTGCAGCGACCAGATGATACCGGTGATGAGATTGAACAGCGTGATCGGCGAGATCAGCGGAACCGTGACATGCCAGAGCTTGCCCAGACCACCAGCGCCGTCGATCTCAGCCGCCTCGTACAGCTCGTGGGGGATGTTCTGCAAGCCAGCCAGGTAGATGATTGTGGTGCTGCCGATGTACCAGAGCGTCATGAGAATCATACTTGGCTTGGACCACGCCGGGTCGCCAAACCAGTTTGGACTTGGGAGGCCGAGCGCCTCCAGGGCGTAGTTCACCGGGCCGATCTGCGGATTGAGAATCCAGAGCCAGAGCATCGCAGAGGCGATCACCGGCATAATCGACGGCAGAATGTAGATGGTGCGGAAGATCGCCTGCCCGCGCACCGGAAGGTTCAGCAGCAGCGCGGTGAAGAAGGCGAACAGCAATTGGAGCGGGATGCCAATCACCGTGAGGTAGGCTGTGTTCCGCAGCGCAAGGCGGAACAGGGGGTCGTCGAACAGCAGCGTCTGGTAGTTGCTCCATCCCACCCAGCTCGCTGGCCTCAGCAGGTTGAAATCGGTCAGGCTGTAGAACAGCGAGGAAAGCGTTGGCACAAACGTGAAGATGGTGAAGCCAAGCAACCAGGGCAGCGCGAATGCAAGCCCGGTCACCAGACGCTGAAACTCCCGGCGTCGCATACGCTGAATGGGCAGAGAAGGCGTTGCTGCCGACATACCGCACCTGCCGTTTCTGGCGAGCTGTAACAGCGGCAAAGAAGCCAGAGCTTCGTGCCAAAGAGTGAGTTTGTCAGACCAATTGGTGAGTGCGCGGATTATACGACCAAGCCAAGGCACTTGTCAAGGGCTATTTCCGTCGTTTCGACGCTACTTGACAGACACATAGCTGTCAGATACACTTGACCGCGACGAAATTGGTCTGACATATACAACACTAGCAAGGCAACGACGAGATGGCGGCGGTATCAACGGGGCGTTCGAACCTTTCCGAGCTGGTGCTTCAGCAGTTGCTCGAACAATTACAGCGCGGCGCGTTCAAGCCAGGCGACCGGCTGCCGACCGAGCGCGCGCTGATGGAGCAGTTCGATGTCGGGCGATCAACAATACGCGAGGCGTTGCAGACCCTGGCGCGCATGAACCTGGTCGAGGCGCGGCCAGGCTCTGGCACGGTCGTCAAAGAGCCGTCGGTGGGTGCGTACCTGCGGCCGGATGTGTTCGCCGTGCTGTTAGGAAACAGTCTTGCCCCTGAGTTGCTGGAGGCGCGTGAAATCGTCGAAGTGGGGATGATCACGCTCGCGGCGCAGCGTGCTACGCCAGAGGATCTCGCAGCGATCGAGCAGGTGCTGCGGGCAGCGGAAGCCGCAGCTGCCCACGATCATCCCACCTACGAATTCTCGGCACAGTTTCACATTGTGGTAGCGCGGGCGGCCCACAACACCGTGCTGCTCAACTTCATGCACTCGATCTACGAGCTGCTCCGCGCGCGGGGCCAGTCATCGGCAAATGTGCATGAGTTTGTGCGCTGGGAACTGGCGTCGCACCGCGAGCTGTTCGACTTCATCCGCGCCGGCGATGTGATCGGCGCCCGGCACGCGATGCGTGCTCACCTGCGTCATTCGGCCCACCAGCTCGACGCACCTCAGCCGAACATGTCGCCCACGGCGGAAGAGCAGCTCCAAGCAAGGTAGACCAATGAGCAGCATGCATTTGCGCTGCGCGGCGTGCCAGCGCACGTTTGCCCTCGGCCCCCTGTTCCAGGGTTGTCCCTCCTGCAGCGGCAGGCTCGAGGTCGAGTACGACTACGCCGCACTCGCGCCCGGGTTCAATGCTGCCTGGGCCGACCCGTCGCGCCATGCCGTTGGCATCTGGCGCTACGCCCCACTCCTGCCGATTGATGACCGCACGCATGTCGTGTCGCTCGGCGAGGGCCAGACACCCCTGGTTCACAGCCGTCGCATCGGCCCGCTGCACGGTCTCCAGCAGTTGTTCTTCAAAAATGAAACCGTGAACCCCACGTGGGCCCAGAAGGATCGCTGCCACACCGTGATGCTGACCAAGGCGCGCGAATTCGGCTACCGCCGCGTCGTCACCTGCTCGACGGGCAATCATGGCGCTTCGGCGGCGGCGTATAGCGCGGCCGCCGGGCTCGACGCGTGTGCGGTGTTCTGCCCGCCGGAGACCTCTGATCTGCTCCTTCGGCTGATCGACCACTTTGGCGGTACGGCACTCGTCAGCGAGTGGAGCGTGCGTCCGCGCTTCATGCACGCGCTCGTGGAGCGGGGATGGTATCCGGCTACCGGCCTTGGTGCGGGTGTGGACACCAACCCCTACGGTGTAGAAGGCTACAAATCCCTTGCGTACGAGTTGGTCAAGCAGTTAGGAGAACCACCAGCACATGTGTTCATGAGCGTGGCATCGGGCGACAGCTTCTACGGCGTGTGGAAAGGGTTCCGTGAGCTGCACCAGCTTGGGTGTATCGAGCATACACCGCGTATGTGGGCATGCCAGCCTGCTGGCGCGGATGTCCTTGCTCGCTCGCTTGCCGAGCAGCTCGAGCATCCTGTCGTACTCACTGCACCCTTCTCGGTTGCCACCAGCACGCGCGAGCCAACCACCGGCAGCCACGCGCTGAACGCGATCCGCGAGTCCGATGGGGGGGCGGTTACAGTGGACGACGAGGCGATCCTCGCAGCCACACGTCTGCTTGGACGCGAGGGCCTCTGCGGCGAACCCGCCTCTGCGCTCCCGCTTGCCGCCATCCTCACGCAGGTGGAGAATGACACACTGCGGAAAGATGAGCGAGTGGTGTGTGTCATTACCGCCGCCGGCATCAAGTGGCCCAGCACGCTGGCAGATCTCACCCGGCCGGCGCGGCGAGTTGAACCAACCCAGGCGGCACTCAACCAGCTCCTGGTTCAGCTCGATGCGTTGTAGGAATAACGACCAGAGCTCCCTCCACTTCCACCGTCGTCACCCTCTCCCCTCCGCCAAATCGCGGGCGGCTTTCATTTTCCTCTTGGGCTGTTCGAGGATCAGTGTTGCGCTGTGTGTCTCGCGAAGTTGCGGCACGCGAGCAGCTTGCGTCTGATCTGGCGCACCCGCAGACCGAGAAAAAGCGGTATCATGCCATCCACACGCTGTCGTATTCTGCTTCGTCATTCTAGCGAAGGCGTCATGGCACATATTGTGTTTATCACCAGCGGCATTGCAAGCATTCGCAACGCCAATTTCGAACTTGCGCGCCGCCTCGCCGCCGCCGGCCACCGCATCACGTACATGAGTCCGGATCCAATTCGCGATGCCGTCGAGGCGCAGGGATTGCCATTCATCCAATTGCACCAACAGGCAATCCTGCCTCGCACTTCGCCCGCGCCTGGCATTCTGGCCAAGCTTCGCAACTGGTTTGCCGCCTGGTTTCAGCTCGAAGCGCGCCTGCAACACGCAGTGGCAGCGCTGGGCACCGTCGCCTTCGTCGAACAGGCCAGGGCGCTCGCGCCGGATCTGTTCCTGATCGATGTCGAACTGCACGAATATGTGATCGCCGCTGCGGCAAGCACGGTGCCGGTCGCGCTCCTCAGCACATGGATAGCACTAGACAAGCGCCCGCGCGTGCCGCCGCTGCACCGCCCAATTATTCCAGGCCAGGGATGGGCAGGCAGCGCCTTTGGCATCGAATGGTCATGGGTGCAATACCGCGTGTGGAAATGGTTCCGCCTGCGCCTGGATTGGCTCCGCACCGCTGGCGTCAGCCCGTCCGCAGTGCTCCAACGGCACGCCGAGCAGGCCGGCTTTCGGTTTCGGGCTGAAGTCGTTTTCGACCAGTGGCTGCTCCCCTTCTCGTATCGACGCCTGCCAGTGCTCTGCTTGAACGCCTATGAGCTTGATCTGCCACACCAGCCGCTGCCCCACTATTGCTACGTGGGGCCAATGGTTCACCATGAGCGGCGAGAGACGCCGGCGCTGCAGGTGTCGGACGCAACCACGCAGGAACTCGATGTCCTGCTGGCGCAGCGTGCGACCCTCGATCCACCCCGCCCGCTGATCTACTGTGCCTTTGGCGCGTTCTTCAAAGGCAACGACATCGACTTCGTGCGGCGCGTCGTGCAGGCGGTCGCTGAGCGCCCGCAGTGGGATGTTGTGGTGGGGCTGGGTGGCCGGCTCGACATCAGCCAGCTCGGCCCACTCCCTGCTCACGTTCGTGTGTATGGATGGGTGCCGCAGTTGCGCGTCCTGGCGCATGCGGACTGCGCTGTGATTCACACCGGCATCTCGACGATCAACGAGTGCATCGAGCACGGTGTGCCCATGCTGGCCTACCCCTTTAAAAAAACCACCGACCAGATGGGGAATGCGGCACGCATCACCTACCATCACCTCGGAATCGTCGCTGACCGAGACACCGACGATCCGGAGCGCATCCGGTCGCGGATCGAGCGCATGCTCGGGGATAATACCTACCGAAGCGCCGTTCGGCGCATGCGCGACCACTTCCGGCGCTATGCCGATCAACAGCGCGCCGAGGCCTGCGTCCAGGAACTGTTGCGCTCGCCAACCAAGCACCTCGAAGAGCAACCCGCATGACGAATCCGTTCGATCCTGCCGCGACAACCGCGCCAGACCTCGCCACGCCCTCGGTCTCGCGCCGGGCACGATTCTTCGGCGCGCTACGGCGTGCCGACTGGCAGTTCTTCAAAAGCTCGGCGATGACCACCCTCGGGATCGTCGTGGCGCGTGTGCTCGGCTTCTGCTACTCGTTTCTGCTCGCGCGGGCGTTTTCGGCCGATGCGTTTGGCTCGATACAATACACGATCACCCTGGCCACACTCGCGGCGCTCACCACGGTGCCATTCGCCGAGCAGGTGCTGCCCTGGTTTATCAGCCGCAGTCGCGGCGATCAGCGGCAGCTTGCCGAGGTGCTGCGCCACGCAGCACTTGTTCTTGCACTCCTCTACGGGATCACCCTTGTGACCCTGTTTCCGGTTCTTGGCATGCTCGACCGGCCCGCAGGCATCGTCGCGGTGATCTTCAGTGGCATCACGCTGTTCAATCTGTATGTCGGCCTCGCCCGTGGGTTTCTCGCGCCAGGCCGGCTGCTCCTCGTCTACCTTGGAAGCAATCTCTTGCAGCTTGGCGCGGTGCTGATCGCGTTGCGCGTGTTCGGAACCTCCTCGACCACGCCCGCACTCCTGATCTATGGCCTCTCGTACGTGCTGCCGATCATGCTGTTGGAAACGGTTCGTCCGCTGCCAATTGTGCTCGGCCCGTTGCGCTTCGGGCGCGCGAAGCTCTACGAGCTGTTGCGCTTCGGTGCGCCGGTGTGGGGATCGCACGCACTCTACACGCTCTCGTGGGCGCTCGATGTGCTGCTGCTTGAATGGTTCTGGGGCGAGGCGACGGTTGGCGTCTACACGCTGACGCGGACGATCGTGATGGGCTTTTCGTTTGTGCCGCAGGGCATCACCGTGATGCTCATGCCGCGCGTCGCCGGCAGCACCGGGCAGGAACAACACAGCCTGCTGCGAAGCGCGCTGCTCGCAACCGCTGCCGTGAGCGCCTTGGGGCTGGTGGTGTATGGCGCGCTGTATCAGTGGTTCGTTGTGAGCCTGGTGGGCCGATTGTATTTCGTGGGCCTGTGGTTTGGGATGTTGATGGCCGTCAGCGCGATCATCTACGGCTTTCATGCCATCGTAACATCCTATGTGGTTGGCAACAACCAGCCCGGCCTGGAAACTGCTAGCCGTGCGACCATGGGAGTTGTGCTGCTCGCTGCGGGACTGCTCCTCGTTCCATCGCAGGGCGTCATCGGCGCTGCTTGGGCCAATCTGCTCTGTGCGATTTCCGGCATTGCGGCGTATCTGATTCTTCTGATACGCCAGCGATGGCGAACCCCATCACCGCAACCGTGATGATTGAACTGCGACCCTGGTCGCCGCTGTGTCACCAACCGCCGCCGCTCGCTGGTGGCCGCATCCATGTGTGGTCGGTCGATCTCGATGATCCCGCCTGGCCGGTTGGCGCGCTTCACAGGCTGCTCGACGCTGCGGAAGACGAGCGACGTTCACGCCTGCGAACAACGCTCCTCCAGCGCCGGTTTGTTGTTCGGCGCAGCCTGCTTCGTACCATGCTCGCCGCCTACCTTGATCGACCACCAGCCGAACTGCGCTTGCACGTGCTGTCACACAACAAACCGGCGCTGGCAGACGAAGACAACGCGCACGCGCTCCACTTCAATCTCTCGGATTGCGGCGCGCGCGCGTTGTACGCGTTTACGTTGATCGGACCGGTCGGAGTGGATGTCGAGGCGGTTGTGCCGCTGCCCGATCTCGAACGGGTCGCGGCGCGTTGGTTTTCGCCGGAGGAGCAAGCGGCGCTGGCACGCCTTCCGCACGAGCAGCGCGCCCATGGCTTTTATCTGGCGTGGACGCGGAAAGAAGCGATTGTGAAGGCCGAGGGAACCGGCATTTCCTTGCCGCTCCGCCGTTTCAGCGTCAGCCTCGCACCCGGCGAGCAAGCCCGCCTCTTGAACACAACACTGCCGGTGCTGCACGCATTCGAGCTGTTTGACGTTCCGCTCGACGCTCCCTTTGTTGCGGCGTGCGCCGTGCGCCACCCAACTAAAGCCTCAAACGTCGCTCAATGATCCGCAACCGACGTTCGAGTGATTCTCAGATTGGTCGAGCCACAAACCCTGCCTGCGAGCGCCAATTCGTGCCATTCGTGGCCGGTTCCCAGGCTCGCCTCGTTCGAGAACAACACTAGCTGCCCTTCTCCGCGTGCTGGCGCACAAGCATCTCCGCCACTTCGTCGCTCAGTGCCTCAACATCCGCCAGCAGCCTGGCAGCGTCGGGGCGCTCGTGGAGCAGGCGCAGCAAGGCCGCAGTGTCGACCGCGAAATCCACAGGCGCCTGGCTTTCGCTCACCAGCAGCACGACCGCCTCATGCACCGCTGGATGTTCGAGAAGCACCGCCTCGATCTCGCCGAGTTCGAGCCGGTAGCCGTTGAGCTTCACCTGGGTGTCGACACGCCCCAAAAACTCGATCTCGCCATCTGCGCGATACCGCACCAGATCACCCGTGCGGTACAGCCGGTCGCCGCGACCGGCGCTCGCTCTTTGATCAACAAACGGGTTTGAAACGAAGCGTTCGCCGGTCAGTTCCGGGCGATTGTGGTAGCCCGCGCTGATGCCCGCCCCGCCGATGTAGAGCTCGCCGGGGACGCCGAGCGGCACGAGGCTGCGCTGTTCGTCGAGAATCAAGGTTTGCATGTTCGGAATCGCCCGCCCGATCAGAATCCGTTCCGGCGCTGGCGGGATACGCCACGCGGTTGCCCACACGGTTCCTTCGGTTGGGCCGTACTCATTGTACAGCGCCGCGCCCGGCACCAGCGCGTAGTGCTGTGTTGCCAGACCCAGCGGGCACGCTTCCCCAGCGACGATCACGGTGTTGAGCGAGCGCAACTGCTCGGTGGTTGCGAAATCGAGGAGCAGCGCGTAGAGCGACGGGAGCATCAGCGTGTGCGTGACGACGTGATGCTCGATCAGATGTGCAAGCTGAAGAACGTCGTGCTCACCCTGCGGCGGCGGCAAGCACAAAACACCGCCCTGGCACAGCGTCCAGAAAATACCGACCAGCGAGCTGTCGAAGGCAAACGACGAAAGCAGCAGGAACGATTTCGCCGGTTCGGGGTAGTAGGTGAAGCGCGCCGTCGTCGAATGCACCAGATTGCGATGCGACACTCGCACGCCCTTTGGCAGCCCGGTTGATCCACTGGTGTAGATCATGTATGCCAGATCATCCGGTTTGGCACGCGGCGTTGGCGCTTCTTGCAGCTGCTCGGCGATTGCCGGGTCATCGAGCGTCACAAGCCGCACACCATCGTCCGGCAGCAGCGCGCGCAGGTGCGATTGTGTGAGCATCACAGCGATATTGGCATCTTCGATCAGGTAGCGCACGCGCTCGGCCGGATAAGCCGGGTCGATCGGCACGTACGCACAGCCGGCTTTCAGAATGCCAACGATCCCGACCGCCATGGCGATCGAACGCTCGACGCACAGACCAACCACGGCGCCGGATGGAAGACCAAGCCCGTGAAGGTAGTGTGCGAGCTGGTTGGCATGCGTGTCCAACGCACCATAGGTCAATGCCTCGTTGTTGAAGACAACGGCAGGCAGATCCGGCGGCTGCGCGGCAATCAGATCGTGGATGCACAGCTCCGGGATCGGCTGGGTGCCGGTTGCCACCCAATCCTCGATCAGCACACGGCGCTCTTCGGGCGGCACGATCACAAGCTGATCCACTGGCATCGACGGGTTCTCGGCGATGCTTTCGAGCAACACCTCGAACGAGCGCAGCCATCGCTCGACCGTGCCGCGCTCCAACAACGCCGTGCTATACTCCAAACTCAGCGTCAGCCCGTCATCCCCAAGCGCCGCGAACAAGGTGATGTCGAACTTCGAGACACCGGCGTCGATCACGAGTGGCTCGGCCGTCAATCCTGGCAGCTCGACCCCATGAGAACTGGCATCCTGGAAGACGAACATCGCCTGAAAGATCGGGTGATGGCTTGGATCGCGGCGGGGCTTGAGGGCTTCGACGAGCCGATCGAACGGAATGTCCTGATTGGCGAGCGCCGCGACACTCTGGCGGCATGTTGCGTCGAGCAGCGCGTCGAAGCGGAGTGGCTGGCTAAAATCGGCCCGCAGCACTGCGGTGTTCAGGAAGAAGCCGATCAATTCGTGAGTCTGCGCGTCGCTGCGATTCGTCACCGGCGTTCCCACCAGAACGTCGTGCTGGCGCGTGAAGCGGTAGAGGAACACCTGAAACGCCGCCAGCAGAACAGAAAATGGCGTCGCGCCGGCGGCACGGCCAAGCGCAACGATGCGGCGGGCGAGCGCGGCCGCGAGCGGGCGAGTGACAAAGGCACCTCGGTACTGCTGCACCGGCGGTCGTTGGTGGTCGGTTGGGAGCTGGAGCAGCGGCAGTTCACCGGCAAGCTGCTGCATCCAGTACGCGAGCTGGGAGTCGTACGCGCCACGCGCAAGCTGCTCGCGCTGATACCAGGCCCAATCGGCGTAGTGCAGTGGCAGCGGTGCAAGCTGCGGCTGCGCTCCGGCCAACAGCGCGCGGTAGGCCGCAGCAAGGTCGCGCCAGAACACACCGAGCGACCATTCATCCGAGATGATGTGGTGCATGACCACCACGAGCACGGCTGAATCCGGCGCTTCACACAGCAACGTCGCACGCAGCAATGGCCCCTGCGCGAGATCGAAACGAGCAGCGGACAATTCCTGGATCGCGTGTTCGATCTGACCTGCTGCCACGGGCATTTCATCGAGCGCGACCGTCCAGGATGGCACGATCTGCTGCATCAACACGCCGTTGTGCAGCACGAGTGTTGTCCGCAAGGACTCGTGGCGGTCAACAACCACCTGTAGTGCAGCGCGCAGACACGCGCCAGCGAGCGTGCCGCGCAGCCGAACGGCGTGGGTCATGTGATAGGCGCTGCTAGTGGGCTGGAGTTGCTGCACAAACCACAGGCGTTCCTGCCCGAGTGAAGCGAGCACGGGCGCATCCGGCGGCCGCCGTGTGATTGCGCTCTCGGCGGGTTTTGCGCTCGCTCGGCCTTTGCGGCGCTGTTCGAGCAGCGCGCGGCGCGCCTCGGAGCGCGCTTCTGGTGCGTCTGAAGTCACACTCATCAACCTGCCCCTGCAAGCTGCCGCTGTACCTCGTCGTCGCTCAGGGAGTCGACCTCGGCCAGCAACACCGCATCAACCGCCACAGCGAGCCGCGCGACCGTGGTGTTGGCGAAGAACGTATCGAGCGGGATGTCGATCTCGAAGGCGTCGTTGATGCGCGACACAATCCGGATCGCCGGCAACGAATGACCGCCAAGATCGAAGAAGTCGTCATGGGCCCCAACGCGTGGTACGCCGAGCACCTCCTGCCAGATCTCTGCTAACGCGATTTCGACCGCTCCGGATGGTGCCGCGTAGGCTCCGCTCGCAAGCGCTCGAGCCGCGTCCGGCAGCGGCAGCCGCGTGCGATCGACCTTGCCGCTTGACGCGAGCGGCATGGCTTCGAGCGGCACAAAGTGCGATGGGATCATGAAAGCCGCCAGACGCTCGCCGAGGTGGGCACGAAGCTCCGCAACGTCTAATGGTCGGTCGGCGACATAGTAGGCCACCAGCCGATCCTGGCCTGTTGCAGGTGCATCGTCGTCGTAGCCGATCTCGCGCAGAATGCGGCGGACACGCGCCGGGTCGATCTCGTCGTCAAGCTCGTCGAGGGCTTCCTCCCGCGTTTTATGGCCCATGCGTACGTCCCAGCTATAGGGCAGGGCGTAGTTGTGAAAGCCGCGCTTCTGCTTGTGAATGTAGATGCCCACCTCGTTGATCAGGCAGTTCGTCGAGCGTCCGGTGTCAGATGGCCGCTCCCACAGGCCGTGCTCGCCAAGAAAGCGGTACAGCTCATCAAGCTCGACATCACAGTAGCGGAAGAAATCCACGAACTCGATCTGGTCGAGTGCCTGTTCGGCGCGGAAGACATCGACATCGAGCGAGCGCGAGATCAGATCGTCGCGCCGGTGGTAGGCGCGGCGGGCGCGGGCAATTGACTCATCGATCGTTTGCACGTCGAAGTTGGTGTCGGCGAACAACTCACCAGTCAGACGCGTCTCAAAGAACTGCCCGCGCGATAGGCCAGTGACAATCGCCCGCACACCCTTCTCCCGCGCGAGGTTGATCGCCATGGTGTAGATCGTCTTGAAACAGCCATTACACACATTCGCATAGCGCCTGAGGCTGTCCACAAAGATATCCTTCATGAACGGCGTCTCGCCCCACACATGGTCTACGCCAAGCGCAGCAGTGACGCGGCGGATGTTGGCCTTGGCCCCGTCCGAGATGTAGCCGTTGTCGAGCGTGAAGGTCAGCACGCGCAGCCCCATCGCCACCAGGTGATACAGCATATAGGTGCTGTCCTTGCCACCACTGAGCAGCGCCACGCAATCATACGCCCCGGTGGCCGAGGCCTTGAGACGCTCGGCGATGGCGCGCAGCTCGGCCATTTCCTTGAAGTATTGCTGCGCCTTGTCGCGGTAGCCATCGTACTCGCGGCACAGCGTGCAGACGCCTGCGGCATCATAGGTCACGCCCGGATAGTTCGACGCGAGGCCGCAGCGGGCGCAGAAACGATCTGCTGGCTTGGCGACAGCAGCGTGGTAGACGGCACGCACGTCTACCACCACCTCGCGGATCGCCGGATGGGTGAGCAGCGCCGCCTCGACCTCGCCGAGTTCGATCCGGAAGCCGCCGACCTTGACTTGATGATCGTTGCGACCGAGGAATTCGAGCTGCCCATCCGGCAGCCAGCGCGCAAGATCACCACTGCGATACATGCGCTCGCCTGGCACGAGTGCTGAATCTAGCTGTGAAGCGAATGGATCGGCCAGAAAGCGCTCGGCGTTCAGCTCCGGGCGCTTCAGGTAGCCGCGGCCCACGTTCGCGCCAGCCAGGTACATCTCGCCGATCACGCCAATCGCCGCCGGCTGGCCGCGTGCGTCGAGCACATACACGCGCATGTTGTCCGAGGGGTGCCCAATCGGCACCGATGCGCGCAGATCGCGCTCTGGCGCGAAGCGATGGATCATGCAGGCCACGGTCACTTCGGTCGGGCCGTATTCGTTGAACTGCGCGATCCGGCCATTCGATGCGCGATGGATTGCGCCAGCCAGCTCGGTTTTGAAATCTTCGCCGCCGACGATCAGGGTCTTCACCCGGCTACGCGCCAGGTCGAGGTCGCGCACCAGCGCAAGATGCGACGGCGTGAGCTTCACGACATCGACCGCGTTGTCCTGGAAGACGTCGCGAATGAGCATGCCATGCTTCGCCCGATCCGGGTAGATTCGCACCGTGCCGCCGGTGATCAGCGGCACATAGATCGAGGTAACGGTCAGATCGAATGCCAGCGACGAGTGCAGCGCCCAGGTCGTCGGCGTTTCGCCGGTGTACTGGTTCCTGGCCCACCAGAGGTAGCTCACGAGGTTGCGGTGCTCGATCATCGCGCCCTTGGGGCGGCCAGTGGTGCCTGAGGTAAAGATCAGGTAGGCAAGATCGTGTGGCCCAGCCCGCAGCGTGGGGTTCGCTGCCGGTTCGGCAGGCGCAGGTTCTTGGCCCAGAACGAAGAGCGGCAGACCGAAATGCGCAAAGCGCCGCGCCTGGTCGGGCTGTACTACACAGGCCGGCACGGCA
>Ga0224723_1001357_pt1 | contig 14882 bp, 13 predicted proteins | sample Balambano_FR2_Me_FD_161647 | JGI IMG/M metagenome (GOLD analysis project Ga0224723, IMG submission 161647) | Freshwater sediment microbial communities from Lake Towuti, South Sulawesi, Indonesia - Balambano_FR2_MetaG | ecosystem: Environmental > Aquatic > Freshwater > Lake > Sediment | place...
TCTCGACCCAGCGCTGCGTCGCCCCGGTCGCTTCGATCGCGAAGTCCAGTTTTGCGTTCCCGATCGCGAGGGGCGGCTAGAGATCCTCAAAATTCAAACCCGATCGATGCCGTTGGCAGCCTCGGTTGATCTGGAAACGATCGCTGACCTGGCGGTGGGATTGGTGGGCGCAGACCTGAAAGCAATTTGCCAGAAGGCAGCTTACACGGCTTTGCGTCGTCAGGTGCCTTCGCTGGAAGTTTCCATTCCAGACACGATGGTGGTCGATCAGAACGATTTTCTTCAGGCAATCAAAGCCACAAAACCCTCAACGCTGCGATCGGTTGAAGTCGAATTACCAGATGTGCTCTGGGAGCAGATTGGTGGGTTAGCAGCCGTCAAGCAAATCCTTCAGGAAACGGTTGAAGGTGCCTTGCTCTACCCAGAACTATATCAGCGCACTGGAGCGAAAGCGCCTCGCGGCATTTTGCTCTGGGGACCTCCTGGCACCGGTAAGACGCTGCTTGCCAAAGCGATCGCCTCTCAAGCCAAAGCCAATTTTATCGCCGTGAATGGAACTGACCTACTGAGCAAATGGGTTGGTGCGGCAGAGCAAGCCGTGCGAGAGCTGTTTACCAAAGCACGACAGGCGGCTCCCTGTGTAGTGTTTATTGATGAGATTGACACGGTGGCTCCAGCCAGGGGAACTTTTCAGGGCGATTCTGGCGTGAGCGATCGGGTTGTAGGTCAACTCCTGGTGGAACTGGATGGCTTGCAGGAGTGCTCGAATGTTTTACTGGTTGCTGCGACTAACCGACCCGAAGCACTCGATTCGGCACTGCTGAGAGCAGGACGTTTAGATTTGCAGCTCAAAATAGAATTGCCTGACCAAAACAGCCGTCTGGCAATCCTGCAAGTTCACAACGGCGATCGTCCTCTCAAACAAGTTGATTTGGTAGAATGGGCAGCCCGAACGGTCGGCTGGAATGGCGCAGACCTGGCTTTGCTCAGTAACCAGGCTGCACTAGAGGCAATTCGGCGCTACCGTGCTCAAGGACAGACTGACCCTAACTCAATTCAAATTACAACCGATGATTTTGCTGCCGCTTATCAATTGCTTGCCAGTCAAAAGCAGTAATTGACTTCTTTTTTATTTGCACAGTGATCGAAGATAATTGATAGCTGGTAGCGATTAATTAGCTGCAAATAACTGTTCTTTTGTTTGTCAAGATAATCGTGGCGATCGACTTAATTCTCATTGAGTCATCGTTCTTTTGCTGCATACACGCGGCGATCGGAATTCAGTATTTACCACAGGTACATTCACTAAGATTTGAATAATTTTCAGCGTTTACGCTAGCTTCTTTTGAGTCTTGAACTATCTATGCTGTTTTGTAACGCTAGGCTCTCCGAAAAATTTAAGAGGAGCAAAGCATTTCAGAGTTCTCAAAATTCAGTATTTTAGGTGAACAAATCATGGCTGTTGAAAAAGTAAATTCATCCTCTAGTCTGGCAGAAGTTGTCGATCGCATCCTCGACAAAGGAATTGTTGTTGACGCTTGGGTTCGTGTATCTCTGGTTGGAATTGAACTGCTGGCTGTAGAAGCCCGTGTGGTGATTGCCTCTGTAGAAACCTACCTGAAGTACGCCGAAGCCGTTGGTCTAACTGCTCAGGCTGCGGTTCCCGCTGCTTAATTCATTTGAACTGGGGAGCAAAACATGACTCCCCAGTTTCCCTGATGTGATCTGTGTTCCCAACCTCACCGGAGGAGGTTTTCGTGACTGCACTTAAAGACCAATGGCAACAACAAAGACAACAGCGCCAGCAACAATTAGCCCAACGTCAGCAACAGGTGCGTCAAATGCTGGCTGTGTTTCAGCAAGAACGACAGCTCAAGGCGGAACAGCTCCGCGATAATCTAAGCCTACTTCAGATTGAGCGGCAGCACGAAACGCATCAGTTTCTGACGCGGGTGAATCAACAGCGTCAAATTGAAGCGGAGTATTTGACTGTTTTGCTGAGCAATTTTTCACTGACGCTACGATCGCAGACGGCTGATTTTTTGACAGCAAAAGCCGCTGATCGATCGCTCATGACGCAACAGCTTTCTCAAGATTTAAGCCATTTTCGTAGCCAGCTCAATGCCTCAGTTGCCGCTTTGCGAACAGTTCTACAGACACGCGTGCAATCGCTCCAGGCAGAGACGCAAACCTTGTTGTCGGCAAGTAATCGCTATCGGGTGCGAATGCGGCGGCAGCAGGTGCGAGATCTATCATCTTTCGTTGTTGCTCTCCAAACTCAGGTGCAAGACTATTTGGTTGAATTAGAATTGCTGCGTCAAGAGCGAGCACAGCAATTGCATCACCGTTTGCAACAAAGCCACGATCGCCGTCTGTCAGACATCAATGCTTTATTTCAACAGTTGGCTGAGTTTCGCGCTGAGCTACAGCGTGACCGGGCAGCGTTGAGCAGGCTGGTGTGGGGAGACGCAGTTGATCAACCGATGGCTGTTGAACCACAGGTCGATCGATTGGTAGGAGATAGAATCAACAGTTTGCCAAGCGATAGCCAGCCAATTTGTCAGTCACAAATTTTGCAGTCATCTGTTCCATCCAGTACTGGCTCAGATGCTCCAACCGAAATTTTGGAGCGCGTGATTCCATCGCTGAATATTCAATCAAACTCAGCGCAGCTCGAACAAGTCATTTACAACTACATTTACCAGGCTCAAGGGGCGCGGCTCTCCGAGATCGAATCTGCCCTTGGAGTCAATCGCTTTCAAAGTGTTGATGCTCTGCGTGCCCTGATTAGAAGAGGATTGATCACCCAACGTGATCGCATTTACTTGATTCAAGAGGAAGTTAGGCTGTGACTACCGTTTTGCAAGCCCGCCCCCGGCGATTTGTCAGCACTCCCTCGATCGAGCGAGTTGCAACCAGAGCTTTACGCTACCTTCAATCTGGCTTCTCTGTGCATTTGCGCGGTCCTGCTGGAACTGGCAAGACCACGCTTGCCCTGCACCTCGCGGATCTGCTCAACCGTCCCATCATGCTGCTGTTTGGCGACGACGAGTTTAAAACCTCTGATCTGATTGGCAATCAGTCAGGCTACACCCGCAAAAAGGTTGTGGATAATTTCATTCACAGCGTTGTCAAAGTTGAAGATGAACTGCGGCAGAATTGGGTTGATTCGCGCCTGACCCTTGCCTGCCGAGAGGGATTTACGCTGGTCTATGACGAATTCAATCGCTCTCGCCCAGAAGTCAATAACGTTTTGCTGTCAGCACTCGAAGAAAAATTGCTGGTGCTGCCTCCCAGCGGCAATCGTACAGACTACATTCGGGTAAACCCACACTTCCGCGCCATCTTCACCTCCAATCCCGAAGAGTATTGCGGTGTTCACGCTGCTCAAGATGCCCTACTCGATCGCATCGTCACGATTAACATCCCGGAACCAGACGAGCTGACACAGCAGGAAATCTTGGTGCAGAAGACAGGGATCGATCGAGAAGGGGCACTGTCTATTGTGCGGCTGGTCAAGAATTTCCGAAGTCGCACGGGCACAGACAAGTCTTCTGGCTTGCGCGCCTGCCTGATGATTGCCAAGGTTTGTCATGAGCATGAGATTCTGGCAGTAGTTGAAAACGGGGAGTTCCGTGATATCTGTGATGACGTGCTGCTCTCTCGTGTCAGTCTGCCGCTTGATCAAGCAACCCAACTGCTGAGAGAAGCATTCAACCAGCGAATTAACAGCGAATCTGCTCAGTTCAGTTCTCTAAAATCACACTCTGCGCTGAACGTCGAAGATGCACTGCAACCAGCATCGATCGCGACTTCGATTGTGGCTGAAATAGCAGTCCCAGAACCTGAAGCAGAGGAAGTTGCCTACGAACAAGATGTTTATCGCTACTTAAATCAGTTCCAAGGTGCGCGTTTGTCAGACATCGAAACAGCATTGGGAATCACTCGATTTCAAACCGTGAACGCTTTGCGAGCACTCATTAGTAAGGGTTTATTGCACAACAGCAATCTTGCTGAGCGAGTTGCTGCACCTGCCGCTTCCAAAAGAGGTGAGCACGCATGACCCCAATCACTCCAACCCGCTCATCAGCAAACTCAACCCGCACGATCGCCACAGCAACTTCTGGATCAACGCTTGCCGATGTCCTAGAGCGAGTGCTGGACAAAGGCATTGTGATTGCCGGAGATATCTCAGTTTCAGTTGGCTCTACAGAACTCTTGAGCATTCGTATTCGCCTACTGATTTCCTCGGTAGACAAAGCCAAAGAGATGGGTATCAATTGGTGGGAGAGTGACCCATATCTCAGCGGACAATCACGGCAGCTTTTAGAAGCCAATCAACAGCTTCAGTCACGCATTGCAGATTTAGAAACAGAACTGCGAGCGCTAAAAGCAGCGCAGGCATCGTGACGGTTGTGAGCTACTTCAACCCAACATTCATCCAACAGTTACTGTCAATCCGTTTTTAAGATGATTCGCGTCAAGACTATGAAGCAAGCGGCGACAAGCCGGGTCATTCCCAGCTTTCGATCGACTCGCGCACGCAATCGACTACACAGCGTTGATATCGACCAACAGCGCATCATTGTCGGCTGTGCTCAAATCGTCGAACAGGAATTTTTGCGGCAGCGGCGCATTCAGATGTGGCAAAACCGATTCGGGCTGGGAAAACTACGATAACTTCACCTTTTTAGTCAGCGCATTAATTCAAGGTATGCCCCCTTTTGACTCGTCAATTCAACAAACCGCTGACCCTGCCGTTCAACGTTTATCAGAACCCAACGCTGGCTTAGCCCCACTCCTGCTAACCGTGGTCGAACTGGTGCGGCAACTCATGGAAGCTCAGGTAATTCGCCGAATGGAGGCAGAAGTACTTAGCGATCACGATCTAGAGCGAGCAGCCAACAGTTTGCAAAAGCTGGAGGAACAGGTCGTTCAGCTTTGTGAGGTATTTGAGATTGATCCGGCTGACCTGAATATTGACCTGGGCGAAATCGGCACACTATTACCCAAGGCAAACGGCTACTACCCAGGCGAAACTTCTGCGAATCCGTCAATTCTAGAACTGCTCGATCGTCTGTTGCACACAGGAGTCGTTGTTGAAGGAATGGTTGACCTGGGGCTGGCGCAACTGAACCTGATCCATGCCAAGCTTCAGCTCGTACTCACCTCTAAGCCAATTTAACTGGGTATTCTGATGGGAAGTCTTTACCTCTACGGCATTTTTCTAGCTCCTGCCCCCGAAGATTTATTGTTGCAGGGGTTGGATCAGCAGCCGGTGCAAACTTATGAGATGAATGGATTTGCGTTTCTCTATTCAGCGGCACAGCAGCAGCGGTATCTTGCTAGTCGCCGCAATCTGTTAGGACATGAGCGGGTGCTGGAGCAGGCAATGGAAGCAGGCTATCGCACACTCCTGCCATTGCAGTTCGGGTTAACGATCGAGGACTGGGAAACGGTCAACGAGCAATTAATTGTGCCGCAGGGTGAAACCTTAGAGCGGCTGTTCGCTAAGCTCAACGGACGGCGCGAAGTTGGAGTCAAGGTGTTTTGGGAGCCAACTGCTGAGCTAGAAGCGGTGATAGCAGAAAACGAAGCGCTGCGGGCTGAGCGCGATCGACTAGAGGGCAAATCCCTCAGCATTGAGCAGATCGTGCAGGTGGGACAGGCGATCGAACAAGCCATGACTGAGCGCAAGCAAGCCGTGATTGATGAATTTCAGAACACGCTGAATCCGTTGGCAATCGAAACGGTAGAAAACGACGGGCTGACAGACACCATGATCTACAACGCTGCCTATCTCATTCCCTGGGAAGCTGAGCCGCAGTTTAGCGAATCTGTAGAAGTCCTCGATCGCCACTTCAATCAACGCTTACGCATTCGCTACAACAGCTTCACTGCACCATTTAACTTCGCTCAGCTCAACGAGCAGCACTGAAATTTTGCGGGAGGCAATATCTGATGTTCTTTGACCTACTCCTAACTCCCTTGACGGCACCCATGACCGGAATTGCCTGGGTGGGTGAAAAAATTTTAGACCGGGCAAGCGCAGAACTGGATGACAAGGAAAACTTGAGTAAACAACTGCTGGCACTGCAACTGGCATTTGATATGGGCGACATTCCTGAAGATGAGTTTGAAGCTCAAGAGGAAGCACTGCTCCTGGCGATCCAGGCGTTAGCAGAGCAGGTAACTGAGCCAGCAGCGTAGCACATCGGCTCTGGGGTTCGGCTCCAGAAACGGTTGAAAGCCAAAAACTTTTGGGCGATCGACGGGCAGGTCGATCGCTTTGCAGTAGAATGACCTTCTGTGGAACTTGTGCAAACGATTCTCAGAGTGGCGGCAATTATTTGTTCCTGAGTTTGAAATTGCCATTCATAGATGTGCTCCCTTGATTTTTGCTCTCCCTACCTGCTAATCATGCCTAAGGTTCTTGTTTCTGATCCCATCGATCAAGTTGGAATTGACATCCTTTCACAGGTTGCCCAGGTCGATGTCAAAACGAATTTATCGCCTGAAGAACTGGTACGTATCATTCCAGATTACGACGCACTAATGATTCGGTCGGGCACCCGCGTCACCAAAGAAATGATCGAAGCTGCAACCCAGCTCAAGATCATTGGACGAGCAGGCGTTGGGGTCGACAATGTGGATGTGCCTGCTGCAACCCGTAAGGGAATTGTTGTCGTCAACTCCCCTGAGGGAAACACCGTTGCCGCTGCGGAACACGCGATCGCCATGATGCTGGCACTCTCTCGCCACATCCCAGAAGCAAATCTGTCTGTCAAAAACGGTAAATGGGACCGCAAAAGCTTCACAGGTGTCGAAGTTTACAAAAAAACGCTGGGGATCGTGGGGTTGGGCAAAATTGGCTCTCATGTTGCAACTGCTGCCAGAGCAATGGGAATGCGGCTGCTCGCTTATGACCCCTTCCTGTCGATCGAACGCGCCGAGCAGTTGGGCTGTCACTTGGTCGAGCTAGATTTGCTGTTTCAAGAGTCAGACTATATTACGCTTCACATCCCCAAAACACCAGAAACTCATCATTTGATCAACCAGGCGGCGCTGGAGAAGATGAAGCCCACTGCCCGCATTATTAACTGTGCGCGGGGCGGGATCATTGATGAGGCAGCCTTGGCAGAGGCGCTGCGGCAAGGCAGAATCGCTGGAGCTGCGCTGGATGTCTATGAAACTGAGCCACTGGGCGAATCGCTGCTGCGATCGTTGGGTAAAGAAGTCGTACTCACGCCCCACCTGGGGGCTTCAACCGAAGAAGCTCAGGTGAATGTGGCGATCGATGTGGCAGAGCAAATCCGCGATGTGCTGTTGGGTCTGCCTGCCCGCTCTGCGGTCAACATTCCGGGTCTGCGTCCCGACCTTTTAGAGAAGATGCGTCCGTATCTGCAACTGGCAGAAACGTTGGGCAACTTGGTCAGTCAGCTCAGCGGCGGACGCATTGAATCGCTCAATGTGCGGCTACAGGGCGAATTGGCGACCAATGAAAGTCAGCCTGTGGTGGTTGCTGCCCTCAAAGGCTTGCTCTCTCATGCGCTGCAAGAGCGCGTCAACTACGTCAATGCCAGCATCGAAGCCAAAGAGCGGGGCATTCACGTCACTGAAACGCGAGATGCTCAAGTCAGAGACTACACCGGATCGCTGCATCTATCTGCTAAAGGCTCTTTGGGCGAACATTCAGTCACGGGAGCGCTGCTGGGCGATGATGAGATTCGGATCACGGATATTGACGACTTCCCGATTAACGTGCCACCAAGCCGCTACATGCTGTTTACGCTGCACCGCGACATGCCGGGGATCATTGGCAAAATCGGCTCTTTGCTGGGTAGCTTTAACGTCAATATTGCCAGTATGCAGGTCGGGCGAAAAATCGTTCGCGGCGATGCTGTAATGGTGCTGAGCATTGATGACCCGCTTCCAGAAGGCATTTTGGCAGAGATCACCAAAGTTCCGGGTATTCGTGATGCCTACACGGTGACGCTCTAGTTCTCAAAACGCTCAACTATCAGCATTTCAATGAGCAGGCGTTGATTAGAGTGGAAATGCCTGCTCATTTTCTATTTTGATGACGATGAGTGAACTGAAAAAGTGGAAGACGCTGCGGTCACAGTTTGTTTTCAATCATCGCTGGTATAAGGTTCGACGCGATCGGGTTGAACTGCCCAACGGCACGATCGTCGATGATTTTTTCTTGAGTGTTAGACCCGATGTAGCAATGGTCTTTCCTGTGACGGCAACGCAAGAAATTGTGTTTGTGCAGCAATATCGGCACGGTGCAGGAGAAGTACTGCTCGAACTTCCGGCAGGCACATTTCATCCCGATCAGGAACAGCCAGAAGCAGCAGCGCTCCGAGAACTTCAACAAGAAACCGGGTATGTGGCTGAGCGACTGGTCAAGCTCGCCACGCTGCACGACAATCCCGTAAAAGACACCAATAAAATTCATTTATTTCTGGCTGAGCAGGTGCAACAGATCGATCGACAGGACCTGGACATCACCGAAGACATCGAAATTGTGTTGATTCCGCTCAATCGGGTTACAGCAAAAATTCTTCAGGGAGACCTGCGGGTATCAGGAACAGTTGCGGCTGTGTTTCTAGGGTTGAACTATCTCAAATCAAAAATCTAGCTCACGCTCAACCAGAGTTAGAATTTGCTGATTCTGAAGTGGGAGTGTCAAGATCAAAGCAGACACGTTCTCAAGGTCTTATGCCGGAACTGCAAGTTTCGATCGCCCGTCACTACCACGATCGCACCAAATACGCCCCAAGCACGATCGCAGCAAAATCTCAGCCGCTGAACTGGGCAAAACAGCCGAATTCCTTTAAGGAATACAAGATTGGGGCAGTCTATGACCTGAAGCCATACCTGACGAATACCCCAGACCTGACGGGCACTGAGGGCGAATGGCAGCGGCTCTCGCGTCTGCTGTTCTGTAGCTACGGGCTGACGGCAAAAATGTTGACCGAGGGCGGAGCGCCAGTTTATTTGAGGTCAGCCCCTTCCGCAGGCGGACTTTATCCGGCAGAAATCTATTTAATTTCTCGCGGCACGCCGCTGTTACCGGTAGGGCTGTATCACTACCAGACCAGAACTCACGCGCTTGTGCACTTTTGGGATAGCGAGGTGTGGAACAGCCTGCAAAATGCCTGTTTCTGGCATCCAACGCTCGACAACACACAGTTGGCAATCGGAATTACAGCCGTGTTTTTTCGATCGGCATGGCGATATCAAGACCGCGCCTATCGCCGCATTTTTTTAGACACCGGACACCTGCTTGGCAATCTCGAATTAGCAAGCGCCATCAACGACTACCGCCCGCACCTGATTGGCGGCTTTCAGGATGAAGCGCTTGATCAAATGCTGTATCTCGATAGTGAACAAGAGGGAACGATCGCCGTGCTGCCGCTGGCAGATTTGCTAGAAGTGCGTCAGAACCTGCCCTTAGCCGCAACAACGCTGCCCTCCAGAACGCAGGTTGACTACCCTAATATTCCTGACGGCGAGCTGCTGGCATATTTTCACCGCGCGACTCAAATTACAGAAGCTTCCAGTCCCGGCTTCAGCAAATTGGCTGAGACCGTCACAGCAGAGCTGTCAGAAGATAAATACAACTTTCCGTTTTGCCTAAAAGTCTCAACGACCACTGCGCCGATCGACTGGGGGGAACAATTAATCGGTTTAGAAAGCACGCTGCTGAAGCGGCGATCGACTCGCGCTTACAGCGGTGAAACGCTGACGCTAGAGGAACTGAAAGCAATATTAGACTTTGCCTACCAGCCCCAGCACTATATCGAGCAAGGGTTGGATCGATCGCCCGACTATTTTGACCTGAACTTGATTGAAACGTTTGTTGCAGTGTCGGGAGTTGAAGGACTGGAAGAAGGCTGCTACTATTACGCACCGAAAGCTCAAGAGCTGCGTCAAATTCGCTTTAAGAATTTCCGGCAAGAACTCCACTTTCTTTGTTTGAGACAGGAGCTGGGGCGCGATGCAGGAGCGATTGTTTTTCACACGGCTGACCTGCAAACTGCAATCGCGCTCTATGGCGATCGGGTTTACCGTTACTTGCACATGGATGCTGGGCATCTGGGACAGCGGCTCAACCTCGCGGCGATTTATTTAGGCGTGGGAGTTAGTGGGATTGGTGGCTTCTTCGATGACGCGGTCAATGAGGTACTGGGGATTCCCACTGGCGAGGCTGTTTTATACGTCACGACTCTCGGACGACCGGCTTGAAGGCTTGCCAGTCATTAGTGCTGCCCAAGCAGAGGCAGGTTCACTGAGTCCTGCTTTGGATAGATAGGCGATTCGCCCACCAGCCCCTAAAATCATCCGTGAGATGGGTGACGGGACGAGTTCGATCGTCCGAAGTCAAAGTTAGCCAAGTCGTCGGGAGACGTTGCCGTGGAACAGTGGACGCGCGGGTTGGGTGCGATCGGGATAATCGTCCTGGTCTTGCTGACCGCAACAATTTTGATCGCCTACTTCCGGGGAACCTTTCGCAGGCGCGTTGGCTACAGCATGATGAACGTTCCACAGGTGCAGGATGACACCTTCTTTCTGGTGCTTCCCGGACTGGCATCTTCTTTGCCCACTCAGGCACAGCCCACCGATTTTTTGATTGAATCTGATGCCCTCTATGCAGCACGGCTGAAGGCAATTCAAAGCGCTCAGCAAACGATCCACTTTGAAACTTTCTATATGACACCTGGGAAACGGGCGGATGATTTTGCGGTTGCGATTGCAGAACGAGCGCGATCGGGGGTGCAGGTGCAGCTCAACATTGACGCCCACGGCTCGCGCAGAATGCCCCACACCTACTGGCAGTTTTTGCGATCGGCAGGCGTTGAGCTAGGGTTTTTCCAAACCTTCACCTGGAAAGCACCGCTCGACTACAATGCCCGGACGCACCGCAAAATGCTGCTGATTGATGGTGAAGTGGCTCTGGTCGGCGGTGCAGGTGTTTCAGACGAATGGGATGGCAAAAGCAAAACTGGCAGCAGCGCTCCGTGGCGCGATTTTGAAGTGCGATATGAAGGCGCGCTCGTTACTGTCCTGGAAGGCGTGTTTATGGAAAACTGGGCACGGGTCGCAGGCAAACTAAACCTCAGTTCTCAGGTGTTTCGTCATCTGCCTGTCCAGGGACAGCCCGCATTTGTGACGACCGGAAATTTTTCCATTCAGGATTCGGCTCTGCGAATCTTGTTTCACACCAGCATTTTGGCAGCGCAACAGCGGCTGTGGATTGGCAGCCCCTATCTCGTGCCCGATCGCAGCACGCGTCGAGCGCTGATTCGGGCAGCGCAGCGAGGCGTAGATGTGCGAATCCTGACGATGGGGGTGCACAACGACAAGCCGTTTGTTTACTACACCGCGCGTGAGCTATATCAGGATTTGCTCGAAGGCGGAGTCCGCATTTATGAATATCAGCCCAACATGATGCACGCCAAAGTGCTGTTAGTAGACGATCGCTGGGTCAGTCATGGCAGCACTAACCTGGATGAGCGCAGCTTCTTTATCAACGACGAGCTGAATGTGTCGGTGAGTGATTGCGGCTTAGCGACGCAAATTGAAAAGTTTCTGATTCAGTCTTTTGCCAACAGTGTTCGCATTACCCCAGAGCAGTGGCAACAACGTCCCCTGTGGCAGCGAGCAAGAGGGCAATTTGGATTGATTTTTCGATTGTTGTTCTAGGGGCTGTCATCAATTACCTGCCGAATGTCATGCTGACTGAGCATGACAGCCCCTAGCTGGGTTAATTAGATCGGGCGCGATACTGTCGATTCCTCAAGGTTTTCGAGATCAATTGATGACGCGCCCTAGGACACGTCATCCATTCTTCGCCAAACGCTTGTGCTGAATTCATTCAACTGCTGGCAAAGCAGTTCGACGTACCAAAATCAGGTATTAAAATTAAGTCAGGTGCTTCCTCCCGGCAAAAGCTGGTTGAGATTAACTCTGATGCCCAGGCTCAGTGAGGGTGATTCCCTCTGAAGACGATCGAACATATGGCTCTACCCTCATGGCTGTGTGACCTGACCAACAGCCTCCAATCCTTTGTAAATCGCGTCGTGCAACGTCCGCTGCTCCGACTGTTGACGGTGATGCTGGCGCTGCTGCTGGCAAGCTGCGCCCTGCCGCAGGTGAGTGCCGAAGAACGGCTGTTTCTCAATTTGTCTCTAGAATTTCTGGACGACTATCAACTGCCACGTCAGGAGTTTGCAGGCACGCCTGTACGGGGGCTGTCTGCGCTGGCTTACGATCGCCAAACTAACCGCTTCTATGCGCTGTCAGACGATCGCAGTCAGTATGCACCCGCCCGCTTCTACACATTGAGGTTAACGGTATCGGATGACGTAGGGCAAATCGGCATTGGTGGGGTCGAGATCGAGCAGGTCACGCTGCTCAGTCAAGCGGATGGTCAACCGTATGCCGCCGGATCGATCGACCCCGAAGGATTTGCTTTATCGCCTCGCCAATCTGCCTTTATTGCCAGCGAAGGAGTGGCGCGAGACGGCATCGCTCCTTTTATCGACGAATTTGATTTAGCCACAGGACGCTGGCAGCGGCGATTGCCGATTCCGCAGCGGTTTGTTCCCCAATTAAATCTGACCAGCGGCGTGCAGGATAATCTTGGCTTTAAGGCGTTGACCCTGAATCCCGGAGGCTACAGTACAGCCTGGCTAGAGCCGTTTCGCCTGTTTGCGGCGACAGAATTTGCCTTACAGCAAGACGTTCATCCATCTGACTCCGAGCAGCCGGTCTACAGCCGCTTTTTGCACTATCTGATTGGCGATGAGCTGCCGACGCTGATTTCAGAGCACTTCTACCCGATCGATCCGCCGCCGCTGGGCGCAACCAATGGGCTGACAGAACTGTTAGTGCTCGATCAGGGCGGGCACTTTTTAAGTCTGGAGCGATCGTTTGGCATGGGTGGGGCAGGCGCACGCATTTTTCAACTGGCAACAGGCGGCGCGACTGACACTTCAACGATCCCCGCTCTGAGCAGCGACCTCAGTGGCATCAATCCCATCCGCAAGCGGCTCTTGCTAGATCTGGGCGAATCAGGCATAACGCTCGACAATCTGGAGGGCATGACGCTGGGACCACAGCTTCCAGATGGCACTCGCAGCTTGCTGCTGGTGAGCGACGACAATTTCAACGATGAGCAGTTTACGCAGTTTCTGCTGTTTCGGCTTCGGGGACTGCCAGAGGCGATTTAGCGGGCTAAAGTACAGCAGAAATCTCGTCGGTGATGCGGACCTTGCCTTGACGAATGGCATACAGCAGGCGATCAATCGCCGACAAATCTTCGTCGCTCAAAGAGTCTTGGAGCAGGGCAGCCATTAGCCCGTAGCGGTCGGCAAGTGTGAGGACACCAGACGCGATCGTGTGGGCGAATAGCCCAGGAAAGGCGGTTGGAAGTAGGCTAACCCGGGATAGCACAGTGACGATTCAGGAACTCCGGAGGTCGATGCCAACTATCATCGGATGTTTCATGAGCTTGCCTGGTGATCAAGTCAGGTGATTCATGTGATTTTTCTGAGGCGTTTCAGTGACAGCAATCACAATCCCCGGTTTGTCGGCAAGCGTGATTGCCGAAGAGGAAGCTACGGCAAATCAGCTTGCGGCATCAGAGCGACGATCGCCGCCACCAGCGCGGCTGCGTCAACGGGCTTAGCAACGTGGCGCTGAAACCCAGACGCGAGTGCTCTTTGGACATCTGTTTCACTGGCATAAGCCGTCAGCGCAATTGCTGGAATCTCACCGCCCTGGTCAGCAGACCGCAATCGCACCTGCTGAATCAGCGTGTAGCCATCAACGGCTGGCATCCCGATGTCAGTGATCAGCAGATCAGGTTGAACCGCGCTCAGAGCAGTCAGGGCTTCTGCTGAGGACGACACGACAAAAACGATCGCCCCATACTCCTCCAGGGTGAATGACAGGAACTCACGCATATCTGGCTCATCATCAACAATCAGCACTCGCAAATTCGCCAGCGCCTGCGAGGGAAGCGGGGGCGCTGCGTCCTGAGGGTTGGCTGGCTCGATTGCCATCTCTGGGGTCTGCGTTACCTCAGAACGCGGCTCTGCGCTGGTTCGCAGCAGCGGCAGTTTGACCGTAAAAGTCGCCCCCTGTCCGACTCCCGGACTGGCTGCCTCAACCGTGCCGCCGTGCAGCTCTGCCAGATGCCGGACGATCGCCAATCCCAGTCCCAGTCCGCCAAAGGTGCGGGTGGTCGTGCTGTCTGCCTGACGAAAGTAATCAAAGACATGCGGCAAAAATTCTGGGCTGATGCCTCTGCCGGTGTCGCGAACCGTAAGCTGCACGAAACGGGCAGGACCGTCGCTGTTGGCGCTGTAGTCATCGTGCCTGCTCTGCTCTAGCTGCACTTCGACCCGCCCGCCAGCGGGCGTGAATTTGACCGCATTCGAGAGCAGATTCCAAACAATTTGCTGAAGGCGACTGGCATCGCCAGCGATCGTCAATGGAGCGGCGGCAGATGGGGCGGCGGCAGATGGGCTGTCAGAGCGCTGCTTCATTGTCTCAGTGTCTTCAGCCGCCTCGTCCAAAATGTCAAACGCCAGGTCGATCGATTTGGCTTCGGCAGACAGGCGCACCGTTTCTAGCGCTGCTTCAACTACGGAAATCAGCGAGACTGGCGCGATCGTCAGGCTGAGCTTGCCGCGAATGATGCGAGAGACATCCAGCAAATCTTCGATTAGCTGAGCCTGAATGCGGGCGTTGCGCTCGATCGTTTCCAGCGCCCGCTGTGTTGATTTAGCATCAAAGCTGCGGGTTTGCAATAGCCTTGACCAACCGAGAATCGGATTGAGGGGCGATCGCAGTTCATGAGACAGCAC
>Ga0224723_1001358_pt1 | contig 14875 bp, 14 predicted proteins | sample Balambano_FR2_Me_FD_161647 | JGI IMG/M metagenome (GOLD analysis project Ga0224723, IMG submission 161647) | Freshwater sediment microbial communities from Lake Towuti, South Sulawesi, Indonesia - Balambano_FR2_MetaG | ecosystem: Environmental > Aquatic > Freshwater > Lake > Sediment | place...
CGCCAGCGCCAGCACACTCTGCTCGGTCGCCTGCGTTGCGGGCAGTTCGCCGCCGATTTCGCCCTGCGCCATGACGACGACACGATGGCTCACAGCGAGAATTTCCGGCAATTCGCTGGAGATCATCAGCACCGCTACACCTTGCTTGGCGATCTCGCGGATCAGCAGATGAACTTCGTTCTTCGCGCCCACGTCGATTCCGCGCGTCGGCTCGTTCAAAATCAGCACGCGCGGTTCTCGCGCCAGCCATTTGGCGATGACGACCTTTTGCTGGTTGCCGCCACTCAAGCCTTCGATATTGACGTGTGGCGACGCGGCGCGCACGTTCAGGCGCTTCGTCCATGCCTGCACCGTTGTATTGATGCTGCGCCCGTTGAGGATGCCGCTGTTCGTCACACGGTCCAGCAGCGACAGCACCATGTTCATCTTCACATCCATCGCCAGCACCAGTCCCAACCCCTTGCGATCTTCCGGTACGTAGGCGATGCCCGCCTGGATAGCGTCGGCGGGCGTGCGAAAGGCGACGGGTGTGCCGTCGATCAGGATTTGTCCGGCGTGCGGGCGCAGCGCACCAAACAACAGTTCGGCAAGCTGCGTGCGCCCTGCGCCGACCAGCCCCGCCAGCCCGACGATCTCGCCAGCGCGCAGCGTCAGGTTGACACTGCGCACCCATTTGCCCCAACTCAGCCCGCGCGCCTCCAGAATCGGTGCGCCCGCACTACGACCTTCCGTAGCGGCGATGCTTTCGACCTTGCGCCCGACCATCTGCTCGATCAACTGCGCCCGCGTGTAATCGTGTGCGCTGCGCGTGTCGATATGTTTGCCATCACGCAGCACCGTGATGCGGTCGGCAAGCTTGAAGACTTCTTCCATGCGATGCGAGATGTAAACAATGCCGACGCCTTTTTCCTTCAGCCGCCGGATGAGTGCGAACAATGTCTCTTCTTCTGATTGTGTCAGTGATGAGGTCGGTTCATCCATGACGATGATCTGCGGGTTGCGGCGGGCAGCGCGAGCGATTTCGACCATCTGTCGTTCGCTGATGGCGAGGCTGGCAAGCGGTGTGCGCGGGGCGATCTTTAGGTGCAAGTCTGCCAGTACGCGCGCCGCCTCATCATACAGCTTCCCCCACTGCATCTGTCCCAGGCGCGTCGGCTCCTGCCCAAGCATGATATTGCGCCCGACATCCAGGTTGTCCAGCACCGTCAATTCCTGATAGATCATGGCGATCCCAAGCGCCTGACCCGCCACCGGATCGCTGATGCGCACAGCGCGCCCGTTGACCTCAATGCTGCCGCTGTCCGGCTGGTACGCGCCAGACAGGATTTTCATGAGCGTGCTTTTGCCCGCGCCGTTTTCGCCCATCAGGACATGCGTTTCCCCCGCCAGCACATCAAAGCTGACGTTATCGAGCGCCTGCACGCCGGGAAACGCTTTCGAGATGCCGCGCAAACTCACGAGCGGGCTGGTATTGACGGTCATATTTTGCGTCCGTAAATAAAGGTTCTCAGTTCAGAGTGCAGGGTGCAAAGTGCATCTTTATCGCGTTTGGGCAATTCACCCCACTCCATCAGACCTGCTGCCATTGTCTGACAAGGTTGCTTCAATACACTCTGCACTTTGCACTCTGCACTAAAATCTCATCACACGGACGAGGCATGCCTCGTCCCTACTACGATCCGGGCGTCGCCGTCGGCTCGGCAGGTTCCCACGGCGCGGTAATGCCGGGATAGAGTTCGTCCCACTTCTCGCGGTAGTCTTCGCCCGTCACGAGGATCGTCGGTACGAGCAGATCGGGCGCGACTTCCTGACCGAGCGCCTGCTTGCAGAAGGCGTCAATGCCCGCCTTGCCCTGCACGAGCGCCTGCTGCCCCGCCAGCGACAGGATAATCTCAGGGCTGTTACCGCTCGCCTGATCTTCAAATTGCTGGAAGCCCGCGCGTTCCGCATCATAACCGGACAGCTTGATGTCCAGCCCTGACGATTGAATCGCCGCCAGCGCGCCATTCACCGCCAGGCTCCAGGTCGCGAAGATCGCCTTCAGGTTCGGGTTCGCCTGGATCATGTTCTCAGCCGCTGCCAGCGCTTCGTCCTGGCTGAGGACAGGCTGGAAAGCGACCAGTTCCCATCCCGCTTCGGTGATGGCGTCGCGTGTGCCGTTTTCGCGGTCAACAATTGTGCTGAGCGCCAGCGGAATGTGAATAACGCCGATTTCGCCTACTTCCTCGAACGTGTCGAGCAGGAACTTGCACGAGTCGTAGCAGCCTTCGTAGCTGGTGGAATTCATCAACGTCAGCAGTTCGCCTTCTGCGGGCGGACCGCCGATGACTACGACCGGAATCTCTGCTTCGTTCGCCTGCAACACTGCCGACGACAGCGTGTCGCCATCGACCGCGATTAGGAAGATGCCGCTGACGCCCTGCTGAATGAACGACTCGACCTGGCTCAACTGCACCGATGCATCGAAATTCGCTTCGGTGACGATTAGCTCAATGCCATACGCTTCCGCCGCTTCCTGCGCGCCCTGAATTGTCAGGTTGATGAAGTCGTCAGTACGGTGGTTGACGCCGAACGCCATCGAAATGCCCATCTCGCGGATCATCTCGATTTCTTCATCGGTCAGCGCAACATCTGCCGCCGTCGCCACGTTCATCATTTCAGCGTCGGGTGTGGCGGTGGCGTCCTGCGCCAGCAGCTTGAGGACGGGGCTGACGGCAAGCCCGCCGCCCATCGCCGCCATCAGCTTGAGGATTGCGCGCCGTGAAAGTGTATTCTTCTTCATGATGTCTCTCCTGATGTTTCTTTACACAACACTCGTTCAACGTATCAGCGGGGCAAGCCCGCAGGGATACCTACTTTTGTTACACACCATGCCAGCGCAGCGTGTAAGAATTTGTTTCGTCGCCTGGCTCGATGACCAGCTGTCCATCCACATGGCTGCATGTCACGACACGCGAATGCCCTTCTTTGTCATAGAGGCGGAAGTTGAAATCCCCTTGCCCGGCGTACACATCCAGTGTCAGCCGTGACCAATCCTGCGCCCCCGTGTGCGGCGCATCCTCGCATGTGGGGATGATCGCCCCGCCGCGCACGAACAGCGGCAGAGTGTCCAGCGGCGCGTGGACCGTGATCCAGCGTCCGCCCGCCTCATGGTTGTAGATGGTGTCCGTCCAGAAGTCGTACCACACGCCTTTGGGCAGATAGACCTTGCGGCTGGTGCGCTCATCAACGATGGGCGCGACCAGCAGCGCTTCGCCGAACATCCACTGGTCATCGATGCTGGCTACTGTCGGGTCGTCCTGCCAGTCCAGCAGCAGCGGGCGCTGCATCGGCAGACAGGTTTCGACGCAGCGCTGCGCCGTACTCCACACATATGGCATCAGGCGGTAGCGCAGTTTGGCGTATTTGCGGAAGATCTCGACCGCCTGCTCACCAAACGCCCAGGGTTCACGGTGGATCGGTCCGTGTGCGCGCGGGTGGCTGACGAACAAGCCCGCCTGCGCCCAACGGATGTAGAGTTCTGGCGTCGGTGTGCCGCCAAAGCCGCCAATATCGACACTCCAGAACGGGAAGCCGCATAGCCCCAGCCCCAAACCACCATGCCAGAGGTTGCCCAAATCTTCCCACAACGCCGCCGGGTCGCCGCCCCATTGCACCGGGTAGCGCTGCGAGCCTGCATACACCGAGCGCCCCCAGACGATGCCGTCGCCCGTCGCGGCTTTGGTCTTCTCCCAGAACGCCTGGTTGTAGAGCAGCGGATATAGGTTGTGCATCTCCAGCCCGTCATATCTGTGATAGAGTGCGTCTGGCGGCGCGCCTTCGCCAAAGTCAGTCTTGATGGCAGCAATGCCCATGTCAAACAGCGGTTGCAGCTTGTCCTGCATCCACGCGACGGCTCCGGGATGGCTGTAATCAATGACGGCAGTACTGCCGAAGAACCCATCGATATGCCAGGGCGTGCCATCGCTGCGTTTGGCGAAATAGCCGTTGGCGACGCCTTCGGCATAGAAGCTGCTTTCGGTGGCGATGTACGGGATTTGCCAGAGGGTGATGCGGAAACCCTGTTCGCGCACGCGCCGCACCATGCCTGCCGGGTCGGGGAAGCGTTCAGTTGAAAACGTCAGGTCGTTGACCCAGGGCGTCTTGAACCAGTCGGTGTCGATATGGATGACATCGCACGGGATGTCATGGGCGCGCAGCCCGTCCGCGACCGCTTCGACTTCGGTCTGCTCGCGGTAACTCATGCGGCTCATCCACAAGCCAAAGCTCCACAACGGCGGCAGCGCGGGCTTACCTGTGATTGCACAGTAACGCGCGATGATGTCGGCATAGCGCGGTCCATGGATGTAGTACAGGTCGAGTATGTCGTTCTGCAAATGGACGCTGTAATGTGTGTGGTGCAGGTCACCCATGTGGTACTTGATCGGGTACGCCGAATTGACATACAGCCCGTAGCCCTGACTGCTGAGGAAGAACGGTACGTTCTTGTAACTGGCGGGCCAGGTGTTGCCGGTCGCGTTGGCGTGCCACAGGTTGATCGCCTGCCCGCGCTTGTCGAGCGTCGAGAATTTTTCGCCAAAGCCGTAGAAATGTTCGTCGTGATGGATGGTCGTGGTGATGAATGATTGCGTCATACCTGTTTCGGCATCACGCACAAAACCAAGCGGGAAGGTATCGCGGAAGAACCAGGGCCAGGCGTCGGTGATGCTTGCACCGTCGAGATGGCTTTCGCCCGTCGGCGGGTGCTGGTAAACGGCGGCAGGCAGCGTGTTAAAGAGCGCGTCGCCGCCACGCTGCGCACAGAACATGCGAAAAGCTTCATGCTGGATGCGCAGCGAGAGCGCGTCGCTTTCCAGCAGCGTCGCGCCGTTCTGGTACGTGATGGACGCAGCGGCGGGTTGATCGGCAAAATCGTTGATGACCATCGGCGTCCGATTGTCCGGGATGTCGCTGCCGGGGCGCATCCGCAGCCGGAAGATATACGGAGTCAGAAAGTCGATGCGAACCGTTGCGTTAGCGCCCTGCGCGTCTGGTACGGCGATCTCAACGAGCGTGCCGTAGCGGTCACGCCAGCGGCGGTTAAATTGCAGCGTGGCACAGCGCAGCGTCACGCCGCGCGCGTCCGCCTCGACCTGCTCAACACGACGCACTAGCTCAAGCGGACGACCAAAGTCACGGACAAATCCATCGAGATCAAACGGGAGTGCCATAAGCTCACCTGGCAGGTGCGGTAGACGCGCTTTCGCGCACGGCTAAACGGGGTTGCAAAACGATTTGTTGCACGGGTGTGGCGGGCTGCTGCAAAGCGTTGATGAGCATCGTCGCCGCCTGGTAGCCCATGGTGTCGGTCGGAAAGTTGATGGCGGTCAGCGGTGGAGTCACCAGTTGGGCGATGCGTTCCGTCGCCAGCGCAACGACCGAGCAGTCGTCCGGCACAAGGCGATCTCGGTCGCGCAGTGCGCGGATGACGCCGACCGACGTTGCGCCATGCACGGTCATGATCGCCGTTAGGTCGGGCGCTTCGTCCAGCAGCGCGAGCGTGGCGGCGTAGACATCCGGCATGGTCAGGTTGACTTCGCGGTACAGCGGCGCTAATCCGTGCCGCGCCAATGCTTGCTCATAACCCGCCATCAGCCGCACCGACGGACCAATCTGCTGCTCGCGCGCCTCATGTGAACGGGCGATAAAGCCGATACGCCGATGCCCCAGCGAGACGAGATGATCGAACGAGACATTGACGGCTGCCTCGAAGTCGAGATCGATATAGCGATACTGCTGATTATTGGCACAGCGCCCGATCATGACGAAAGGGTAGTCATGGCGCGCTAACAGTTCGGGACGCCAGTCGTTCATGCGAATCTGCATGAGAATGACGCCATCCACCTGCCCGCTGCGATACAAGTTGAGCAGGTGATCGGCGTCCATGGGTTCAGTCATCAGGTTGAAAAAGGTATCGTGCTTGCTGCATGACGCTGCCGCACCCATGAAGAAATCAAGTTCAAGCTGTGTGAACTCGGCATGGTCCATCGGGAAGAGGAGCGTGATGACGCGCGCTTTGCCTGCCATACTGCCTGATGCCAATCGCTGGGCGCTGATGTCTGGCGTATAACCCGTCTCCTGAATGACACGCAGCACGCGCTGGCGGGTAGCTTTGGCAACGTCCGGTTTACCATTGAGGATGCGCGAAACCGTCGAGACCGACACTTTTGCCAGTCGGGCAATATCGTTGATGGTCAAAGATTTAGGCGTGTTAGAAGGCACTATCATGACAACAAGTCCGGCAAAAACTTTACATTAGTTTAACCAAAAGCCTTCCGGTAGCGTTACCGGTAGCGCTGCCGAAAGAGTGTAGCGATATGCAGAATGCCGTCAAATGAGAGGATGATGAGCGACCAGCCAAAAGTAACGTTTATGTCGTGAACGTCAGCTACCGAAGTTATACATTATGAAGAAGTGGGGAACGCGATGAGTTCAACACGAATGTCGTAGCTTTCGCCATTGCGCTGCACAGACAGCGTGACATCCACACCCGGCACTTGCTGGTGAATCTGGTTAAACAGCACCAGAGACGGCGTGAATGCAGCAGATGGATCAGCATTCGTTGCGGCGTTTCCGTCGTCTGTCACTTCGAGGTAAACACCTGCCGCCTGGTCGGTCAGCGTCGAAATTGTGATACCGTTGATCGCGACAATCACATCTCCAATTTGCAAATCAGAACGTGCTGCCGCGCCCGCTGAAGAAAACTCAACGATGCGTGCGCCACAGTCCAAAACATCATCAACGACGATGCCCAGATAGCCAGGGTTGGGATTGGTCACAATCTCGTTGGCGGTTTGCCGTTCGACAAAGGTTTCGTCAGATATCAGATTCTGCGACTCCGTCAAGACAACTGTTGCCTCAGCCGGAGCAAACGTCGCGTTGGGCTGTGCAGTCGCACTCGTGTCTGCCACCGATGGTGCTTCAACCGTTGGCGGCGCGCATAAGGCATACGTAGTCGCCGCGTCTGCTATTGGTTGATCTTCCTGCACAACGTCGGCAAGTGTACGTGTGCCCTCAACCGGGTTCGCCTCGTTCGCCGTTCGAATCATGCTCACCAGCAAGCCGACGACAAAGACCAGAATCGCTGCTCCAACAATCACAAACATCAAACCGGGTGGATTACGCTGCATCAGTCTATTCCCAACATGTGTCGATGACTAATGATTGCAGCATGACATGACGATGATCCTGTCACATCATCCACCTGACCTACGACGTTTCGCGCCACATTACTCATCGTTACAACTCAAGCTTGTCTTACTATAAGGGCGTCGCGGACAGTTCTGTACAGGAGGGATAGACATGTTAAGTTGGGCACTCTTGTTCCTAGTGATTGCCATCATCGCGGGAATCTTCGGGTTTGGTGGTATTGCAGGGACGGCGGCAGGCATCGCTCAATTGCTGTTCGTCGTTTTCATTATCCTGTTCCTAATCTCGTTGGTATTTGGGCGTCGCCCCAATATCTAAAGCCATGAAGCGAATCGTGGCGATTGTCAATCCAGCGTCGGGCGTTAACCGCTCGGCGCTGGATTCGATTCAAGCGTTTTTTGCCGCCCACCGTGACACGCTTGAGCCTGTTATTCATCTGACACAGGCAAGTGGCGATGCCAAACGTTTTGCAGAGCAAGCGGTTGCCGATAGTGTCGATATTGTGGCGGCGTATGGCGGCGATGGTACGATGATGGAAACGGCAGCGGGCTTGATGGGCAGTTCAGTACCTATGCTCATGCTGCCGGGCGGTACTGCAAACGTCATGTCTATCGATCTGGGAATTCCGACGGTGCTTGACGATGCGTTGAAGCTTATGCTCAATCCCGACGCGCAGGTGCGCGCGGTTGACATGGGCAGCATCGACAACGAGTACTTCCTGCTGCGTGCAGGCATTGGATATGAAGCCGAGATGTCTGCCAGCGCAGCGCGTGGTGACAAGTCCAAACGCGGGCGCTGGGCGTATGTTGAAAATGCATTCCGCAAGCTGCGCAACCTTCGTCAGGTGCAGTACGTTCTGACGGTGGATGGCGAAACGTATGTGCGCAAGGGCGTGACATGTATGATCTGCAATTCGAGCAGTATCGGCATCCCCAACTTACGCTTCGTCTACAATGGCGATGTCAGCGATGGATTGCTCGATGTTATTGTCATCCCCAACATGCAGCCGGTAACTTTGTTGAAGACTCTCTTTCACATTTTCCGCAGTGTGGTGGCTGACCCCACGGTAGATGGTGGTATTCACATTGACCACTGGCAGGGAAAAGAGGTCACCGTACAGATGCGCGAGCGCCAGTTCGTCGCGAGAGATGGTGAGCCATTCAAGCGTACCAAGCGTGTTTCGGCGCATATCATCCCACAGGCGATTTATGTGGTCGTGCCGCCGACCGCTACGACGGCTGCCATCCCGACCGTGCCGCTGGAGGACATTGATGAATCGTTGGACCGAAATCCGGCGACTGCTTGACCAACTGCGCACGCAGGGGGTATGGCTGACTCTTGTCGCCGGGGCGGATAAGCTGGTGCGTTGGATCACAGGGCGTCCATCCTACCGCTTCGGCTGGATCACACCGGCTATCCTGCTCGGTGGGCAGCCGACCCAGAAGGTGTGGCCACAGCTCATCAAGCGCGGCATCACCGGCATCATCAACTTGCGGCAGGAGTATGACTACGTGATCGGCGCGGGCAAGTTACCGCTGCGCTATCTTTACTTGCCAACAATTGATAACACGGCCCCCACGCAGCAGCATTTGTGGATGGGTGTGCGCTTTATGGAAGAGGAGATAACCAAGGGCGGAAAAGTCTACGTCCACTGCTGGGAAGGACTTGGGCGCAGCCCAACACTGGTCGCTGCATATCTCGTCAACAATGGCGCGACGACGAAAGATGCATGGGCAGCCATCATGAAGGTGCGCCCATTCATCCGTCCGACGCCGTTGCAACGCGCGCGTCTGGAAGAGTTTGCGGCAGAGGTTAAAGCCAACCCCGCCGCCGTAGAAACCAAAACATCCCCCCCGCCGACACAACCATCAGTGACAGCACCAGAACGAACATAACGCGCCCGTTTAGCGGCAGTGTCAGCGGGTCGGGCGTGGTCACAAAGTTCAGCTCGAACAAACCGGACAAAAACGTGAGCGGTAGAAAGATCATTGAAAAGATTGTCAGCCGATTGACCGCATCCACCATGCGCTTCGATTCTTGGTTCTCCATCATGTCCAACACATTGCTCGACAGGTCGCGCTGCGCATCGATCAGGTCATAGACACGCAGCAAGCGCTCGTACAAATGGCGGAACAGGTCGCGCACATCTTCCTCCGTCAGCCGCGCCTCACCGAGCAAATTCGACAATACCTCGCGCTGTGGTGCGATCATCTGCCGCACGGCAATCAACTGCTGCTTTGCGCCATAAACCGTTTGACGTGGATTTGCGACACCATCGGTGTTGAGCATCAGTTGTTCTTCGATACGGTTCAACTGGTTGCTGATACGGTCGAGCAGAGGGTAGTAGGTGTCGATTGCTGCCTGGCACGCCAGATACAGAAAGTAGGGGAGCCCTTTTAACCACAATGCCGTATCTTGTGCCGCGCGATTATAAGCGTCTTCAACCGCTGTCGAATTCGAACCCCGCACCGTGATGAAGTAGCGCTCGCCCAAAATGCAGTGTATCTCGCTGCTTTCGACTTTCATCTGCTTCACCTGTGGTTGAATTAGTGACAGGAAAAGATAGGAAGGGTAGATAAGCAGGGAAGGGCGTCGATCTGTGCGGTACAGATCGTCCATCACGGACGGGCTCAGCTGGAAGAAGCGCCCTACCCAGTCGATCTCTTTGTTTTCTGGCTCTACCACATCCAACCACAGGAAGTCGCCCGCTCTATATGCATCTTCCAGCTTTTCCTGCGTCAAATTGCGACGTAGGATGAATTCGTCTTGTTCGGCATGGTCGGCGGGGGCAACAAGTGAACGTATCATACCCATAGGCTACTTGGGCTAGAGAACTTGACGACGGGAAGAGGCAGGCGTACCTTGCTTGCCCTTGCCGAAAAACCAGGTCAGGGCGGTCAACAGCAGTGCCATGATACGGCTCGTACCCCGCAGCCACTTGAACCGATACGACAGGCGATCCAGCAAAAAGGCTGCTACCACCGCCAACAGCGATCCTCTCGAAAAGCGCATCGCTTACGTGCTCCTTGCTATGTCTTGTTTACGACTTCGCTTGTGAGTCTAGGCGACACCCGCTGAAGTGTCATGCGCTCGCAAGCATACTTTCTTATAGGTCAAGTGGGTGATGCACAGCAAGGCACGGCATTGCAAGATACATACCGTCACTATGGGTCAAGTGGCTAATTTATGCGTGGTCAATTGCCTGTCTCTTGGTAGGGCATCCTATGATATTGGTGATATGTTGGGCAGCATTCCTGCGGAAGAACGGTTAAAGCAATATGGCAGCACTCGAAAACACGCGGATACTGCTGATAGAAGACAATCCAGGAGATGCCTGGTTGATCAAAGAGATGCTCCGCAAAGTGCCAGAGTTCAGCGTGGTTGCTGCTGAAACGCTCAGCGAAGGCATTGAGTGCTGCGAGCGGCATGACTGCGAACTGGCGCTGCTCGATTTATCGCTGCCTGACAGCAGTGGTGTAGATACAGTGCTGAGTTTTCGGGCAATGCTACCGCAAACGCCACTCGTAGTCTTCACAGGCTTGGACAGCGAACAGTTGGGTGTCGAAGCGGTACAGGCGGGCGCACAGGACTATCTTATCAAAGGCGAAACGGACAGCCGCGCCTTGCAACGTGCTGTTCGTTACGCGTTGGAACGGCATTGCAGTGAAGAAGCGCTGCGACGCAGCGAGCAGGAGTATCGCTCGCTGATCGATGATGTGTTCAACACCTCTGCGGTTGGCGTACTGATTCTGGATCGCAACCTGACAGTGGTGTGGATGAACGACGCGACGGCGATGTATTTCGGTATCGCGCGCGACGAGGTAATTGGGGAAAACAAACGGACACTGGTAGACAACAAGCTTAAGTGCCTGTTTGCCGACCCAGATGACTACGTCACGCGTTTATTTGCGGCGTATGACCAAAACACTTACACAGATCGCTTTGAATGCCACGTCACGCCAGGACAAGGACGTGAGGAACGCTGGCTGGAGCATTGGAGCCAGCCGATCACGCAGGGCATGTACGCGGGTGGGCGTATCGAGCAGTACACCGACATCACCGATCGCAAGTATGCGGATTTTGCCGAGCAGGAGCAGCGCCGCTTTGCTGAGGCGCTGCGTGAAACAGCAGAAATTCTGAGTAGTTCGCTGGAATTCGACGATGTGATGGACTTGATCATCGAGAATGTAGGGCGCGTCGTCCCTAACGACGGTGTGAGCATCGTCGTTTATGAAGAGACGGGCAAGCAGATCGTGCGCAGCAAGGGCGGTAACATTTTGGAGTCGCACGAGATGATGCGGTTGCATTCCCCCATTATCCTCCAAGAGAAGGAAATTGGCGTTATTAAGGTTTACAGTAAGGACCTTGAAGATAGCGGCAACGATATGCTAGCCCGGTTGCGCGCGTTTGCGGCACAGGCAGCTGTCGCCATCCAGAACGCTCGTGTTTATCATCAGTCACAGGAACTGGCAATCGCGCAGGAGCGTCGCCGCCTGGCACGTGAACTGCATGACTCTGTCAGCCAGACGCTCTTCTCTAGTCAGTCGATGACAGAGGCAGCCTTGCGTCAATGGCAGACGCAACCGGAGCGCGCTCATGAGCTGATCGAGGAAGTTTACCGAATGCTGGCGAGCGCGCTGGCGGAAATGCGCATCCTGCTGCTCGAGCTGCGCCCAACGGCACTCACGCAAATCGGCTTGAAGCAATTGTTTGAGCAATACCTTCAGACGACACTGAGCAAGCAGAATATCATGATGCATCTAGAGATGGAAGATGTGCCGCCCTTGCCGCCGGATGTGCAAATTGCCCTGTATCGCATTATCCAGGAGGCGGCGAACAATGTGATCAAACACGCTCAGGCACGCCATATTCGGCTGACGGCTATGCACCAGGATCATCAACTGGAATTGAGCCTGGTCGATGATGGGCGCGGGTTTTCGGCGGAAGAACAAAAAGCGACGAGCATGGGATTGAACATCATGCGTGAGCGGGCGCGCACGATTGGTGCGGATCTCACGATCAAGTCGCAAAGAGGTAAGGGAACACAGGTGACTGTGAGCTGGAAAATGTTGCAGGCGGAGGGTAGTCATGACGACTGAAAAATGCATACGTATCGTACTGGCAGACGACCATGATATGGTGCGCAAGGGACTGCGTGCGCTGTTGGAACAATACCAGGACCTTGAAATCGTCGGTGAAGCGAAAGATGGACAGGCGGTTGTGGATGTCTGTCGCCGCTTCCAACCGGACATACTGCTGCTGGATATGCTGATGCCGCGCCAGAACGGAATCGAGGCACTGCCTGCGCTGCGTCAGCACTGCCCGGACATGAATATTCTGGCACTGACGAGTTTTGATGATGCCGATACGGTGCAGCAGGCGATCAAAGGCGGAGCTATCGGCTACCTCATGAAAAACGTGTCCGGCAATGAACTGGCAACCGCCATCCGCAAGGCGCAGATGGGGCAGTCTACACTATCGCCGGAAGCCGCGCAGGTTTTGATCCGCGCCACGACACAGCCGCTGCAAATCGGGCATGACCTGACCGAACGCGAACGCGGCGTGCTGGCACTGATGAAAGAAGGGCTGAATAACCGCCAGATTGCCGAGCGCCTGGTAATCAGCAGTTCGACGGTCAAGAACCATGTGAGCAGCATTCTGAGCAAGCTGAGTACGGTCAGCCGTACCCAGGCGGTCGCTGTCGCTGTCGAACACAATCTCGTGCCGTAGGAGTCGTATGATTGATTGTCAACGCCGTCAGCGAAGGCTGGGAAGTCATCACACAACGCGCTCACGCATTGCTGGCAGCGCAGCTCATCGCGCCCTGGCGTATTGATGAGCGCCCGTCGCGCTGGATCGAAATCCTGGCAGCGCTGGTGCAGCATGACGACGCGGAAAGCTACTGGGAGCAGACCGATCATCTGTCTGATCTTGGTACGCCGCTCAACTTTGACCAGATGGGGATTGAACGCGCGATGGTCAAGGAGCGGCGTGTGATCGCCAGTGCATACGATCAGGATGCGTGGGTGGGGCTGCTGATTTCACGCCACAATACCTACATCTATGAAGACTTGCACGGCACAGACAAACGGCTGACCGCGTTCCTGGACGAGCAGGCAGACAATCAAAAGAGTTGGCTCAAGCAGATCGGCATCAAGCGGGACGAGTTGGAAACTGCCTATGCGTTCCTGAACTGGGGGGACCGCTTGTCGCTGATTCTGTGTCAGCGGCAACTTCCCGATAAAGAGCGACGGCTGGAAATAAACATTAGTCCTGGTGGTCAGCGCTACGAAGTGTTTCAGCACAAGGATGGCACGGTTGGCTTGGAGCCGTACCCGTATGCAGAAGACGAATTAACCTTTAGCGTCAACAAACGCATCCTGACGCAGCCGCAGTTCAAGGATACGATTCAGTTCCGCAAAGTTGTCGAAGCAACGCCCGTCGAAGTATGTGCCTGGACATTCAGACGCTAAGGTTGTACGACGGACTTGAGCGTCAGAAAGTCGTCAATTAACGTTTGGCGCTTGCTCTCGTCGTAGAGCGCAACGGCGGGATGAAACAGCGGGACAATCTGGATCGCGCCATAGGGCGTTTGCGCCGTGAGGATTTGCCCGTGCAGTGTGCTGATCTTGCCGTCCTTTTCCGCCGCATCAAACTTCTTCAGAATGTACTCCATTGCGAAACGCCCCAGCGTGACGATGACACGCGGTTGGATAATGTCAATCTGTCGATCCAGATATGGCGTGTAGAACGTGATTTTCGGCTTGCGCGGGGCGCGGTTGTCCGGCGGGCGGTCTTTCAGAATGTTGGTGATAAAGATGTCCTGTCGTTGCAGACCGACCGAGCGCAGCAGCTCATCCAGAAACGTGCCGGACGCGCCCACAAACGGCTTGCCTTGCTTCGCTTCGTGATAGCCCGGCGCTTCACCAATGAACATGATTTCGGCATCGGGGTTGCCTTCGCCGATCACGACCTGATTACGCTGGCTCGTGCGGAATTCGAGCAGCGGGGCATCCTGCGCACGCAGCAAATCCTGTGCAATTTCGGTGAGCGCGGCAACTTTGTCCATCAGTGCTGCTCCTTGAGTGTCATCCTGCGAACTGCTTGCACTCTAGCACTGCTGACAAAGTGGCTGATCCCCCAGCCCACCTATTTCGTGACTGTACCCCTAAGCGGTGCTGCTAACCTTTAACCGTTCGTCCCCCTTCATGCCCCTCCACCATACCCATAAGTTCAAACGGTTGTTTTCCTACACTAAGGGCAGACCTTCTGCGCTGGTGTGTGCGGAATCATGCATCTTGTATGGCAGGTCATGTGCAGAACCGAATACGTGGAGGAGGTACGATGAAGGGTCTTCAACGCATACGCATAAGCTTATTCGCACTGGTGGTCGTCTTGTTGGCGGTCTTTGTGGCACCCGTTTTTGCCCAGAACGACGGATTTAATCCTGAAGTGGCAGTGCTGCCGCAGGGCTTGGAACGTATTTCGTGGGGGGCGATCATCGCAGGAACGATTGTCGCCTTGATGGTGCAACTGACGCTGAATCTGCTGGCAATCGCGATTGGGGCAAGCACGCTCAATCCTGCCGATGATGACAGTGCCAGCGCCGCTGATGTCGGGAAGGGGACAGCGGTTTCGATGGGGTTGATTATGTTAGCGGCGCTGGCACTGTCATCATCGGCAGGAT
>Ga0224723_1001359_pt1 | contig 14869 bp, 10 predicted proteins | sample Balambano_FR2_Me_FD_161647 | JGI IMG/M metagenome (GOLD analysis project Ga0224723, IMG submission 161647) | Freshwater sediment microbial communities from Lake Towuti, South Sulawesi, Indonesia - Balambano_FR2_MetaG | ecosystem: Environmental > Aquatic > Freshwater > Lake > Sediment | place...
GCCTGCCGCGCGCATCCCGGCCGCAATCAGGTTGTACCAGCAGTCGGCCGTCTTCACCTCGCCCGCCGCGCCGACGATCAGCCAGCTCTGCGCCCGCGTCATCGCCACATAGAGAAGCCGCAGCCGCTCTTCAGCCGACCGCGCCCGCGCCGCCGCCGCGGCCTCGGCCACCAGGTCGGGCATGGCCCCCGCCTCGGGCCGCCAGACCGCCGGCCCGCCCTCCAGCGGCAGGGTGGCCGCACCCTGGGGCGGCCGGCGGTCCTGGGTTTCGGGCAGGATCACGACCGGCGCCTCCAGCCCCTTGGCACCATGCACCGTCATCACCCGGATGCGGGCGCCGGCCTGTTCCGCCTGACGCTTCACCTGCACCTCGTCGGCCGCGATCCACGCGAGGAACCCGGTCAGGCTCGGCACCTCGCCCCGTTCATAGTCGAGCGCCTGCGCCAGCAGCGCGTCGATCCCGTCCTCGGCCTCCTCCCCCAGCCGCGCCAGCAGGTTCCGGCGCCCACCATGGCGCGTCAGCATCCGGTCGAGCAGCTCGTAGGGACGCAGGAAATCCGCCCGGTCGCGCAGGTCGCGCAGCATCGCGAGCGTGTCCGGCGCCTCGGCTGAGGCGGCCCGCAGTGCCGCCCAGAGATGCCCGTCCCGCCCCTGCGCCAGCCGGAACAGCGCATCCTCGGTCCAGCCGCAAAGCGGCGAGCGCAAGAGCGCCGCCAGCGACAGGTCATCCTCGGGCGTGGCCAGAAAGGACAGAAGCGCCACCAGGTCCTTGACCGCCAGTTCGCCGCCGAGCCGCAGCCGGTCGGCGCCGGCGATCGGCAGACCGGCGGCCTTGCAGGCGCGGATGATCTGGTGGAACAGCGCCGACCGGCGCTGCACCAGGATCAGGACGTCGCCCGCCGTCACCGGCCGCGCCGCGCCCTTCAGCACCACACGGGCGCCGCCGTCGATCATCCCGCGGATGGTGGCGGCCACGCGCCGGGCCAGAACCGCCGCCGGCTCGGCGGGCGAGACGAGATCGACCGGATCGGCCCAGTCGCCGCGGTCTGCCCCGGTCTCGGCCTCCACCGCCGGCCAGAGATCCACCCGCCCCGGCATGTCGGGATGAAAGGCCAGATGCCGCGCCGGCTGGCCGAGCGCCGCGGCGCCGGCGAAGGTGTGGTCGACCAGACGCAGGATCGCCGGCGAGGACCGGAACGAATGTTCCAGCACCCGGTCCGCGAGCCCGGTGCCGGCCTCGGCCAGGCGGCTTGCGAAGTCGCTCCGCATCCGCTCGAAGGCCGCAAGGTCGGCGCCCTGGAAGCTGTAGATCGACTGCTTGCGGTCGCCGACGACGAAGATCGTCCGGTTCAGGTCGCGCGCGCCCTGCCCGGCGGTGAACTCCTGCGTCAGCGCCGCGATCACCCGCCACTGGTCGGGGCTCGTGTCCTGCGCCTCGTCCACGAGGATATGGTCGATGCCGCCGTCGAGCCGGAACAGTACCCATTGCGCCACCGCCGGATCGGTGAGCAACGCCCGCGCGCGCAGGATCAGGTCGTCGAAGTCGAGCCAGCCCCGCGCCGCCTTGGCCGCGGCATACTCCGGCAGGAACACGCCGGCGAAGGCATGCAGCGCTTCGGTCTTGAGCGCCGCCTCGAACGCGAGGCGGCGCGGGCGGGCCGCTTCCACGCGGCGCATCAGGTCCTCGAACGGCTCCAGCAGGGGGCCGAGCCGCGCACGGGTCGCCTTGGTCGGCGTCTTGCCGATCCGCGCCGAAAAGGGGGTCGCGCCGGTCTTGGTGAGAAGGGTGCCCTCGAGCCGCTTCAGCAGGCGAACGTCTCGCGGCGCCCGTGCTGCGGCCGCAAGACTCCCGGCCACCTCCAGGTCGGTCACCGTCCCCGCCGACATGACCGCCGCCACGTCCGCCATAAGCGCCGTCGTCCCCTGCGGCAGCACCTCGGCCACCAGTGCCGCCTCGCTCAGGCCCGGATCGAGGCCGAACAGCGCCAGCGCACCGGCCCGGGCGAGCGGCTGCGCGAAGGCTTCCCGCGTGCCCACCACATCCTTCGCCAGGTCGCCGAGCGACGGTCCGGTGAAGCGTTGCGCGACGCCTTCAACAACCGATGCGGAAGGGCCGTCGGCCATCGCCTCCAGAATCTCGTCGCGCAGCAGGCGCGCGGCGCGGTCGTCGATCTCGGCAAAGCGGGGCGAGACGCCGGCCTCGAGCGGGAAGCGCCGCAGCAGGCCGGCGCAGAAAGCGTGGATGGTCTGGATGCGCAGACCGCCCGGCGTCTCCAGCGCCCGCGCGAACAGCCGCCGCGCCTGCGGCAGGCGCCCCGCCCCCGGACCCGGCAGCCCGAGCAGCCCCAGTTCCGCCCGAAGCGCCGCATCCTCCAGCATCGCCCATCGCCCGAGCCGCAGGAATAGACGGTTCTGCATCTCGGCGGCCGCAGCCTTGGTGTAGGTCAGGCACAGGATGCGCTGCGGATCGACGCCCTCCAGCAGCAGCCGTGCCACCCGGTCGATCAGCACGCGCGTCTTGCCCGACCCGGCATTCGCCGACAGCCAGGTACTGACCGCCGGATCGGCGGCCTCCACCTGCGCCTGCGAGGCGGCGTCGCGGATCATCCGACATCCTCGGGACGGGGCGGGTCGGCCATGTCCCACTCGCCGAAGCGCGACAGGTGGTCGTAGTCGCCGGCCTCAGCGGCGAACTCGACCGCGCGGCGCGCGGTGTAGCCCCGGCTCCGCTGCCGGTAATGCCCGATCAGGCGGCAGAGCCCGTCCCAGGCCCCGAGCGTCACGGCCGGCGTGATCTCGGTCGCCAGCGTGGAGCCCTCGGCGTCCAGTCCGACATAGGTGATCCGCGCCACCTCGGCCGGCCCGATCCGGGCGAAGCTGCCCCGCTCGGCCATCGCCGCCTCGAGCAGCAGCTGCTTCTCGAAATGCTCCTGCTGCGGGCGTGTCGGAACGCTGCCGGACTTGTAGTCGAGGATGTGCAGCCGCCCGTCAGGCAGCCGGTCGATCCGGTCGGGCTTGGCGGTCAGGGTGAAGCCGAGGCCCGGCAGCGCCACCGAGCCGCGTTCCTCGATCACCACCGGCGCGCCCTCCTCTGCCGCCTCGCGGGCCAGGAAGGCCGGGGCCGCGCGGGCCAGCCGGGCGCGCCACAGGATGCGCGCGGCGGGCCAGGGCACCTCCTCGGCCAGAACCCGGTCGGCCACATGCATCAGCAGCGCCGCTGCATCGGCGCCAGGCTCCGCGCCCCGGGCGCGGATGAAGCTGTCGAGGATGGCGTGCAGCACCGTGCCGCGCGCCAGCGCATCGGGTTCCGGCAGCAGCGGACGGAGCGGGTAAAGCCGCAGGATGTGGCGCGCGTAGACGTGGTAGGGATCCCGGATCAGGTTCCGGATGCCGGTGACGGGCAGTTCCGCCGGCCGGGCCGCGACCGGCGGCCGCGGCGAGGGGCGCGCCGCCGGCGCCACCCGCGCCGCCGGTGCATCGAGCGCCGCCGCCCGGTCCAGCCAGACCTGCCCGCGCGCCCGCATCGCCGCCAGCGCCGCCGGCCCGCCGCGCGCCGGCAGCCCTCCCATCAGGTTGCACAGGCGGTTCAGCCAGCGCGAGGGCGCCGTCTCGGCCTCGGCGTCGCGCAGCGCGCGGGACAGGACGACCTGCGGCGCCGCCACCGCCTGCTGGTAGTCATGCGCCGACAGGCCGACCTGCCGCTCTGGCAGGGTCAGCCCGGCGGCCTGCCGCATCGCGCGGTTCAGCCAGGCATCGGGCTCCGCCAGCTTCGGCCAGGTTCCGTCGGACAGCCCGCCCAGGATCACCCGCGGCGCGCGCGCCTCCCGCGCCTCGCGCGGGCCGGAAAACCGGATCAGCGGATCCGCCCGCACCGTCTGGCGCACCTCGTGCCCGTCCATCACCGAGGCGAGCAGCAAGACGTAGTCGCGCGGCGACATCGCCCCGCCATGCCCCGCCTCGCGGGCAAGGCCCGTCATCATCGCCAGCGCCTCGGCCCCGGCGTCGCCGTCCCAGAGACCGCCGGCGCCGCCCTCCGGCTCGCGATCCGGCCCGCGATCGGGTTCGCGATCGGGCCCGGCCGCCAGCGTCTCGGCCAGGCTCAGGTGGTCCTCGACATGCGCGGCCAGCGCACGGGGGTCCGGCCCGGCCAGCCGTTCCAGCACCGCCGCCAGCCAGCCGGCCCAGGCGGCCGCACCCTCGGTGCGGTCGGCGGCGCCCCAGGCGCGCAGGCTGTCGGGCGTCGGAAACACCGGGCCATGGCGGCGCAGGTGCAGTTCCAGATCGCGGCTGTGCAGCAGATGCCGGCCCCGGTCGCTGCCCGAGGAGGTCAGCGGATGCTTCAGGAGCGCCAGCAGCCGCACCACGGTCAGCCGTTCGCCCGGGCATTCTGCCACCTGCCGCAGGAACCGCCCCGGCGCCGACAGCGCCAGCTTCTCGCCCGCCGAATCGTCCGGCCTGAGGCCCCAGCGGTCGAGCGCCGCCGCGACCCGCCGCGCCAGCAGCCGGTCGGGCGTGATCAGCGCGATTTCGGCGGCGTCCTCGGCCGCCTCGCGCAGCATCAGCGCGACCGCCAGCGCCTCGGCCGACGGGTCGGCGGCCTCGACCAGCGTGACATGCGCCGTCGCGGCGACAAGGTCGGGCAGCGCCTGCCCCTCGGCCAGCCACTGGTCGGTGACCGGCGCCGGGCGCAGCGACAGCGAGATCAGGCGGTTCATGTCCGGACGAGCCGGGGCGACATCGCTCCAGCGCCCGATCGCGCCCGGCGTCAGGCCCAGCATCGCGGCCATCCGCAGGTGGCGAAACTGCGGATGATCCTCGGCCGTCAGCGCGTCGCTTATCGCCGCCCAGACCGGCGCGGGCAGGTCGAAATCGAATCCCGGCAGCACCACGGCACCCTGCGGCAGCCGGGCGACCGCCTGCATCAGAAGTGCGGTCGTGCCCCGCGATCCGGTGGAGCCTGCGACGATCACCGGATGGCGCGGCAGCTCGGTCTGCCACTGGCGGGCCAGCGCCAGCGCCACGCGCCGCCGCAGCCCTTCGGTGTCGGGGGCGCCGGCGGCGTCGATCAGCGGCGCGACGATCGACAGGAATGCCTGCGTCTTCTGGAAATGCGCCGCGTGGTCGCCCACGTCCAGCGCCGCGACGGCCTCGGGCACCACCCCTTCGTCCTGCATCTCGGCCATCAGCGCGGCCAGGCTTTCGGCCAGGTCGAAGACGGCCGAGCGCGGCGCGAGGCCCGGCTGCGTCTCGACGAGCCGGGCCACCAGCCGGGCCAGTTCCAGCCGGCGGCGCAGTGGTGGCACCGGCGCCGGCAGGTGGGCGAAGCGCGGGTCGCGGTCGAGGTCGGTCACCAGTCGCAGGCGCGGCAACAGGCCCGGGCCGGCATTCCCGAACGCCTCCTGCACCGCCCGCCGCATCCGCGCGGTGTTGAGGTAGAGCTCGACCTCCGCCATCGCCTCGGGCGGCGCGCCGGCCAGCCGCGCCTGCAGGCCCCGCACCAGTTCGGCCGGAAAATCCACGCCGGGCGGCAGGGCGTAAAGCCGTGGGCCGACCCCGGCGAAGGCGGACGGCTCAGCCACGGGCAGCGGCCTGCAGGAGCGCCTCGGCGCGGGCCAGGCCGGCCGGCGTGCCGACATCGCACCAGCCCCCCGGATAGCCAAGGCCGAAGGCCGTGCCGCGGGCGATGCAGAGGTCCCAGAAGCGGTTGAGCGAGAACACGGCGTCGGGAATTTGCGACAGCGCCTCGGGCTGCAGGATCTGCGCGCCGAGGTAAAGATAGCCCGTGCCGCCGCCCGCGGCATGGCGGCGGATGCGGCTGTCGTGCTTTAGCGTGAAATCGGCGGGTCCGCCGGGGCGCAGCTCGGCCGCCGGGGCCACCAGCACCAGCGCCTCCATGCGCGCCGGGTCCCAGGCCCCGCGGAGCGCGATCAGGGGGTTCGGCCCGGTGAACAGGGCGTCCGGGTTCAGCGTCGCCACCGGCCCGGGCCCGAGCAGCGGCAGCGCGTGGCGCAGGCCGCCGCCGGTCTCGAGGATCGGCCCCCGCTCCCAGGACAGCCGCACGTCGCGGCCGGCCAGATGGTCGGCGATCTGCTGGCCGCGGTAATGGAGGTTCACCACCACCGGCGCCGCGCCGGCCGCCTCGGCGAGGTCGAGCGCACGGTCGATCATCGGCCGGCCGGCGACCGGGATGAGCGGTTTCGGCCGGTCCGCCGTCAGCGCGCCCATGCGCGTGCCGAAGCCGGCGGCAAAGATCATCAGGGGCTGTGCTGGCCGCATTGCTGGGCTATTCTCCGCAGGCGTTCGGGCGTCGGCTCGGGCAGCCAGCGGTCGCAGATCAGGGCGAGCCGGGCAAGGGCCGGAGCGCGCAGATTCGCGCCAAGATGCCCCCAGACCCGCGGCATCAGGTCGAGATAACCCGGCTTTCCCGCTATCAGGCAAAGCCGCGCGAACACGCCGAGGATGCGCAGCGCCCGCTGCGCGCCGAGTGTGGCATAGGCCGCGTCAAATCCCTCCGCCGTCCGCCCGGTCGCATCGAGGTAATGGCGGATCGCGATCGCCTCGACCCCTGGCCCGAGGTCGCGCCGCGCGTCCTGGCAAAGCGATACGAGGTCATATCCGGGCTGACCCCTCTGCGCCAGCTGGAAGTCTAGCAGACCGACCCGTGCGACGCCCTTGCGGTCCGGGAGCCAGAGCAGGTTCTCGGCATGGTAGTCGCGCAGGATCAGGACGCGGGGGCCATCGGCATAGGCCGCGAGCGCCTCGGCCGCGGCGCCGGTCAGGTCGGCTGCGCCGTCGCGGCGGCCGGTCACGGCGAAGCGGTACCAGTCGATCGCCGGCAGGGTGGCCGCGGCCCAGTCGGCGGCGGTGGCATCGGGCAGGCCGGTCGGGGCCGGCGCGGCTTCGATCGCCGCCAGCACTTCGGCCGCGGCGCGGTAGAGCGGCGGCTCCATGCCCGGCTCGCGCGCCAGCAACCGGGCGAACAGGTCGTCGCCCAGATCCTCGAGCAACAGGAAGCCGAACGCCGGATCGGCCGCAAGGATGCGTGGCGGCGACAGGCCGAGGCCGGCGAGATGCCCGGCGATCCGGCAGAAGGGTGCGACACCGTCGTCCTGGCCGGGCGGCGCGTCCATCAGCACGGCGGTGCCGCCGGGCCGCGACAGCCGCCAGTAGCGCCGCGCCGAGGCGTCGCCGGCCAGCGGGTGCATGGCGGCGCCCTCCCAGCCGGCAGCGTCGGCAAAGGCGCGGGCACCGGCGCGGCGGTCAGCCACCGGGGCCGCCCCCGAGCCGCTGTGGCCAGCCGCCCGCGCCGCTGAATGCCGCCCTTCGCGCCGCGCCCGCGATCGAAAGGTGAAGGTGCAGCGCCTCGGGCGGGGCCAGCGCCGCCAGCCTGTCCGGCCATTCCACCAGACAGAGCGCGCGGCCGAAAGCATCGCCGAGGCCCAGTTCCATCACCTCGTCGGGATGGGTCAGACGATAGAGGTCGGCATGCCAGATCTCGGCCCCCGGCGCGGCGTAGGTCTGGACCAGCGTGAAGCTGGGCGAGGGCACGTCCTCGTCGCGGCCGGTCGACTCGCGGATCAGCGCGCGGGCGAGATGCGTCTTGCCGGCGCCGATCGGGCCGGTCAGGAGCAGCGTGTCGCCGGCGCCGAGCCGGCCGGACAGCCAGCGGCCGAGCCCCTCCGTCGCCGCCTCCGTCGCGAGGTCCATGGTCAGGAAGGGCTCTGGGGCAGGCATGCGCCAAGCTTACCCGGCGCCCCGCCCGCCGCAAGCGCAACCGCCGCCGGCCCCGGCACGCCGCGGCCGCCGGTTCGGGCGAGCGCCGTTCAGGCGCGGCGGAGCGTGCGCAGGCTGTCGTCCTCGGCCGTGCTGGCCGCGATGCGGAACGAGATCATCGTGGTGCCGCCCGACAGCGGCGTGAAGCGGCAGCGCAGCAGGCGGCCGTCGTTCAGACGCGCCTCGTCGGCCCAGGCCTCCCGCTCGCCCAGCGCGGCCACGAATTCCGCCGCCCGGGCCCAGATGTCGCTCGGCGCCGATCCCTCGCGCCAGTGCTGCACCACCGCGTCGATCCCGATGTCGTCCAGCGTCGTGTCCGGCTCGTGGTTCCAAAGCCGCGCATAGGCGGCATTGGCCATCACGAGGACACCCGAGGAGGAGAACACCGCCAGCGCCTCGTCCATCGCATCGATCACCGACTGGCCGAGTTCGAGGTCGGCGCGATACCGCCGGGTGCGGCTCATCTCGGTCGAGATGTCCTCGAACAGAAGCGCCATCGCGCCGTCGGCGTGCGGGCGGCCCATCACCCGGTAGGTCTGGCCCGACGGCAGGATCCAGGTCTCCTCGTAGCGCCCTGAGGCGGCGGCCTTCTCGAGGTCGGCCATCTGCCGCCGCCAGCCGCGGTAATCCTTCGGCTCCGGGATCATGTTGCGGTCGCGCATGGTGTCGAGAAAGGCAAACAGCGTCGGGCGCGAGGACAGGAAATCCGCCGGCAGCCCCGTCAGGTCCAGAAGCGCCGGGTTGAACAGCGCCAGCTGGCGGCCGCTGTCGAAGATCGCGAGCCCGATCGGCAGATGCGCGAAGGTCTTGGTCAGGGTCTGGCGGAAGCTGCGCAGCGAGGCCTCGGCCCGCACCAGCGCATCGCAGGGCTGGGCAAACACGATCCGGCCGCCTTCCCCCGCAATCGCACTGGCCTGGAACCAGCCCTCGGTCTCGGGCTGGGCCGGGCCATCGAGCCGCAACCGCTGCTCGGCGCCCGAGGGCGCCGGCAACAGGCGGGGCAGGGGCCAGGCCAGGTCCTGCTCCGGCTCGAGCTGGCGGGCGGCCAGCGAAAGGTAGGCCGCATTGGCCCAGGTCACCTCGGCGGCCGCGTTCTCGCGCCAGATCAGCATCGGCGCCTGCGCAACCACGCCCCTCAGCATCTCCAGTTCGTCGCTCAGGGCGCGGTGGGTCATCATGTCGAGAAGCGGCATCAGCGCGGGGTCGTCGGCCGCCGAGAGCGTGAGCCGCGACAGCCCGCCGCACCATTCCGCCCGGAGCCGCAGATCCGGCCCGGCCGGCGCCGCCCCCCCCTCCAGCACGAAGGTGCCCGCGCTGGAGAGCGCCGCCAAACGCTGCTCCACCCCCGGAAACTGCGGCGCGAGATGGGACATCAGCCTGTGCCAGGGCGCGCCGCGCGCCGGAATGGCCGCGAGCAAGGATCGCGCATCCGCCGTGGCATCGACCAGGGTCTCCCCGTCGAACAGGAACACCGTGCCGCCCGCGCGGTCGCTGAACACCGAATCCGGCCGCGGCCGGAACCGGGCATGGACAAGAACGAGGATGAGAAGCCCGAATGCCGCGGCGACGAAGGCCACACCCAGAACCGACAAGCCGAGCGCCCAGTCCAGACCCAACGCGACACCACCCAGAAGCGGAGAATGCCCCGCGGAGTTCAACTATCGGAATAGATGGTTAAGCAAAGGTAAACCGCCGGGACCGCTCGTGGCGGGCCCCATCGGCGAGCGGCGCGTCACGATTCGATTCGGGTATTCTCGCCGAGCGGCTCGGTCTCGCGGGCAGCGAGGCGGCTCAGCGGCCAAACCACCTCGACGATCGCGCCGGAACGTTGTGGCCGCTCGTGCTCCGACAGAAACGGGTTGGCGCCATTGGCGAAGCTCAGTTCCGCCCCGGACCGCTCCAGAAGCGTCTTGGCGATGAACAGGCCCAGGCCCATGCCTTCGTAGTCGGGCAGGTGCCGGGCGTCATCCTCGGCCGAGCGCCGGCTGCGCACGAACGGATCGCCGATCCGGCCGATCACATGCGCGGGGTAGCCGTCGCCGTCATCGACGATTCGGACGGTGATCGTGGTTGCGGTCCAGGACCCGTCGATCCAGACCGTCGAGCGCGAGAAATCCACCGCGTTCTGCACCAGGTTGCGCAGGCCGTGGATCACCTCGGGAAAGCGGTAAACATTCGGCTGCCGATCGTCGCCGCCTGGGCCCGGCCCGAGGCCGAACTCGACACCGCGGCCGCGGTCGAGATGCGGCTCCGCCGCCTCGCGCAGAAGCGTGCCGAACGGCGCCTGCCGCAGGTGCCGGTCGTCCTTCCCCGCGCGGCCCATCGAGCGCAGGATGTCGCGGCATCGGTCGGCCTGCGCCCGGATCAGAAGCGCGTCCTCGCGCAGGTCCGGCCGGTCGGCCAGTTCCTCGGCCAGCTCGCTGCTGACCAGCTTGATGGTCGCCAGGGGCGTGCCGAACTCATGCGCCGCTGCGGCCACGACGCCGCCGAGGTCGGTCAGCTTCTGCTCGCGCGCCAGCGCCATCTGGGTGGCCAGAAGTGCATCCGACATCGACCGGATCTCGGTTGCCACCCGGCGGGAATAGAGCGCGAGGAACAGGATGCCGATCACGATCGACAGCCAGAAGCCGAATTCGAACATCCCCGGAACCCGCAGCACCGTGCCGTCGGCGAAGCGCAGGGGCAGGTTGAAAAGCCCGACCAGAGTGACGAGTGCGATCGCGACACCGCCGAGAATGACGGTGGTGCGCAGTTCCAGCGCCGAGGCCGAGATCGTCACCGGCACGAGGATCAGGAGCGCGAAGGGATTGTTGAGCCCGCCCGTCAGGTAGAGGAGCGCCGCAAGCTGCGACACGTCGAACAGGAGGCTGCCCATCGCCTCCGCTTCCGACAGCCGCTTGCTTTCGGGGAACACGAAGATGGCGATCAGGTTGGCGATCACCGCCGCGCCGACCACAAGGTAGCAGAGGCCGTGCGGCAGTTGCATGCCGAAAGTCTGATCGGCTACGGTGATCGCGGTCAGTTGCCCGGTGATCGCGAGCCAGCGCAAGAGGATCAGCGTCCGGAGCCGCACCCAGTCGCTGCGGGTCTTGCGGTTCATCAGGCCGAGGCTGGGGGAAAGCATCTGGGCGCGGCCGGTTCGGTGGAGGACCGCACCGGTGGTACGACGCGCGTCGCGCCGGAGCAATGCGGCGGAACGGGGCAACGGGGACAAGCGGACGAAAGGGGGCGCCGACTCGTGACACGATTCTTTGCGGCGGCGGCCGTGGCGGTGGCCGCAGGCCTTGTCGGGGGTACTGCCTGGATGGCGCTGCGCCCGGCCGCGGGCGATCCCTTCGCCGGCTGCCGCGAGACCGCCGTGGCGGGCGGAGCCGGCACCATCGGCGGCGCCTTCACGCTAGTCGACGAGAACGGCGCCACCGTGACCGATGCCGAGGTGATCCGGCAGCCCGCGCTTGTCTACTTCGGCTATACCTTCTGCCCGGATGTCTGCCCCTTCGACGCCGCCCGCAATGCCGAGGCGGTCGACATTCTGGAAGAACGCGGGATCGAGGTGACGCCGGTCTTCATTTCGGTGGACCCTGCGCGCGATTCACCCGAGGTGCTGGCGGAATTCACCGACCTGATCCATCCGCGCATGATCGGACTCACCGGCTCGGAAGCGCAGGTGCTGGCGGCGGCCCAGGCTTACAAGGTCTATTTCCGGCGCAATGACCCGGACGAGGACTATTATCTGGTCGATCACTCGACATTCACCTACCTGATGCTGCCCGCAAGCGGCTTCGCCGATTTCTTCCGCCAGGACGTGACGGCCGAACAGATGGCCGACCGGGTCGCCTGCTTCATCGGCAGCGCCTGAGGGAAATTGACCGACTGCGGCGACGCTCCTAGGTCCGCAACAGCCTGGTTCACGGAAAGGGAGAGCATGCCAGACCCCGACACCGTCGCAGACATCGGGGATGACCCGTCCCTCTTGCTGGTCGACGACGACGAACCTTTCGTCAAGCGCCTCGCCAAGGCGATGGAAAAGCGCGGTTTCCTGCCCGAGACCGCGGAAAGCGTGGCGGCCGGCAAGGCGATGGCGCTAGCCCGGCCGCCGGCCTATGCAGTGGTCGATCTGCGGCTGGAGGACGGCAACGGGCTCGACGTGGTGGAGTCACTTCGCGAGCGGCGCCCGGATTGCCGGATTGTCGTGCTGACCGGCTACGGCGCGATCGCGACGGCAGTGGCCGCGGTCAAGATCGGCGCGATCGACTATCTCTCGAAACCGGCGGACGCGCATGACATCACCAACGCCCTGTTGTCGCGGGGCGAGGCGCTGCCGCCGCCGCCGGAGAACCCGATGTCGGCGGACCGGGTCCGCTGGGAACATATCCAGCGGGTCTACGAGCTTTGTGAGCGCAATGTGTCCGAGACGGCGCGGCGGCTGAACATGCACCGGCGCACGCTGCAGCGCATCCTGGCAAAGCGAAGCCCCAAATAGGCGGAAAATGGCCGTATCCGCCGGCGCAGCCGAAAAGCGCGGCGGCGCTGCTAATTTCAGTTGATCGCCGGAATTGCGGGGAATACCATTGTGATCTGCCTACCGGAGGAAGCAACTTGGAATTGAAACTTAACGACATGTCCCTTAAAGAGTTGAAGGAGGTCCAGATCCACGTGGCCAGAGCAATATCGACGTTCGAGGAACGGAAGAAGAAGGAGGCGCTGGCAGAACTGGAAGAAAAGGCCCGGGAACTCGGCTTCTCTCTGGCCGAACTGACCGGTGTCAGCAGCACGCGCAAGCGCAGCCCGAGCGCCGCCAAATACGCCAATCCGGCCGACCCGACCGACACTTGGTCGGGCCGCGGACGCAAGCCGCGGTGGTTCAAGTCGGCGCTGGAAGAGGGCAAGTCACCCGAGGATCTGGCGATCTGACCTGTCGGGCCAGCCATGACAGGAACTGCCGCGCAGGCTTCAGGATGGGGCCGTTCGGGGTGACGACGAACCAGGCGGGCACGTCCTCCTGTCCTTCATCCGGCAACAGAAGCGTGACGGCGCTCTGGTAGGCCACCATCACGCCCAGGCCCTGCCGGCAGGCGGCGATCGAGAGTCTCTGGTCGGAACAGGCGATGCACCCCGGCGTTGCTGGCCGCCTATCCGAGAGCGGCGGCTATCAGGACGTCGTAGCGTCGGATGAAGTCGGCCCGCACCTCGACCGGCGGCCGGAGGCGGATCGACAGGCCCGCCAGCGAGGCTGGGTCAGGCCGGCCGAACAGCCGGTCGGCCTCGTCCCGGCGGAAGCCCGCGACTTCCACCGCCTCCATCCAGGCCGAGACCCGGTCGGCGCGCTTGATCGTCTGCTTGATCGACGGCGGCAAGCTGGCCGGCAGGCCGAAACGCAGGTGCACGGCCGCCGCGAGACGCTGGTCAAGTTCGCCATAGGCGGCGCCGACCGCGGCCTTTACCGGGCTGATCATGTCGCCGATCACGTATTCGGGGGCATCGTGCAAGAGCGCCGCCAGCCGCCAGCGGGGCGGCAGCGCAGGATTGGCCAGCGCGAAGATCTCTTCCACAAGCAGCGAGTGCTCGGCCACCGAATAGGGCCAGTCGCCGAACGTCTGCCCGTTCCAGCGGGCGACGAAGGCGAGCCCGTGGGCGATGTCGGAGATCTCGATGTCGAGCGGCGTGGGGTCGAGGAGGTCGAGCCGGCGGCCGGAAAGCATGCGTTGCCACGCGCGCGGCTGCCTCTTCGGCATCGGACGGAACCCCCCCTTTTGCGCGGCCAGCATGCCGCAGCGGTGCGGGGGGCTCAAGCCGGCGGCGGTTCCCCGCCCGGGCGCCGACCGGCGCCCGTCGTTTGTGCGCCCAGCGCGCCAACGGCGTCCGCCGACGCGGCGGAATGTCCTGCGCGTTGCCCAGCCTGCGCCCCGCTGCTATGGGAACGGCAACCACGGACCGACCTCACAGGAGACCACGGTGAAGGATTACATCGTCAAGGACACCTCGCTCGCCGCCTTCGGGCGCAAGGAACTGACCATCGCCGAAACCGAGATGCCCGGGCTGATGGCGCTGCGCGAGGAATTCGGCGCCAGCCAGCCGCTGAAGGGCGCACGCATCGCCGGGTCGCTGCACATGACGATCCAGACCGGCGTGCTGATCGAGACGCTGACCGCGCTCGGCGCCGAGGTGCGCTGGGCCTCCTGCAACATCTTCTCGACCCAGGACCATGCGGCGGCGGCGATCGCCGAGGCCGGCGTGCCGGTGTTCGCGATCAAGGGCGAGACGCTGGAGGATTACTGGGCCTATACCGACATGATCTTCCAGTTCCCGGAAGGCACCTGCAACATGATCCTCGACGACGGCGGGGATGCGACGCTCTACATCCTGATGGGCGCGCGGGTCGAGGCCGGCGAGACCGACCTGATCGCGGTGCCGACCTCGGACGAGGAGGTCTGCCTGTTCGACCAGATCCGCAAGCGCCTGGCCGCTTCGCCCGGCTGGTTCACCCGCCAGCGCGACGCGATCCGCGGCGTCAGCGAGGAAACCACCACAGGCGTGCACCGCCTGTACGAGCTGCACAAGAAGGGGCTCCTGCCGTTCCCGGCGATCAACGTGAACGACAGCGTCACCAAGTCGAAGTTCGACAACAAGTACGGCTGCAAGGAATCGCTGGTCGACGGCATCCGCCGCGCCACCGACACGATGATGGCCGGCAAGGTGGCCGTGGTCTGCGGCTACGGCGACGTCGGCAAGGGCTCGGCCGCCAGCCTTCGCGGTGCCGGCGCGCGGGTGAAGGTGACCGAGATCGACCCGATCTGCGCCCTGCAGGCGGCGATGGACGGCTACGAGGTGACGCTGCTCGAGGACGAGGTGGCGAGCGCCGACATCTTCATCACCACCACCGGCAACCGCGACGTGATCCGCATCGAGCATCTGCGCGCAATGAAGGACATGGCGATCGTCGGCAACATCGGCCATTTCGACAACGAGATCCAGGTCGCGGCGCTGAAGAACCACAAGTGGACGAACATCAAGGATCAGGTGGACATGATCGAGATGCCCTCGGGCAACCGCATCATCCTTCTGTCCGAAGGGCGGCTTCTGAACCTCGGCAACG
>Ga0224723_1001360_pt1 | contig 14859 bp, 16 predicted proteins | sample Balambano_FR2_Me_FD_161647 | JGI IMG/M metagenome (GOLD analysis project Ga0224723, IMG submission 161647) | Freshwater sediment microbial communities from Lake Towuti, South Sulawesi, Indonesia - Balambano_FR2_MetaG | ecosystem: Environmental > Aquatic > Freshwater > Lake > Sediment | place...
ACGACTGGTGAGTGCACGTGCCCCGCACCGAACCGACCGACAGATCCCGTTCAAGACCCGAAGTCAGTCAGACCGTGAGTCAGGACGGCCGGTGCGGGGCACACCCACATCCTCACTGTCAGACCGCCAGCAGGGTCGCGGTGAAGATCAACACGCCCGCGCCGATCGCCACGCCGGGGATGAGCGCCCAGGTGAGGACGGACTTGTTCCGGGTCCTCGCGTACTCGGCAATGCCCGCCCCAGCGAAGATCGCGATGCCGAGGACCGACACCGCCGCGGCCAGCCACACCTCGCGCGGGTCGGGGTCGACGGCCGTCGGCGCCACGATGAACCACGGGATGACGGTGGCGACGGCCAGCCCCACCAGCCACACCAGGACCATCAGCAGGCTGAGGGCCGACGGCCGGGGCCGCCGGGACACCGGCACCGTGTGGCCGGGCGCGGGCGTCGTCGTCCGCCCGGTTCGTGACTCGCTCACCCGCACAGGTTGCCACGGGCTACCGTGCGCCACATGCGGCTCGGTGTGCTCGACGTCGGGTCCAACACCGTCCATCTGCTGGTCGTCGACGCCCGGCCGGGCGCCCGGCCGCTGCCCGCGGCCTCCCACAAGTCCGAGCTGCATCTGGCCGAGCACCTGGGCCCGTCGGGCGACGTCACCGACTCCGGCACCCGGGCGCTCGTCACCGCCGTCCGCGACGCGATGTCGGCCGCCGCCGACCACGGCGTCGAGCAGGTCCTGCCGTTCGCCACCTCGGCCGTGCGCGAGGCGGGCAACGCCGAGGCCGTCCTCGCCGAGGTCGCCGACCGGACCGGCGTCGTCCTGCACGTCCTGTCCGGCGAGCGGGAGGCCGCACTCACGTTCCTGGCGGCCCGGCGCTGGTACGGCTGGTCGGCGGGCCGGCTGGTCGTCCTCGACATCGGCGGCGGCAGCCTGGAGATCGCCGCGGGCCAGGACGAGGCGCCCGACGTGGCGCTGAGCGCCCCCCTCGGGGCGGGGCGCCTCACCCGCGAGGCGTTCGCCGCCGCCGGACAGGCGGTCGCCGCCGACGACGAGATCGCCGCGCTGCGCCTGCGGGTGCGCCGCGACGTCGCGCGCCTGGCGCCGGAACTCAGCCGGGCGGGGCCCTGGGACCGCACGGTCGGCACCAGCAAGACCTTCCGCAGTCTCGCGCGGGTCGCCGCCCACGACTCCGACGGCCGGGTCACCGGCGACGTCGGGGTGTTGGAGCGCGCGGCGCTGCACGCGTGGGTGCCGCGGCTGGCCCGGATGGACGCGGCCGGGCGTTCCCGGCTCCAGGGCGTGACGCTCAACCGGGCGCCGCAGCTGCTCGCCGGAGCACTGGTGGCCGAGGCGCTCATGGACCTGCTCGACGTCCCCGCCGTGGCGATCTGCCCGTGGGCGTTGCGCGAGGGCGTGCTGCTCCACCACTTCGACGCCCTGCCCGACGCCCGGCCTCCGTCGACGATCGTCGCCGTGCCACCGGTCCCGGCCTGACCCGCTCCGCCCGGTTCCCGACGTCCCCCTACGATCCCCCGGTGACCGACGACCGCGGGCCCGGCGGTGTCCGGTCGAACCGCCCCGGCCGCAGCGGCATCGCCATCGGGATGTCGACGATGGCGGTGTTCCCGGACGGCGTGGCCACGGCGTTCGCCACCGCGGCCGACCTCGGGTACGACGGTGTCGAGATCATGGTCTGGAACGATCCGGCGAGCCGCGACGCCGACGCGGTCGCCGGGCTCTCCGACCGTTACGGCGTGCCGGTGCTCAGCGTGCACGCCCCGACGACTCTGCTGACGCAGGGCGTGTGGGGCCGCGACCCGTGGGAGCGGCTGCGCCGCTCGGCCGAGCACGCCGAGGCGCTCGGGGCCGACGTCGTCGTCGTCCACCCGCCGTTCCGCTGGCAGCGCGAGTACGGGGCCGCCTTCGCCGAGGGGATCGCCGGCCTCGGTGACGAGCACCACGTGGACTTCGCCGTCGAGAACATGTTCCCCTGGCGTGTCGGCAACGCCCGGCTGGAGGCATACTCGCCCGGCTGGGATCCCACCCACCACGAGTACGAGCACGTGACCCTGGACTTCTCCCACGCCGCCACGGCGCAGCTGGACTCCCTCGACCTGGCCCTGCTGTGGGGCCACCGCGTGCGTCACGTCCACCTCGGCGACGGGTCCGGCTCGATCAAGGACGAGCACCTCCCGCCCGGCCGGGGCAACCAGCCGTGCGACGCGGTGCTGGCCCACCTGTCCCGGACCGCCTGGCGCGGTCACGTCATCGCCGAGGTCAACACGCGGCGGTCCGGTCCCCGACGGGCCGCCGTCCTCGCCGAGACGCTGGCCTTCGCCCGTACCCACCTCGGCCAGGCGTGGCAGGGGCGGCCCGAGCCCGACCACGAGCCCCCCGTGCCGGTCGACCCGGGTGCGCCGTGACGGGGGCCCGGGACTTCGGCGGTGCCCTGACCGCCCGGCTGGGGCGCCGGCACGCGGCGGGCCCCGAGGCGGCCGACGCCCTCGCGCGGGTGGCCGACCTCCGCACCGACGCAGCGGCGGGTGCTGTCCTGGTCCGCTACGTCGCGCACCCCGCGGCCACGGACGCCGCGGCCGACGCCGCCCGGGACCGGCTCGTCGCCGTGCTCGAAGGAGCGCTGGCCACGGGGCTGGCCGAGGACGGCGCGCTGGACGTGGCCGTGCCCGCCGCCTGCCTCGGCGAGGGCCCGGCGGCCGCGGACCGCCTGCGAGCCGTGTGCCGGGCCGCCGCCCCGGCCGGAGCCTCGGTCCTGGTCGCACCGCTGGACGGTCGGGACGCGGCCGCGGCCGCCGGGTTGGTGCGCGGGCTGGCGGGGGAACATCCGCACCTCGGGCCGGAGGTCTGGGCGGGCCTGCGCACCGCGGGCGGTGACCTGCGAGAGGCGGTCGACCGGGCGTACGCGGCCGCCGCGGCCGGCGAGCCGCCGCCCCGGATCCTCCTGCGGGCCGGCGGCGGGCCCCGCGGCGCCCCGGCCGGCCTGGCTCTGCCCGGCCCGTCGGACGCCGACCGGGCGTTCCTCCGCTACGCCAAGCGGCTGCTGCGCTCGCCGCTGCGGGTGTCCCTGGCCCCCGGGGACGCGACCCTGCTGAGGGTCACCGAGGCCGTCGCCGACGGGTCGGGCCTCGGCGGGTCGGGCGGGAGGGCGTCGGCCCGGGCGTGGTGGGAGGTCGTCGTCGAGCTCGGGGTGCGGCCGGCCGACGGCCGGCGGCTCGCGGTGTCGGGCCGCCGGGTGCGCGTCGAGGTGCCCTTCGGGCCGCGGTGGCGGGCCGTCGGGCTGCGCCGCACGGTGACCGCCGGGAAGCGCCTCGGGACAGGGCGCCACCGGTGACGGCGGCGAGCGGACCGCCCGCCGGGGCCGGGCCGGAGGCGGGCGCGCCGGCGCGTCCGACGGTGGCCGTCGTCGGGGTCGGAGCGATGGGCGGCGCCCTGCTCGCCGGGCTGGTCCGCGCCGGCTGGCGACCCGGCGAACTGCTCGCCGTGGAGCCCGACCCGGTGCGCCGCGACGCGGTGACCGCCGCCCACGGGCTCGTGCCGACCGACCTCGCCCGCGCCGCCGGGGCCGGGGTCGTGGTGATCGCCGTGAAGCCCGCCCAGGTGACCGGGGTGCTGGCGGAGCTCGCGCGGCACGTGGGGAGTCACCACCCGGTCGTCGTCTCGATCGCCGCCGGGGTCGGCACGGCCGCGCTGGAGCGGGCGCTGCCCGACGGCGTCCCGGTGGTGCGGGTGATGCCGAACACCCCGGCCCTGGTCGGCGAGGGCACCAGCGCCCTGTCCGGCGGGCGCCACGCCGACGAGGCCCACCTGGCGCTGGCGGAACGGGTGATGACTGCCGTCGGCACCGCGGTCCGGGTTCCCGAGTCGCTGCAGGGCGCCGTGACGGCGCTGTCGGGGTCCGGGCCGGCCTACGTCTTCCACCTCGTCGACGCCATGGCGGAGGGCGGGGTACTGCTCGGCCTCGACCGGGCGACCGCCCGCGAGCTGGCGGTGCGCACCGTCCTCGGCGCGGCGCGGCTGCTGGTCGAGACCGGCCGGCACCCGGTCGAGCTGCGCGAGCAGGTGACCTCGCCGGCCGGGACGACCGCGGAGGCGCTGCGGGTGCTCGACGAGGCGGGGGTGCGGGGAGCGGTGCTGAGGGCGATGCGCGCGGCCCGGGACCGCTCGCAGGAGATGGGTGGTTGATCGTCTGCCGGCCGGGTGCGGCACAGTGGGACCGGTCCCCGGGCGCCGGGGGCCGGACGAGGGAGGCTGCGATGGCGGGGATCTTCCGTCGCTGGCTGGGCGGCGGCCGCCGGCAGCAGACGTTCGACCGGGAGGGCACCCGGGCGGACCTCGCGGCGCTCAAGGAGTTCGCCACGAGCCGGCGTGGCGTCGAGTTCTACGTCGAGCCGGAGACGTTCGCGACCGACACCACCGCCGTCGCCGTCGCCCATGACGGGGAGTGGATCCGGCGACGGGTCGGCGACCCCTCGGCGGCGGTGGCACTCGCGCGCTCGCTCAACCTGCCGCTCTACCGGGCCGAGGTGACCGGCTACCCGCAGCGAATGCGGGACTGGTCGGCCCGCAACCGCCACCGCGGCCTGCGCTGAGCGGCCGCCGAGTGATGGGGCTCACCCGATGAGGGGCCGACCGGGCGGCAGCCGGTAGAGGCGCTTGCGCGACGACAGCGCGAGCGCGGCGACGAGCGTGGCCGGGCCGATGCGGCCGAGGTACATGCACGCCGTGAGCACCCACAGGGCCGGCTCGGGCAGGGCCGGCGTCAGGTTGGTCGACAGCCCGACGGTCCCCGTCGCCGACACCACCTCGAACAGCGACCTCGTCAGGCCGGCGTCGGCCACCTCGAGCACGAGGATGGTGCCGATGATGATCTGGGTGGCGTAGAGGCCGGACACGGCCAGGGCCTGACGCACGGTCCCGCCGTCGATGCGGCGGTCGAAGGCCGCCGTGTCGTCCTCGCCGCGGGCCTCGGCCCAGATGGCGAGGACCAGGACCGCCACCGTTCCCACCTTGATCCCGCCGGCCGTGCTGGCACTGCCACCGCCGATGAACATGAGCGCGGTGGTCGCCAGCAGCCCGGCATCCTCGACGGCCCCGTAGTCCACGGTGTTGAACCCGGCGGTCCGGGGTGTCACGGACATGAAGATCGCGTTCACGACCCGGTCCCCGGGTGGCAGGGCTCCCAGGGTCGCCGGGTTGTCCCACTCCAGGGCTCCGATGACGACGGCGCCGCCCACCAGCAGCGCGGCCGTCGCCATGAGGACGAGACGGGTGTTGATCGACCAGAGCCGCACGCGGGTGCGGCGCAGCACCTCGACGATCACCGGGAACCCGAGCCCGCCGAGCACCACCCCCGTCATGATCGGCACTGTGATCCACTCGTCCGCGGCGTACCCCACGAGGTTGTCGCTGAACAACGAGAAGCCGGCGTTGTTGAAGGCCGAGACCGCGTGGAAGACCCCCAGCCAGACGGCGCGGGCGGGCGTCTCGTCGTAGTGCAGCAGGAAGCGCAGCGACAGCACCACGGCCAGGACGCCCTCGCAGACGAGGAAGATGCGGCCGACGTTGATCACGACGCTGCGGACCGTGCCGATCTCCAGGACCCCGGAGCCCGCGGCCGCGGTCAGGCGGCTCCGCAGTCCCATCCGCCGGGCCACGACGATGCCGAGCAGAGCGGTGAGGGTGGCGATCCCGATCCCGCCCACCTGGATGAGCACGAGGATCACGGCGTGGCCGAACGTCGACCAGTAGACCGGCGTGTCCACGGACGACAGACCGGTCACGCAGACCGCCGACGTGGCGTGGAAGAAGGCGACCGTGGCGCTCACCCGGTCCGTCGACTCGCCACGGGCCGCCGGGAGGAGCAGCAGCAGTCCTCCGACCGTGATCGCGGCGGCGAAGCCGAGGGGCACGATCCGGACGGGCGACGTCAGGAACGTCCGGGCCTTGTCGAGCGCCGTCCGCCACGGCGGGTCGCCGGGCGGCCTGGGCACCGACGTCGCGGAGGACCGGGTCTCGCGGTCCGCCGTCACGGCCGCGAGGCGAAGCGCTCGACCAGCTCCACGTGCCCGGAGACGATGAGCAGGTCGTCGCTGTGGACCTTGGTCTCGGGCACCGCGTAGGTGAAGTTCTCGCCCGGCGACTTGACCCCCACCACGGTGACGCCGTACTTCTTCCGCAGGTCGGTCTGGGCGAGGGTGAACCCGATGGTCTCCTTCGGCGGGCGCATCTTGACGATGGCGAACCCGTCGTCGAACTCGATGTAGTCCAGCAGCTTGCTCGTCACCAGGTGGGCCGTGCGCTCGCCGGCGTCGCGCTCCGGGTACACGACGTGGTGCACGCCGATCCGGTCGAGGATGCGTCCGTGCGGCAGGCTGATCGCCTTCGCCCACACCTGGGGGATCTTGAGATCGACGAGGTTGGCCGCGGTGAGCACGCTGTTCTCGACCGATGTGCCGACACCGACGACCGCCTTCTCGAACTCCGGTGCCCCGATCTGCTTGAGGGCGTCGATGTTGGTGCTGTCGGCCTCGACGACGTGGGTGAGCCGGCCCGACCACTCCTGCACCAGTTCGGGGTTGCGCTCGACGGCCATCACCTCGTGGCCCAGGCGGTGCAGGGCCTCGGCGGTGGCCGAGCCGTACCGGCCGAGCCCGATGACGAGGACCGCGTCGGAATGCAGGCGGCGGGGCGGCACGGGCGCCACCGTACGGCCCCGTCGCCCCCCGGGCACGCACCGTCGCTCCCCGCGGTGACCCTCCTCGTCCGGGCGCCCGGGAGCGGACCGTACTGTCGGTTCGTGAGTTTCGCGCGTCTGGCGGCGGGGGCGGGTGTCCTGGTCCTCGCCGGCACCGGCCTGGCCGCCTGCTCGGGCGACGACGACGGGGTGAGCGTCGGTGTCGTCGGGACGGAGGATGTGGCCGAGGTCGTCGACGCGCCGGGATCGGTGGTGGCCGCCGCCACCGCGACCGTCACCGCGTCCGGGACCGGCACGGTCACCGATCTGTCCGTCACCGAGGGTCAGCGGGTGGCGGCGGGGGACGTGCTGTTCGTCGTGGACTCCCCGCAGGCGGAGCAGCAGCTGGCCGAGGCCCGGGAGGCCGACGCCGCCCTCGTCGTCGACCCCGCCGTCCCGGGCGTGGACGTGAGCGGGGAGCAGTCCGACGCCCGCGCCGCCGCGGCCGTGGCCTTCGCCGAGGCCCGGGTCCGCGCCGAGGCGATCACCGACCCGGAGGTCCGGGAGTCGACCCTGCTCGCCATCGACACCGCCGAGGCGAACTACGAACTGTCGGTCGCGTCGTCCGACGCCGTCGCCGACCAGGTCCAGGCCGGGGTGGCGGCGCTGGCCGACGCCGTCAGCGCCCTGGGCGAGGCCCAGCGGATCCAGACCCGGGCCGCGGTCGCGGCGGCCGAGCAGGCCGTCGCCGCCCTCACCGTTCGTGCCCCCATCCCCGGCACGGTGAGCCTCACCGCGACCGGAGGGGGCGGCGGCGCGGCGCCCGACCTCTCCGACGCCGCGTCGCTGCTCGAGGGCGGCGGGGTCCCGGCGGACCTCGACGGCCTGCTGGGCGCCGACGGCGGCGGGGTCACCGGGCTGCTGCGGGAGGGCCAACCGGTGGCCTCCGGCCAGGCGGTGCTCACCGTCACCGACGACTCGGCGCTGTCGGTGGCGGCTCAGGTGGACGAGACCGACGTGCTGCTGGTGGCCGCGGGCACGCCGGCCGAGGTGGTCCTCGACGCCCTGCCCGGCGAGCCCCTGACAGCGGAGGTGGCGAGCATCGACCCGGCCCCCACGACCAGCGCGCGCGGCGGGGTCGCCTTCACGGTGCGGGTCCCGCTGCCCGCCACCGCCGGGGAGGGCCTGCTGCCGGGCATGAGCGCCATCGTCGGGCTCACCGTCCGCCAGGCGCCGGACGTCCCCGTCGTCCCGGCCACGGCCGTCGTGCGGCGTGACGGCGGCGACGCCGTGTGGGCGGTGGACGGCGAGGGCCGGGCGCGGCTGCGGGCGGTCGGGCTCGGCGTCCTCGGCGACGGCGTGGTCGAGGTGGTGTCCGGGGTCGGCGAGGGCGACCGCATCGTGACGTCGGGCGCCGACCTGGTGAGCGAGGGCCAGGAGGTCGGGTGAGCGGGCCGGCGCGCGCCGCCGTCGAGCTGGTCGGCGTCGAACGGGAGTACCGGACCGGCGGTGAGGTGGTCCGTGCGCTGCGGGGGGTCGACCTGCGGATCGACGAGGCGGAGTACGTCGCGGTCGTCGGGCCCTCCGGGTCCGGGAAGTCGACGCTGATGCACCTGGTCGGAGCGCTCGACCGGCCGACCCGGGGCACCGTGCGGATCGCCGGGGGCGATGTCGGGCGGATGTCCGACGCCGCGCTGGCGCGACTGCGCAACGAGCACGTCGGGTTCGTGTTCCAGCAGTTCCACCTGCTGGCGCGGACCTCGGCCCTGGACAACGTCGCCCTGCCCCTGGTGTACCGGGGGGTGGGGGCCGGGGAGCGGCAGCGGGCGGCGCGCGAGGCGCTGGGCGCGGTCGGGCTCGGGCATCGGCTGCGGCACCGGCCGTCCCAGCTGTCCGGCGGCGAGCAGCAGCGCGTCGCCATCGCCCGGGCCCTCGTCGGTGCTCCGCGGCTGCTGCTCGCGGACGAGCCGACCGGCAACCTCGACACCCGCAACGGCGCCGAGGTCATGGCGCTGCTCGAGCGGCTGGTCACCGAGCGCGGCGTCGCCGTCGTCCTCGTCACGCACGACCACGACGTCGCGGGCCGGGCGTTCCGGCAGGTGAGGATGCGGGACGGCGAGATCGCCGAGGACACCGGGGCGCGGGTCCCGGCGGTGGCCGGGACGCCCTCGGACGCCGGCGTCGCGACGTGACGGGCGGCGAGCGTGACGGGCGGCGAGCGTGACGGGCGGCGGGCCGTGACGGGGGCCGCGCCGTGACCGGCGCCGAGGCGTTCCGCAGTGCCGTCACGGCGCTGTCCGCCAACCGGCTGCGGAGTCTCCTCACCATGATCGGAGTCATCATCGGGGTGAGCGCGGTCGTGGCGCTGGTGGCGCTGGGGTCCGGCGCCCAGCGGGAGGTGACCCAGCAGGTCCAGGGACTGGGGTCGAATCTCGTGCTGGTCTTTCCGGGGTCGCTGGAGCAGGGCGGGGCACCCACCGTGAGCCGGCTCAGCCTCGACGACGAGGAGGCGATCAGCCGCATCGTCGGCGATCCCACCCGCGTGACCACGACGACGACCAGCGGCGAGCAGGTGCGGGCCGGGTCGGCCGAGGCCTTCGTCACGGTCCAGGGAGTGGACGCCGACTACGTCACCGTGTTCGACCGCGAGCTGGTCGGCGGGTCGTTCTTCACCGACGGCGACGTCGACACGCGCCGCCGGGTGGTCGTGCTGGGGTCGGAGGTGGCGGCGGAGCTGTTCGGCACGATCGATCCGGTCGGCCGACAGGTGAGCGTCGCCGGGGTGCGGTTCCAGGTCGTCGGCGTGTTCGCCGAGCGCGGGTCGACGTTCGGGGTGAGCCAGGACGACGAGGTCTACATCCCCGTGACCAGCGCGCAGCGGCTGTTCGGGATCTCGACCGTCGACGGGTTCGCGGTCAAGGCGGCGGACCTCGACCGGATCGAGGAACTGCAGGAGGCGATCGTCGCCGAGCTGGAGGCGCGCTACCCGGGCGGGGAGTTCTCCGCACTCACCCAGACCCAGATCCTCGGCGTCATCGGCCAGATCCTGTCGCTGCTCACCGGCGTGCTCGCGGCGATCGCGGGCATCAGCCTGGTGGTCGGCGGGGTCGGGGTCAGCAACATCATGCTGGTGTCCGTCCGCGAGCGGACCCGCGAGATCGGGCTGCGCAAGGCGCTGGGCGCCCGGCGGCGGGACATCACGCTGCAGTTCCTCATCGAGGCGGTGCTGCTGACGACGGTGGGCGGCACGCTGGGTCTGGTGCTGGGGGTCGGCGGGTCGCTGCTGGTCGACGCCTTCAGCCCGCTGCCGGCCGCCGTGACCTGGTGGGCGCCGGTGCTCGCCTTCGGGGTGTCCGTGGCGACCGGCGTGGTCTTCGGCGTCGCGCCGGCCCGCCGCGCCGGCGCCCTCGACCCGGTCGTCGCCCTCCGCGCCGACTGACGTCGGGTGGCCCGGAATCGACGACTCCTGTCCGGGAGGGGGCGGGACACGCCCGGGATCGTCGACTTGGATCAGTGGAGGAGGGCCCGCAGCTGGCCCAGCCAGCCGTCGGGCGCCCGGAGCGCGTGGAGATCCACCTGCAGCACCGTCCATCCGAGGGCCCGCAGCGCGTTGTGGCGCGCGAGGTCCCGGCTGTGCTGCCCGCGCTCCCGGTGGTGGGCGCCGTCGTACTCCAGAGCGACACGTCGCTCCGGCCACGCGAGGTCGAGGCGGGCCACGAACTCGCCTCCCGGGCCGAAGACCTCGTGCTGGAGCACCGGTTCCGGCAGGCCGTGGCGACCGACGACGAGCCGCAGCTCGGTCTCCTTCACGGACTCCGCGCCGTCGCGGGCCAGGGCCAGGACGAGCCTCGCGTCCGGAGCTCCCTTGCGGGTCGGCCAGGAACGGAGCAGGTCGCGGGGGTCCTGCACCGGGGTCCGGCTCCGGTGGGCGACGGCGTCGACCCAGGCCACCCGGGAATCGACGGAGAGGTGGTCGGCCCCCATGCCCCGGGCGACGTCGACCATGGTCCGCGCCGGGTTCGTCGCCGGACCCCAGGGTGTCGACGCGACCTCGGCCTCCTCGACGAGCAGGCGGTGGACGACCACGTCGAGGGTGCGGCGAGGGTGTCGCCCGGTGAGGTGGACGAAGTCCCGGGCGGCGGCGAGGTGGGCCCCGTGCGCCCACGCGGCGGTCGCCCCGATCAGCAGGTTGTCAGGGCCCGCCCGTCGCCTTGCCGCCTCGATGCGGTGCGCGTAGCGCTGCTGAACCCGGCTGCTGATGTGCACGCCGTGGATGACCTGCTCGTAGTCCGGTCCGTACAGCTCCCACTCGGGGATCTCCTCGAGTGCCTCGGCCGTGGTGAAGGGGGTGTCTCCCAGTCGCATGCCGGCACCGTCCGCCGCGGGACTTGTCGCCCGCTGCGACGGAGGGCCGCACCTGTGGACGGGCGACCGGGCGGTGACCGGTGGACGCCGCCGCCGGCATGATCCAAGTCGACCATCCCGGGCGTGTCCCGGGGGGTCCGGGACGAGAGTCGTCGATTCCGGCAGCCGTCAGGCCCGCGGAAGGCAGGTGGCGCAGGTGCCGGAGAGGGCCACGTGACCCGGGTCGAGGGCGAAGCCGAGCTCGCGGGCGAGATCCTCGCCGACACCGTCGAGGAGGTCGGCGCGCACGTCGAGCATCACCCCGCAGGACCGGCACTGGGCGTGCAGGTGAGGCTCCCGTCGCAGGTGGTAGACGGTGCTGCCGTGGCCCTCGTGGACGTGCTGCACCACCCCGGCCGCCGACAGCGCGTGCAGTGCCCGGAACACGCTCGCCCGGTGGACCCGCGGGTCGATCCCGGCGACGGCGTCGAGCACCGCCTCGGCTCCCAGGTGGCCGCCGGTCGACGCCAGTGCGACGACCACCGCGCGCCGCGGCCGCGTCATCCGCTCGCCCCGGGCCCGCAGGGCCTGCGCCGTGCGGGCGACCACCTCGTCCACGCTCCCAGCCTGTCACCGTGCCGCCGCGGCGGCACCGCCGGCCGGGCCCGTCACACGTAGGCGGGGGGCTCGTCCTGCGGGGCGTCCCGGGACCGGCGGCGCCGCAGGTACAGCCAGGCGCCTGCGGTGGCGAGCAGGAGGAGGACGAGCACGAGCAGCACGTTGGCGCTGCCCCCGCCCGCCGGTGCCGGCGGCAGCTCGACGCCCTCGGCACCGGCCGCCCCGAGCGACGGCTCGGCCGGCGGGTCGGTCACCGACCCCGCCGTCACCCCGCCGGACGCACCGCTCGCACCGCCGCCCCGGACGTTCTCGCGGAGGATCTCGAGGACGAACGGGCGGCGGACGTCGGCGGGGAATCCCGAGGTGGTGACCGAGAGGTAGTACGTGCCGGCGTCCTTGACGGCACCGAAGCGGGTGCGGGAGCCGTTGACCTCGCCGGTGGTGACCGCGACGGTGCTCGCCTGTCCCGCCCCGCTGGTGAGGACGCCCTCCTCCTCGACCCGGGCGGCGTTCTCGTCGTGCCAGGCGAGGTCGATGCCCGCCTCGGGGGGCACCCCGTCGGTCGCGACGGTGACGCGGGCCGTCAGCTCCTGGCCCGATTCGGCGTCGACCGCGTACCACAGCACGTCACCCGGGAGGACGCCGTCGCGGTAGGTGCCCGGATCCAGCGCGGTGGCGTCGATGAGGGCCGGCCCGCCCGCCACCGGTTGGCCGCGGACCTCGAACAGCCGCCGGGGTCGTAGCTGGGCCTCGGAGAGCGCGTCGCCGAGCTCGGTGACGTCGTCGACGTCGGTGAAGGAGCCGCCGGTGACCTCGGCCATGCACGCGAGCTGCTGCCGGCCCACCGGTTCCACCTGGAGGCCCACCACCTCGACCCGCAGGTCGACGCCCGCGTCGACGAGTTCCCGGGCCACCTGGCACGGTTCCGGCCCGAGACCGTCGGGGAAGCACTCGTCGGCGCCGTCCGACACCAGGATGACCGTGCCGGGGGTGCCGTCCGGCAGGTCGGCGACGGCCTCGCGCAGCGAGAGCCCGATGGGGGTCTCGCCGAGCGCCTGGACCGACGCGACGGCCGCCGTGAGCCGCTCGCGGTCCAGCGGCCCGACCGGGACCAGCAACTCGGAGTCCCGGCAGGCCCGGGCCTTGTCGGCGCTCGGCACGCGGTGCCCGTAGACCCGCAGCCCGACGTCGAGACCGTCGGGCAGGCGGTCGACCAGTGACGACACGGCGGCACGGGCGGATTCGATGCGGGTCCCGCCGGAGCCGTCGGGGCGCAGCATCGACCCGGACGCGTCGAGGATGAGGACGAGCGCCTCGGAACCGGGCGGCGGGGTCGGGGTGGCCCCGGTGGTCGCGGCCGATCCGGGCGGGACCGCGACCACCCCGGCGAGGAGCGCGGCGACCACGGTGAGGAGCGCGCCGAGAAGGGACGGCGGGCCCACGCGTTCCCGGGACCGCGGACCCACCGCTGGTCGGCGGGCGTGCCTACCGTCGACGAGGTGGGAGTGGATCGTGGCGTGGGTCCGCGGGCGGTGGGGCCGCGGCCCGTGGGGCCGCGGGCGGTCGGGCACGTCGCGGTCACGGTCGTCGTGCTCGCCGTCGTCGCGGTCGGTCTGGAGCGGACGGCCGCCGCTGTGGAGGGCCTGGTCCGGGACGGCGTGATGCTCGCCTGGGTGACCGCCGTCGTGACCCTCGTCGCGGTCGCGGGCCTGGCGCGGTGGCGGACCGTCGTGGCGACCGATTCGCGCCTGCCGGCGACCGCGGTCGTCCTGGTCGGGGGCCTGCTCGCCTACCTGGTGCTGCCCGCCGCCTGGCGCGGATCGGCCCTCGTGGGGGTGCGGGTCACCGACGCCGGGCCGTCGACCTTCGTCATCGACCTCCTCGCCTGGTCGGCAGCTGTCGCCGTGGGCGTGCTGCTGGCCGACCAGGACCCCACCCGCCGCAGCGGCGCGGACCGGTTCCGCCCGTAGCAGCCCTGGGCCCCGGGACCCATCCGAGCCGGGACCCGCGGCCGTCGAATGGACGGGTGACCATGGTGGAACGGGGGAGCCGGGCGCGGGCCCGGCGGGACCGGCTGTCCGCACTCGGCCGGGTGCTGTGCGGCCTGGCGGTCGCCGCGGGGGTCCTGGCGACCGCTCTGGGGATCCTGGTGCTCCGGACGCCGGAGTCACGGGTACCGGTCCCGGTCGCGGTCGGCGAGGTGTACACGGCCGGGGAACGACCGCCGCTGGTCGGGCCGCTGGTGGTGTACGGCCGTCCGCAGCCGGGGGGCCCGCCCGCCCTGGCGGACCTCGGGTGCCGGGTGACACCGGGCGGTGGGCCGCTGACGAGCGCCGACACCGGGACCGAGGACCGCATCGTCGTCGCGGGCCGGGGCCTCGTGCCGCTGGCCGCCTACCCGGGCCGCGAGGGCCACAGCATCGCCTGTGCCGGGCCGGCCGCGGTGCGGGCCGCGCCCCTGCACGTCATGCCCGGCCGCTCCGGGCGCGACCTGGTCCCGACGGCGGCGTTCTCGGTGGCGGCCTTCCTGGTGCCGGTGGGGGCGACCGGCCTGCTCATGCTCCGGCCGGTCCGCGACTGACGCCGTCGCCGGTCCCGGGCACCCGGCGACCGCGGTGGACCGCGCCGGGTGGCGGCGGCGGGCGGTCGTCATCCGCCGGCCTCGGGGGCGTCCTCGATCTCGACACCGGGCACGACGAGGACGTCGCCGAGGTTGACGTCGACCGACGTGACCGTCTCGGGCAGCGGCGGGTAGAGCGCCTGCAGGCTCTGGGGGCGGGGCCCGAGGACCAGCGGGAGATAGGGGCACACGCACCCGTCGCGCCCGTCGTCGAAGACCAGGGGCCGGTACCGCGTCCCCCCGGCGCGGTCGTCGAGGGTGAGACCCCGGACGAAGCTGATGGACTCCAGCGGCGGCGGGTTGAAGGTCGTGGCGCCGACCCGGACCTCCGGCGAGTCCGCGGACATCCGCAGGTCCACCAGCACCCCGTCGGCCGTGCGTCGGACCGAGAGCACCTCGAGGGTCACCGTCTCGCCCTCGACCTCGTCCGAGACCGATGCGACGGCGGCTCGTCCGGCGGCGGCCTCCGCCTGCTCGAGCACGTCGGCGGACACCTCCTCGGGTGAGGGGCCGCTCGGCGTCGTCGGGGCGTCGTCGTCACCCGTCGCGGCGCCGTCGTCGGGCCGGGCGTCCGTCGGGGCGTCG
>Ga0224723_1001361_pt1 | contig 14854 bp, 16 predicted proteins | sample Balambano_FR2_Me_FD_161647 | JGI IMG/M metagenome (GOLD analysis project Ga0224723, IMG submission 161647) | Freshwater sediment microbial communities from Lake Towuti, South Sulawesi, Indonesia - Balambano_FR2_MetaG | ecosystem: Environmental > Aquatic > Freshwater > Lake > Sediment | place...
GGCTTTGGAGTTAAAGACTTTCTATTGCTATTGGAGTATGCCCAGCCCAGATTACATCAAGCTCGATCAGTTTCTAAAGCAAATGCAGGTGGCGGCTAGTGGTGGCCAGGCCAAGGTTATGGTGCAAGCTGGGGAAGTAACGGTTAATGGCGAAGTAGAAACCCGACGGGGCCGTAAGCTGGTGACCGGCGATCGCATAGAGGTCAACGGTCAGCGCCTGGTTGTAGATTTGAGCCAATTGAGATAGTGGGCAGCGGCCATAAGCATCAGCCAAAGATTTATCATCCTGTGAAGCAATCCCAAATCCTCTCTTGGGAACGCTGAACCCGTGCGCCAGTTAAGAACAATGAAAGCGATACCCGTTACCGCAAGGGAGAAGCATGATGGGCTTGTGTGATGTTTTACAGGATCGAGCTGTCAAAACTCAGTTGGTGGCTGATTGCGTTCAGTTGATTGATCAACAGGTGGCCGCCAAGGGGGGAATTTCTGGCTTGGGCTTGAAGGCTACCTATAGCGTGGTGAAAGGCATTGGATCATCCTATATCCCTGGCGCTATTGAACGACTGTTGCCAGAGACCCTCAGTGCCCTTGACCCGATTTGGAATGACGGATTGCAGGCTGGCGACCCGGTAGCTTACCTGAGCCAGCATCAGGCGCGGGCGGCAGATTGTCTGCTGAGCGCCACCGACGCTAGAGTCAAGCGCACCAGTAATGGCTTGGTGAAAACCTCCTACAACAAACTTCGCGACTCCATAAAAGCTGATATAGAAGCCGCCATACCAGGGCTGGCCGAAATTCTTGGCCATCGTGTGCTGGTGGCTCAGTAGCGCCGAAGTGGGCCAGCAATGCCGTGCTGGTAGCTTATTCCACGGCTTGGTAGAGGCGCTCCCAGTAGGGTTCGGCAAAGTTAACCAGCCAGTTTTTGACATGGTAAGTGGCGCGGCAGTCGTCTTCGTTGTAGCGAAGAATGGCATCCAGGTAGGTGCGATCGCCAGTTTCAGCCCAGGCGTTGTACCAACAAATCGACTGCGCGCCATTAGCCCCCTCATCCCGCCAGTCGAACCCCATCCAGCGGGCAATGTGCTTTAGGGCATAGCTTTCAATGGGTAAGGTAACACCGTCGGTGACACACTTGTGGACATCAAAAAAGCGGCCTAGCAGCGCTTCAATGTGGTGGTTAGCGGTGCCATAGAGCTGACCCAGCTTACGCACGGTTTGGGCTTCGTAGGGGCAGAAGTGGTAGACCGGCGCATGGGGGTAGGCATGCACCAGTTCGAGGAAATCATTCCAGGCGCGGCGTTCTTCGTAGTGGTTTTCGGCCAGTAGAGCGTGGAAGGTTTCTTCTCCAGAGGCGCGATCAACTACCAAAACGCCGTGCAGGTAAATCAAGTTTTGGTCAGGGGCCGCTTCAATATCAAAGAATAGCTCGACCTCCCCCTCTGGCAAATCCGAGGGCCAGAGCGGAAACCCGTGGGGAGCCTGGGGATTTGTGCGAGGAATGGCCCGATTGTCAAGCAGGGCCTGGGCCTGATGCACCAGCTTTTCGGCCACCTGTTCGCCAAACCCTGGCAGCGGAGCCAGGTAGGTTGGATTAGCCTGAGCCAGGGCTGCCACGGTAGTTGTGTGATGCTGTTTGAGAAATTCGTAACGGGCTGGCGTAACGCCTGGCAGCAGGGAAAGATGACGAGTTGCCTTAGCCTCGCTATAACAGTGGCCAAACCAGTGGCACAGGTCGCAGCGACTGTGAGAAATAAATAGCTCAGGGGCTTCGGTCGAGCGGAGCTCCCGCAGGCAGTTTGAGAGAATATCCTGGAGCTTTAGCACCAGCCGGTGCAGCTCAATGGCGTAAATTTGTCCGCCGCGCAGAGCCAGACAGCTTTCTACCGGCCATACTCCCTGCACCCGGGATAGAACATAGGCATGGTAAGCCGCCACCACCTGGTAGTCGAGCTTGGGCTTTTTGCCCAGCTTGATGTCAATAGGAGTGTAGACCCAATTGCCCCAACACGACCAGCCAGGTTGTTTAACCAGTAGGTCTGGCTGGCTCACCAACTGCACGCCATCGACTGCCGAAGGCGTAACCAGCACAGCTTGGTGAATGGTATCTACCCCCTGCGCCATAAGTTCTAGGGTGGCCCTTGCCCCGGCCGCCCAATCGCCAGGGGCAAACTGAGGGCTGTGCAGCGGCTGAAAGGACTCTAGCACCGTCTGCCGATGTTGGATGCTGTCTTGACGCAGCTTCAGCAGGTAATCAGAGGGTGGATCCTGGCGGCTGCGATCGCCATACAGATCTAAAAATGCCCGCCGACTACAGCGCTGATAGTAAAACAGCACGTCGTCTGTAAGCCAGCGAATCAGCGATTGAGAGTTAGGTGTTGTAGCCTCAGCCGGAAACCTCAGAGGGCTTCCTGGGCGACCCCCTGAATGAGTACGCGGCGGCAGGGGGTAACTAGCAGACAAGGTGAGTTATCGCAAAAAGTATAGAAAACAACGTCGCGGGATGAGGCCAACGGTATGACTCGCCTCTAACCAAAGCAGACAGTCCCTGCGGCCCGTGAAGACCTGGGCCGCGATCCTGAAATAAACAAGGTTGGTCAGTGCAAGAAGCCATACCGACTGACAGTAGCTTAAGCCGAGACGAGAACAGCAATTACCCAACGGACTTATCCACCAAACCAAAGCTGATGTGCCCAGTGGATCAACCTATCCACCCTATGAATGTTATACCCTTTTGAGGAAACTAAACATAGCTAACCCCACACCTCCAGGTCAGCCAACGTGAATTATCCCCTTTCTGATACCGCCTTAGATCAGCTTTACCAGCATCGTCAAAAGTTTCCTGCCCTGCAGGGAGGACAGTACTTCAACTATGGGGGGCAGGGGCCAATGGCTAAGTCGGCCATTGAAGCTATCTACCAGGCCCACCAGCAGATGCAAACCCAGGGGCCATTTTCCAGCATGGTTAATCAGTGGGTGGCTGAGGAAGTGGCCAAAACTCGTGAGGCCATAGCTACTGAACTGGGCATTTCGGCAACTACGATTAGCCTCACGGAAAATGTAACGGTGGGCTGCAATATTCCCCTTTGGGGGTTGCCCTGGCAGGCTGGGGATCATATTTTGCTATCGGATTGTGAACATCCAGGCGTAGTAGCCGCCGTGCAGGAAATTTGCCGCTGTTTTGGTGTGACCTACACCCTTTGCCCATTGCTGCACACAGTGAATGGCGGCGATCCAGTAGCTGAAATTGCCTGGCATCTGCAACCCAGGACGCGACTGTTAATTATCAGCCACATTTTTTGGAATAGTGGTCAAGTATTACCCCTCAAGGCCATTACTGACCTCTGCCATAGCCATAGCCCTCAGCCAGTGCGGGTGCTGGTGGATGCGGCCCAATCCGTAGGCGCTCTACCGCTAAACCTGGCTGATTTAGGCATCGATTTCTATGCATTTACAGGGCACAAGTGGTGCTGTGGGCCGGCTGGGCTGGGAGGGCTTTATGTTAGCCCCATGGCGCTAGAGGCTGTTCATCCTACGTTTATTGGCTGGCGCAGCATTACCGTTGATGCTGCCGCCAACCCCACCGGATGGAAACCCGATAGTCAGCGCTTTGAAGTGGCCACCTCAGACTATCCCCTCTGTGCCGGGTTGCGGACAGCGCTAACCGAACAGGCTGCATGGGGCACTGCTGACCAGCGCTATCAGCGCCTCTGCCAGCTTAGCCGTCGGCTTTGGCAGCAGTTAGGAGAGCTACCCCAAATTCAACAGGTGCGGCAAACCGAGCCTGACTCCGGGCTAGTATCGTTTTGGGTGTTAGCCAACGGAGAGCCCAGCCCCAGGCTACATCGCCAACTGGTAGAAACACTAGAAGCCCAGGGCATCTTTCTACGCACCCTGCTTGCTCCTAACTGTGTGCGGGCCTGCGTTCATTACCTGACCCTTGAAACCGAGGTCGATCAGCTAGTAATTACCCTTCAGCAAACCCTTCAGCAGCTTCAAGCATGAACACTCCAGTGAACCCCGTCAATGCCAATAAATCGATGCGAGAGCGAATGTTGGCAGGCGAACTGTACATTGCCCTCGATCCAGAACTGGGCACTATGCAGCGTCGTACCCAGCAGCTTTTGTATACCTTCAATTTCTCCCATCCAGATGCAGCGGCAGAGCGGCAATCCCTCATTCAAGACCTGTTTGGGGAACTGGGAGCTAATTCTGAAGTTAAACCGCCCTTTCAGTGCGACTATGGCTGCCACATTTTGGCCGGAGAACGCTTGTTTCTTAACTATGACTGCGTTATTTTAGACTGCGCCACCGTGCGCTTTGGCGATCGCGTGCTGGTTGGCCCTAAGGTACAAATTTACACCGCTACTCATCCCCTCGACCCTGCTCAGCGTAGGGATGGTTGGGAGTATGCCCAGCCCGTCACCATCGGCAGCGACGTTTGGATTGGCGGCGGTGCGATTATTTGTCCCGGTGTCACCCTGGGCGAAGGGTCTACAATTGGGGCTGGCAGTGTGGTAACGCGAGACATTCCCGCTGGCGTAGTGGCTGCAGGAAACCCCTGTCGGGTAATTCGCTATCTAGATCAAAGCCCCATACTGTAGAGTAGCTCAGCTAACTTAGCTGAGGCTCCGGCTTCGCCCCTTACAGACCGCAGTGCCTGCTGCATAGCCATTAGGGTTTCAGGATGCTGCAAATAATCAACAGCCTTTTCAGCCACCTGTTGAGGCTTGAGGGGGCCAATGAGTTCGGGTACGACCTCTCGCTTAGCCCAAATGTTTGGCCAGGCAAATAGCCTTCCCTCTTTATAAATCTGCTTCAAGACCAGGGTATTGATGACTTTAGCCAGCCCATTTCCGACCAGGGGCAGGTTAGCCAGCAGTCCAGGAATGCCATCCCAGGCTTTCATAACGTCCAATTTTTGGGTTGGCAACAGTACAATCATCGGTACACCCAGCGCCCCTAACTCTGCTGTATTAGCACCTACAGTGGTGATACAGAGCCGAAACTGACTCATAACATCGTAGGCGGGTTGGGCTAGCCACAGCAAAACTTCTAGACCGCTGGGCGTTCTTAGGCTCGGTAACGATGGGCCATCCTTGACCAACACAGCGGTAGATGCTCCCTCAAATAAGCGAATATCTGGATTGTAGGCCGCATCAGCAAACTGGGCTAATGTCTCCAGAGACAGCATCGGCGCAACCGGGATAACAAACCTCGTCTGCGGATGAAGGCGATGAATGGCCTCAGCCGTACCGAGGCAAAAGGGGAGGCCGACACTGAGCTTGTTTTTTTTGGATCCTGGCATCAGCCCAATTAAGTCCTGCCCTGGCGTTAGACCCAGGCTATCTTGCACGCTGGTCTGGGCCGTGAGGTCGGTTTGAACATCAGCCATCAAGTCGCCAATCACCTGCATTTTGGAACGATAGGATGGCGGCGCAGCATCTACGATAGCTGGCGTCATACAAGCAAAACAGTCTACCCAGCGGTGCCAGCGAGCTTCCCATTCGGCGTAGACCACAATCCGATAGCCCAACCGCTTGCCAATAATGACCGGATAAATTTGGTCGCCCCCCAAAAACAGCACCACCCCTTGGGGATGCCAATCCCACTTTTCTGCAGTTTTGCCGGTCAACAAAAAGGGGAAGAAATGCTCTGGCCCCTGAACCCGATCCACCTCTGGTAGGTTGCGAGCTATTTCTGCTTCGCGCCCCGATGCATTGACGCAGGGGGATAGCACCACCGAAATGCGCGTTTGCTTGTGGTCGGGCAGCCGTTCCCGCAATGCCTTGACGACAGGCCGTACCCAGGTTGAAATTTCGCCAGGGCCGTTAGACAAAATTAGAATATCGAGGGCAGACATGGGAGGCAGGGAGAAGAGAGAAGCGGGCAGACGGAAACGAGAAATCGATTAGTAGGATGATGTAATAAGACGGTAGCTTGGGTCAAATTCCCCAGCTCTTCCGAAGCTCAGATTAACCCACTGCACAACCCTAGCCTGCGGCCTATGTGCGTTCCAACAACTGTCCAAGCTCTAACAGCCTACCTCTGCCAACTGCAAACTCTGTGCCAACGGGCCAATCCCAACGGGCTAGCCCTACAGGAGCAGTTTTTGCTAGCTCAACAGCACTTTCAAACTCAGGTGTTGCCACTAGGGGAAAACGGTTCCACCTCGCGGCAACCCGTCTTAACTGAAATGAACCGCACCTTTCGCCTGCTGGCTATGGATGTGGCTTTTTTGCAAACAGCTCGGCAACCGCTGAAAGCGCAGCAAAGACAGCACCAGATGGACGAAAAGATTCAGCAGCTATTGGCATTTTGCCAGGCTCTGAGCCAAGTGGCCTCAGAAAGATAAGCGGTTTGAAATAATCCAAAACCCAAAACCCTACAGCGCCTTCGCAATAGTTTGCGCCACCAGCTTGCTGCTCCAATAGCTACTATGGGCATCAGTACCCCACAACAGAGACAACTTATTGTGCATAAAGGGCAATCCGCGATGCTCGGTGATAATGTCCTGCACTTTCACGTAAAAACGGGCATTGCCAATTAAAGATGGCAACACGCCTTGCAACGGGTAGGCAATGGGGTCGCCAGGATGCATGTAGTTATACCAAGGCAAGGGTTGCCGACCACAACGATGGTAGAGGTTTTGAAGCAGGACTCTGAGGTCGGTGGTTAAATCATGGGTGCTTTCGCCTGCAACAGCCAACAGGCTAAACAGGGCGATGGGTGATCCTAGGGTATGAATGCTGGCAATGGGCAAGCCTTCTTGAGGCTGACTACCCAGACCAAAGAGCGCATTGCGAATCTGGCTAATTACCTGGCTAATGTCACGTGTGCTGGAATCTCTGGCTAGGCGAGAATCATCCCAGCGGGTGGCAAATAGCAGGTCAAAGAGGATTACGGTACCCAGGCTGTGAGTAACAAGGTGCAGGCGATCGCCCCCCTCTGGGTTGGCAGTTTGCAGCGGTCTGAGAGCGGTTTGCTGAAACCGCCGCACTACCTGCGTTCCTACATGGCGGCTGAGGTAGAGGGCTGCATCTCCCGCAAATTCCAGAATATCTTTGGTGCGAAACTCAGGAAACCACAGGTTGCGCCATTGAGGAGAGGCTTCTAACCCTTTGACTAGGGCTTGCTGAGGCTTTTCGTTCAAATCTCCCCAGAATAAAAAAATCGGCTTTAGGTCGCGGCGAGGGTCGTCTATAGTCATTTGAACTCTTTGCAGCAATTCCAGGCCAATGCGGGTAAAGGCCGCTAAATCACGATTTTTTACCCCGTGAACAAAGAGAATGTAGTCAGTGGCCATCAGCAAATCTCCCAAGCGCAGCTATCAAACCACTACAGCGTCAAGGGCAAAATTCCGGATATTGGCAGCCTGTTTTATTGCCTATGGAGGGGATTCTAACCACTGCTCCACCTGGTTGAGCAGTCTTTGGGCGGCGGCTAAGGCCGTTTGAGTCTCCGCTTGGGTAAAGGCTTCCGCGGGGGTGAGTTCTGTCAGAGCATCTGGGTAGCGGGTAGGGATATAGAGCTTATCCAGAGCTAGGGCTAACTCAAGCAGCGGATAGAAGTTGGACTGGATAGGCTCTGGTAGGTTTTGGATGAGCCGGGTGCAGGAGTGTCCCCAAGGGTCAAGATCTCCCCTTATCCACACAGCTTTCAACCCTTTCTCCACTGCCTGTTGCGCATAGAAGCACGCTTGAGCAAACTTCTTAGCAGCTAATAGGGCTTGGGCAGCTTCAAAGTCGTCTAACCCTTGCTGATACCAGCGTTGGGCCTCCCGTTGTAGCTTCTCTTGACTCACACCGTTTCCCTGGTATAAACACGATGGCCTTCGGCCAGAAGCTGGCGGATGAAGGGACGATCTCGGCAATTTGCTAACTCTTTAGGAGTATAAACGATGGCTTCTATTGGATAGGGCGCATCCACCAACAGGGACAATACTTGGCCAATGCGGTCTAGCGGCGGGTAATCGCAGTCCCATAAAATGAACAGGTCAACATCGGAGCGTCGCGTGGCTGTTCCCCTCGCCCAAGAACCAAAAAGAATGATCTGTTCTGGGTCAATTTCTTGTTTGAGGCGTTCCACGGCTGTTTCTAGCCAGATACGAAAAGCTCTATCATCCATTTGCTGCTTGAATAGCCTCACTTTTTCATAGTAACTTCAGGGCCGCTAACTTTTCTGATCACAGTAGCCTGGTATTGACGCTAAGCGAAAGGCTGGTGCAGTGTGGAACAAAACTTCCTGAAATCAATTCTGTGGGGGATGGCTTTGCCTCTTGCGGCCCTGGTGGTTTTGGGGCTGGTTGTAGCCATTTACCCAACCTTGCCCGCCTGGGATGCCGCTTTTTTGCTGCGCCTGCACCGCTACGCCACGCCAACCCTAAACCGATGGATAGCCATCCTCACAGATTTAGGCACGGTTTGGGGAGTACTGCCCGCTACTTTGGGGCTGGTGGCTGTGGCCTTTTGGCAGCGGCGCTGGCACCAGGGAACGTACCTGGGTCTGACGATGCTGGGCTGTATGGTTTTGAATCCCCTAGCTAAGCTGCTCTGGCATCGAGTGCGTCCAGCTCTGTGGGAGGGGGTGCCGCCCTATGCAGGCTTCAGTTTCCCTAGCGGCCATGCTACCTACTCAATGGCCTTTGTGCTGGCCCTAGTTTTGCTGACTTTGGATAGCCCCCAACGGCCCTGGATTGTGGCCTTTGGCAGCCTATTTGTGGGGTTCATTGGCTTTAGCCGAGTTTACTTGGGAGTGCATTTTCCTAGTGATGTTTTGGGGGGCTGGCTGCTGGCCACGGCCTGGACGGTGGGGCTGTACCAGGTCATGGTTCAGTTTTGGCCAATGCCATTACAGCCTTCGGAAGAGGCTTAGCAGGATTCTTGCCGCCTCGACCTTAATACCGCTCCACATTTGGAAACGCGGCCATCTGGCTGTGGGCGGCCTCACCACAGGTGCGTGGCGTGGGCAAGAGCTTAGTAGGATTGGCTAACCCGCTGGGGTTAAAGGCTTGCCGTACCCAGGCCATCGTTTCTAAATCTGTAGGAGAGAACATATCAGGCATGTAGCAACGCTTATCGGCCCCGATGCCGTGCTCACCGGAGATGCTGCCCCCTACCTTAATACAGAGCTTGAGGATGTCGCCCCCCAGTTCTTCTACTTGTTCCAGTTGGCCAGGGACAGCATTGTTGTAGAGGATCAGGGGATGCAGGTTGCCGTCTCCAGCGTGGAATACGTTAGCCACCCGGTAGCCGTGGTGTTTACCCAGCGCCTCAATTTCCTTCAACACGTAGGGAAGTTGGGTGCGGGGGATAACGCCATCCTGCACGTAGTAGTCGGGACTGAGTTTGCCCATGGCGGCAAAGGCGGCCTTGCGCCCCTTCCACAGCCGCAGTCGTTCTTCTGGGTCAGTGGCGACGGTAATGCTACGGGCACCGTTTTGGCGGCAGAGATTGGCAATGCGATCGCCCGTGGCGGCCACCTCTGCCGGTAGCCCGTCAATTTCAATCAACAAAATCGCTGTGGCATCGCGGGGGTAGCAGTTGGTTGCCACCACGTCTTCCACGGCGTTGAGGCTGAAGTTATCCATCATCTCCATGCCAGCCGGAATGATACCGGCGCTGGTGATGGCTGACACCGCCGCGCCTGCTGCTTCCACCGAGGTAAAGTCAGCCAGCAGCACTTGTATGGACTCTGGCACTTTGAGAATCCGCAGGGTAATTTCTGTGGCAATGCCCAGGGTGCCCTCGGAGCCAACAAATACCCCACAGAGGTCGTAACCGGGGGTTTCGGCCACTGGGCCACCTAAATCAACAATTTCGCCATTCGGCAGCACTACCCTTAGCCCTAGCACGTGGTTAGTGGTTACTCCGTATTTAAGGCAGTGAACCCCACCAGAATTTTCCGCTACGTTGCCGCCTACTGAGCAGACCGACTGGCTTGATGGATCCGGCGCGTAATAAAACCCGGCCCCACTGACGGCCTGCGTCACCCAATTGTTGATTACCCCCGGCTGTACCACCACCCGTTGGTTGTCAAGATCCACCTCTAGAATTTGCCGCATAGTGGCTGTGACAATCAACACAGAGTCCTCTAGGGGCAGGGCTCCGCCAGAGAGTCCGGTGCCTGCACCTCTAGCCACAAAAGGCACCTGGAAGCGATCACAAATCTTCACTGCCGCAGCCACCTCCTCAGTGGAGTTGGGCAGCACTACCACCGCCGGACGCTGGCGATAGCTGGTCAACCCATCGCACTCGTAAACGAGAATCTCCTCCTTACGCCGCACTACCTTGTCGGCTCCCAGGGCCGCGGTAAAAGCATCAATGATGGGCGTCCAGTTAATAGCGCTTGGCGTGGCTAGGATCATCGTTCGAGGGTTGTTGAACTGTGGTGATCCTAACGTGAAGGGGAATGGTCTGGGAGGCCAATATTCTTGACGCTTCTAATTAAAAGCGTCTTAGGAACATTGAATTTTGCTAAATAACAATTCATGATTACCGTGCTGAAGCCTTGCTTGAGCGACTGGCAACTGAGGCTGATTTTTGCCGTAGTTTGTCCTTGTAGCAGCAAACTTTGCAGAATGTAGAGGAGTCGATATAGCTTTGGCACAATGAAAATTCTTCTGGTTGATGATGAAGTAGAACTCACTGAGCCGCTCAGTCGGCTGCTAAATCGTGAAGGCTATGAGGTGGATGTCGCCACCGATGGCGATCGCGGTGCCCGCATGGCCGCTGAGATTAACTACGACTTGCTAATTCTAGACTGGATGGTACCGGGGCTGAGTGGTTTAGAAATTTGCCGTCAGGTACGCTCTCGCCAAGATACGACGCCAGTGTTGTTTCTCACGGCTAAGGATACCTTGGATGACCGGGTAGATGGCCTTGACGCCGGGGCTGATGACTACCTGGTAAAGCCCTTCGAGATGCGAGAATTATTGGCCAGGGTGCGGGCATTGGGGCGGAGATCGCTGCATCATGAATCCTCTACCGCTTCACCCCGCCTTGGCTTTAGCGACCTAGAACTTGACCCGGCTAACCAACTGGCCTATCGCCAGGGACAGACCATTGAACTCTCTGAAAAAGAAACTCGCCTGCTAGCCTATCTCCTGCGCCACCCCAACCAGGTGCTAACCCACGAGCAAATTTATCAAGCCGTGTGGGGGGAACAGGAAATTTCCAGTAGCAATGTGCTGGCGGCGCAAATGCGGTTACTACGCCGCAAAATTGAGCCTAAGAGTGCGCCACCGTTGATTCATACGGTGTATGGCAAGGGATATCGACTAGGTTCGGTATAATGTGTTTCACAATACCAGACGCAGTCAATGACGGCACAAATTCCAACCATTCAGTTCTACGAAGGCATTCTCGAAGCCATCGATAACGTCAGCCTGCGGCGAAATCCAGACACGGGCGATCGCACTGTGCTGCTAATCTTTAAGCAATTACGAGCCATTGAGCAGTTCCAGAGCTTCCGCAGCCGGTTTTCTAAAGCCCTCAAGATGGTGGACGAAGAGGGCGTCATCACTATTGAGCCATCGGGTATGCGATTTATTTTTGGCGGCCCTGAAGGAGACGATCTAGAGCGGGTGGAATGCACTCTTACGATTGATCGTGACGACCATTGGCAACGTTTCATGCGCTTCATGCACCGTTATGCCGATGCCAACGGTATGGCCTACGGTGAATCCAACCAGGCATAGCGGACTGAATGGTTTATTCTAGAAGCCAGTTCCGCTTAATATCGCCATCTGTGAGCAGAGTCTTTGGCCATGAATAGCGGCTGATGGGTAGAGATGAGCTGTTCATTCGGGCAACTTGAAGCTGAACTCATTCACATAGTTAGGTGCCCATGAAAGTTGTAATTACTGGAGCCACAGGGTTTGTCGGCAGTCGCCTGGTAGAGCGTCTGCAAGAAGAAGGTAATACCGTACTTGTGTTAACACGCAGTGCTACTCATGGCCGTAAGGTTTTTCCTGAAATAGCCTTTCCTAAGGTTGACATTGTAGAGTACAGTCCCCTCGAGTCAGGTAGCTGGCAGTCTGTTCTGTCAGGCTGTGATGCTGTGGTTAACCTAGCTGGTGCGCCTATTTCAGAACGCTGGAGCGAGGCTCATAAGCAGGCCATTATAGACAGCCGTAAAATTGGCACTGAGAAGCTGGTAGAAACCCTGGCCCAGGCTAACCCACGTCCCAGCGTTTGGATTAATGCCTCCGCCATTGGTTACTACGGCACCAGCGAAACCGCCACCTTCGACGAAACCAGCGCCCCCGTTGCCGACGACTTTCTTTCTGAGGTTTGTCGGGCTTGGGAAGCGGCGGCCCAAACCGTGAAGGACTACGGGCCTCGCCTGGTTATTTTGCGTCTGGGCATTGTGCTGGGCATGGGCGGAGCTGTGGCCAAAATGCTGACCCCCTTTCGGATGTTTGCTGGTGGCCCCATTGGCAGTGGTCGTCAGTGGTTTTCGTGGATTCATCGCGATGACCTAGTGAATTTAATTCTTCAAGCCCTCAAAGACTCGCAAATGGAGGGCGTGTACAACGCTACGGCTCCCAACCCAGTGCGCATGGCCGAATTTTGCAAAACTCTAGGCAAAGTGCTCAATCGCCCCTCTTGGCTGCCAGTTCCTGACTTTGTGCTGGAAACCATTCTGGGAGACGGTGCCCAGGTTGTTCTGGAGGGGCAGCAGGTACTTCCTAAACGAACTGAAGCGACCGGGTTTCAGTATCAGTACAATCAGGTGAGGGATGCTCTGGTGGAGATTGTCAATGCCTAACCCTCAAACTCCTGTGGATGTTGGCGATCTCCGCCGCGACTACACCCAACGAGGGCTAGACCTACCTGACCTGGCCGCTAACCCCTTTGAGCAGTTTACTCTTTGGTTTCAGCAAGCCTGTGAAGCCGACCTACTGGAGCCCAATGCATTGGTACTGTCTACAGTGTCGCCAGAGGGTACACCCTACCAGCGCACGGTGCTACTGAAGTACTTTGACCAGGATGGCTTTGTGTTTTTCACCAACTACGGTAGCCGCAAGGCCCAGCACATCGAGAGCAATGCTAAGGTGTCGATGCTGTTTCCCTGGTATGCGCTAGAGCGGCAGTTAGCGATTGTGGGCACAGCGGCCAAAATCTCGGCGGCGGAGTCGTTGAAGTATTTTGCGTCACGTCCCCGTGGCAGCCAGATTGGGGCGTGGGTATCCCAGCAGAGCCAAATTATTTCATCGCGTCAACTGCTGGAGATGCAGTTTGAGAAGATAGAGGAAAAATTCCGCAACCAGGAGATTCCGCTGCCAGATTTTTGGGGAGGATATCGGGTGAAACCAATAAGCTTTGAATTTTGGCAGGGACGGACTAGCCGACTGCACGATCGATTTTTGTATTCCTCGGATCAGGAAGGTCAGTGGAGGATCGTGCGGTTGTCGCCTTAGAGCACAGAACCAAAGCCTGCCTCAACCCTTACAACAGCCCCTTACAACAGCACTTACTTAAGTTTTTGTTTGATGAAGGCCAGAACTTTAGCCAGTTGGCCTTTGAGTTGGGTAACTTCACCTTGCAGTTGCTGAACCTGAGCCTGGAGAGCTTGAAATTCGGCTAGGCTGACATTTTCTCCAGGGGCAGTAGCGACCAGGGTGGAATCGGTTGTAGGTAGAGGTGAGGTGACAGGAGCAGTACGGCGAGGCTTGCGCGCTTTGACCATAGCCGACTTAATCGCCTCGATGAGTTCCTTTTGCTCAAAGGGCTTTTGGATGAACTCAAAATACTCGAAGGGCTCCGACATTTTTTCGGTAACTTCTTCTTTTCGGCCCGACATCAACACTAGCGGGATGCGTTGAAGTTCTGGATTGGCTTGGATTTCCTGAAAGACTTCCCATCCGCTCATACGAGGCAACAGGAAGTCGAGCATGATGAGATTGGGGCGCTGGTCACGAATCGCCTCCATTCCTTCCACGCCATCTTTGGCTTCAATGACATCAAAATTTCCCTGGGGCAACATGTCGCGCACCCGCATGCGGATGACCCGACTGTCATCAATCACCAAAATCTTATGACTTGCCACAACAGACTCCTCCTACGGCGTCGAAGCAGGATGTGAATAACAGGTGCCATCCATCATAGTCCAGGTTTCCGGAAAACTCCGAATTTGCTCGAAGAATGGAGATCACAGGCCCATATTAGCGTTTCAGTTATAGCTTTTCCACCCTGACCTGTTGGCACTGGGTTCTAACCCTGAATGGTGGCTTAGTATTCCCGGTCTGGGCAGCGAGCTATCTGGTTGGGACGAATGGCATCGGCAGCGCTGATTCTGAAGTGAACGTTATCACAGAAGTAAGGGCTCAGCGAAAGGCTGCGATGGTTTGTATTTGCAAGCAAAACTCACCCGGTGTAAAGTGTGGGTTGAGGGCCTTATCGTACTCAAATTTGCTCAGCATAAGCTGCAAGGAACGAAGATTGGACGGGTCGAGCGGTTTGGCATCGGGTTGAAACCTGGCTCGGAAGACAGGGTTGAGTTCAGAAAAGGGGATGCGCACAGTAATCCACGCTTGCGGGGTGGTGTCAAAGGAGTACCCATAGGCGATCGCATCCCAACCCTCGCGATCGCGCAGAAAGAATTTATAACGCTGACCGTCACCCCTGACCCGCAGTTCAATGCCCTGGTAAGCCGCCAGGTTGAGGGGAGGCTCGAAGTTGCGGGTGCGCACAGAGGCAAAGCCTCCAGAGTTTTCGGTGGATACCAGGCCGGTAAAACTGGCAGAATTTTCTGCCCGTTGGAAGTTGCTGTGGCTAACGCCGCCCATGACGACATCATCTAGAGCGCCCCATAGACTAAGTTGGGCTGGGTTGGGCTGAGTAAAGTCAAACAG
>Ga0224723_1001362_pt1 | contig 14849 bp, 12 predicted proteins | sample Balambano_FR2_Me_FD_161647 | JGI IMG/M metagenome (GOLD analysis project Ga0224723, IMG submission 161647) | Freshwater sediment microbial communities from Lake Towuti, South Sulawesi, Indonesia - Balambano_FR2_MetaG | ecosystem: Environmental > Aquatic > Freshwater > Lake > Sediment | place...
CCCCCTCCTCCACCGGACTTCTCCTCAACAACCCCCACAACCCCACCGGACAGGTTTTTGACCAAAAATCGCTGCTGTCCCTGCTCGATCGCTATGCGTTGGTGGTAATCGATGAGGCATTCATGGACTTTTTGCCGCCAGACGAGCAGCAGAGTTTGATCGATCGTGTTCCAGATTTTCCCAATCTGGTGATTCTTCGATCGCTGACCAAGTTCTACAGCTTTCCGGGACTGCGGTTTGGTTATGCCATTGCCCATCCCGATCGCCTGCATCGCTGGCAGCAGTGGCGTGATCCCTGGTCGGTCAACACGTTAGCAGCAGCAGCAGCAGAGGCAGTCCTTCAGGACGTCGCGTTTCAGCAGCAAACCCTTGACTGGTTGCCCGGAACCCGGCAGCAGCTTTATCAGGGGCTTCGGGCGCTGCCGGGTTTGGCTCCGTTACCGGGTGCAGCAAACTTTCTGCTGGTGCGCTTTCAGGGATCTACGATCGAATTGCAGCGGCAGCTTCTTCAGCAGCACAAGATTCTGATTCGCGACTGCAACAGCTTTCCAGAGTTGGGCGATCGCTTCTTTCGCGTGGCGGTGCGCACTCAGTCTGAGAATGCGCGGTTGCTCAATGCGCTGGCTCAAGTGCTGCCTGGTTTTGCTGCCCTGCTCGATCCTGCCTCTTGATTTGCCTATGCCTGTAGATTATGACCTTTTGATTTTGGGCGGCACGACCGTTGCCCGATCGATCGCTGCACTTGCCTGTCGGTTTCAGGCGCAGGTGGCTTTAGTCGAGCCGCAGCCACCAGAGACTGATGATTTTCGGCTGCTGCTGAGCGAGTGGGCAACTCTGGCATACCGGGCAGAGTCGCTTCCCCGCTCGCCAGAGGCCCCGCTGCACCGATCGCCCATTGCCCTACCCGAACTGCTCGATCTTGCCGCCCAGACCTCGTCAATCCTGACAGAAACCGTGATGGCTCAGCAGCAGCAGTCGCTTGATCAGCTTGCGGCAGCGGGGGTTGATGTGATCGTGGGTCAGGGCGAATTTCATCGGCTGCCTGATCTGGGTTTCCGTGTAAACGAACGATCGCTGCGATCGCGTGCCTACCTGCTGGCGCTGCCCAGTCTGCCCACCCTTCCTGAAATTCCTGGACTGACCGCTGCTCCTTTTCTGACGCTAGACGCGCTGGCTCAGTTAAGCGGCAAAACTCTGCCATCGCAAATTGCCATTCTAGGCGATGACCCACAGGCCGTTGAACTTGCCCAAACCCTCCAAAGACTTAGTGTGCAGGTAACGCTGATTCAGTCGCGGTTTTTGCCACAGTTTGACTCCCAAGCCGTTCGGCTGATCCAGTCGCAGCTTGAAGCGGAAGGGGTCGAACTGTTTGTTGGGCTGAAAATTGAGCAGGTCGAGGCGATCGACTCAGGGATTCGGCTGTTTGGAAACGATGCAAGCGGGAGATCTTACGTGATCGAGACAAATCTGCTGCTGCTGGCAACAGCCAGACAACTCGACCTGTCCCGCCTCAATCTGGAAGCGATCGGGGTGAAATGGAATCCGGGCGGCGTCACCGTTAATCACAGGCTGCAAACAACTCATCCGCGCATTTATGCCTGCGGTGAAACGTTGGGCGGCTTCACTCTGACCCAGCTTGCTCGCCATGAAGCCAATCTGGTTTTGCATAACGTGCTGTTTCTGCCGCCGAGAAAGGTTCAACCCCGCTTTGTGCCGTGGACGCTGTTGACCGATCCGCAGCTTGCCCAGGTGGGAATGAGCGAAATCGAAGCCAGACGAACCTACGGCAAAACCATACAGGTAATGACAGTTTCAACGCAAACGATCGCTAAATCCTGCGGTCACGAGGAAACGGCTGGCTTCTGCACGCTAATCCTGCGACGAGACGGCAAAATCCTGGGAGCGACGATCGTTTCTCCTCAGGCAAGCGAATGGGTGAGTATCCTGACGCTAGCAATGCAGCAAAATCTGTCGATGGCTCAGTTGGCACGTCTGCCGATTCCATCTCCCACTTTTGCTGAAATCCTCGATCGATTGACTGATATATGGCAGCATCAGAGATTGACTTCCAGACAACGCACCTGGCTCGATCGCTATTTTGATTTCCGCCGCTCCTGGTCATCCTAATTCCATCTCGGTTGCTTCCCAGTTCTGTTAAATAAATGACCTGATTGCGGACTTGATTTCGATTCGCTTCTTGTAATCCGAATTCTAGTCTCTATGCAAAAATTAATTCAACTCAATTTGAGTTGAATTGCCTGATAAACCTGAACGCGATGAACCAGGCAGGGTTCTGGAAATCGATCGATTTTTCTCTCAGTTTTAGTTAGTCACTCCGATAGTTATTATTGCTAAAACAGCCTGAGGCCCATACTTAATTTCTCTGGCGAAACCAGGGTAGCAGGGCTAAAAATCTTACTGAGAAATTTGTTTCAAGATTTCAGCATATTTCCTGCTTTACGTCCTGTACCAAAAGGTAGAGAATGATAGATACGCTTCCCTTACTGGGGGAGTAATTTAATCATCAGTATGACTACCTTAGAGTAGTTCCCTGACCGCAATCCAGTCCACCTGATGAATCTTCAAGAAACCCCGATGGCGCAGTTTTTAGGTCAACTTCAGCAATGGGAAACCCGTCGCACTGAGGCAAACGCTTTCTACAAGCAAGGAAAATACAAAGAATATCTCGACCTTTCCAGACAGAATCTTCGCCTTTCCAGAGAGATGCAAGACCGCGCTAGAGAAGGTCATGCGCTGAATGATGTTGGGCTAGCCTACATCCATTGCTGGCAACCTCAAAAAGCCCTCGAATTCTTTTATCAGGGACTTGCCCTTACTCAGGAACTCAACGATAAGCAGGGAGAGGCAACCAGCTATTGCAATCTTGGCTCCTCCTTCAATTATCTCGGTCAGTTGTCGCTGGCTCTAGAATTCTTTAGCCGAGCATTGCCCATTTTCAAAAGCCTGGGAGATACTCAGGGCGAAATCTCTGCGCTCAACAACATTGCTCTGATCCACACCAAGCTGGATGAGCCGAAGCGTGCCCTGCTGCTGCACTATCAAATCCTGGCAATGCGCCGTCTGCTCAGCGACTTTTCTGGCGAAGCCACGACGCTCAACGGCATTGGTTTTGCGTACACTGCAATGGGCAAATCCGAGCAAGCCCTGGGCTTTTTCCAGGAAGCGTTGTCGATCCAGCGTGCAACCAAAAGTCTGGCAGGCGAAGCCACAACGCTTAACAACATTGCTTCGATCTACAGCGATATGGGTCAGCCGAAAGAGGCACTGCTGCTCTATCACCAGATTTTGCTAACCCGTAAGGAGATGCGCGATCGCTCTGGCGAAGCAAATACGCTGCACAACATTGGCTTTACCTACAATTTACTGGGCGAGCGCAAGCAGGCACTCAGCTTCTATAACAAAGCTATCAACCGCTTTCGCGACCTGGGCGACTGCCTGGGCGAAATCTCAACTCTGCTTAACATTGGCTCGGTTTATGCTGCGATGAATCAAAAAGAATGGGCGCAATCTTACTACAAAGATGCCCATAGGCTGAGTGAGCAAATCGACCACAAACCCCTCGTTGAGCGTGTTCAGCGTTTAATGGATGCACTTTAAAGGGTGTAATTCTTCAGCTCGTGTTGAATTCAGTATTACAGCCTTTTGCAGGCTAATGCACCAAAAATTGGGGTGCAGGGGCAAAGTCCCCACACCCCCTGTCCCTAACCAGAGTGAAAAAAGCGATAAATATTGAATGTTGAGTATTCAGTGCGTTTTGCTGACTCTCCCGAAGCTTTCAATCAACTCATCATCCGAGACGAAGGTAGGTTTTGGACCTACCTTTTTTCTTTTATTCCAATTCGCTTTTATTCCAGCGATCGCTTATGCTTTAACCCCGCGATCGCGATTAACACAGCCCGGCTTATCCGTATACTGACAAACCTTTTGCCAAAGCACCTCCCGTGTGCCTGGCTGTCCTGCTGCAAACAGAACGCGATCGCCGCCAATAATTTTGAGAATCTTAACGCTACAAACCGGACAGACCTGGATTCCGCTTTCAGACATAGTTAAAGTTCTCCTCGCAGGATTGATGTGATGAAACGCTGAAATTCAGACTTTGCATTTTAGCGTTCTCGTACTGCCGTAGCTTCGCTGAGACACGCAATTTAATCTTGACGGAATCAACATCAGAAAGACGCATCGTCAGCTTGTTGGAGTGGGCATCTTAACCCTATCCATCCGGCATCTTTATTCCTTGCGATTCGCCTGCATGATTTCTGTTTCTCCTGTAGCTGAAGCCAATTCTTTTGCTTCCCGCGCTGCCAGCGATGTTTCCCAGGCGCTCGCGCAAGATCCGAAAGCTGCTCGATTTAAGAAGCTGCTGCTCTATGCCTGCACCGGACTCTGGGAAAGCGACGCTGCTCAACTGGAAGCAGTGCAATTTTGCGATTTGCTTCACACCTTGCGATCGCAGGCTCCAACCTGGCGGGAAGTGCAAAACTGTTTAGTCGAAACGGCACACCGTCTCAATAAATCTGCAGAATATACCCTGATCGCTCACACGCTCCTCGGCTTGCTGCAGCCGCTCTACCCAGAAGCCATGCTGGCTCCCGAAATTGATCCCAGGATTTATCAGTCGATCGCTCAAGGGTTAGCTTCCGATCCGGATCTATTGCGTTTCAAGAAACTGCTCATCCTTGCCTGCACAAATCAGTGGGAATCCGATCGAGAGAAGCTAGAGCAAACGTCGCTCCTGTCGCTGCTCCAGACGCTGCACAGCCTGGCACCTAGCAAAACCGTTCTCTGCTCGTTGCTCGAAAATCTGGTGAAGACGCTGAGCAAAGTGGCAGAATATCGGCTGCTTGCCGATCGCCTGATTGAGGCTTGTCAAATTCTCTATCCTGATGCTGAAACCGCCTCCGCAGAAGTGATAACAACCGCAGAAGCCGCTCAAGACATTTGTGAAGAGACTGCAGCCATCAACGGTCGATCGCCCGCTACCAAATTCTCGACGATCGCAGAAGCGACAGCCGCACTTTCAGCATTATTAAATGAGCAAAACAAGCGATCGAATGGCAGTATGGGTGCGATCGAAACTCAGCCGATTTCCTTGGCAAGCAGCGACCTCAAGCCAACTCGCCTGCAGCCAGAGGAACGATTCAGGCTGCGGCAAGCGATCGTGCAGGCAAGCAACCCGCTTCGCACAAAAATCTTGCTGTTCTCGCTGCTGCACGAGCCATTTCAGCTTCAGCAGCATGAGGCAATTCTCAAAGATCACGATCTCGATGACTTGCTGCAAATGACGCTGCAGGCTTACCGCCAAGTTACTCACCTCAAAACCGCACTGAGTCGAGTAATTCAACAATTGCCGTATTCTCCCGATTACCTACAATCAAGCAACACGGTGCTGCAAGCGATCGAGCAACTTGTGCTTGATTCGTTTGCGATTCCTGGACATCAGACTAAGGAATTAGCGGAGGTAATTCACCCAATACCGCGATCGACTTATGGATGAAGCTATCAAAGCAGCCGAACTGCTCAAACAATATCGTGCTGGCAAAACGAATTTCAGCCGGGTGCGTCTGGCACTGGCAGATTTAGCTGAAGCAGATTTGATTGGAATTGACTTCAGTCAGGCAGACCTTCAGCGTACCGTTCTCCGATTTGCCTATCTCAGCCGCGCCAAGCTGAACAAAGCCAACTTGACTGCCAGCAAACTGAGCGGGGCAAATCTCACCCAGGCAGAACTCACAGGCGCGATTCTCAAAGATGCCGATCTGCACGGAGCCACCCTGAAAGGAGCAGACCTGCGCAGCGCAGATTTATCGTTAGCCAACCTGCTCGACGCGAACCTTCAGGAGGCAGATTTACGAAATGCTCAACTTGCTGGGGCAAACCTGACCGGAGCCTGTTTGCGGGGGGCAAACCTGCGGCAGGAAAACCACCGCTACACCGTGAACCTGCGCGGAGCCATCCTGAGAAAAACTGACCTGCGGGGCACGAATCTCACCGGGGCGGATTTGTCACGAGCAGACCTGCGCGGAGCAGACTTGAGTGAAGCAACCCTGCGGGGTGCTGATTTGAGCAATGCCGATCTGAGTGAAGTGAATTTGCACAACGCTTCTCTCACAGAAGCCAACCTAGCACGATCGATTTTAAGAGGCGCTTCTCTGGTCAATGCCCGTCTGGAGCGATCAATCCTGATTGAGGCGGATATGGCAAGCGTCAACCTTCAGGACGCACTGCTGGCAGATGCCAAACTCACAAACGCTCACCTGGCAAAAGCCAACTTCACCGCCGCCCGTCTCCCTCGCGCCGACCTCAGCCGCACCAACCTCTGGCAAGCTGTATTGCATGAGGCTCAGCTTGTGGATGCTTACCTGGCGAGAGCCAATTTGATGCAGGCGAATTTGACGAATGCCAACCTGACTCGCGCTGAACTCAGCAGCACCAATTTGCAGGGTGCAATTTTGCAGGGCGCAACGATGCCCGATGGTAGTACCCATCCCTGACCTTTCAGGCGCGATCGAGATTCAAACTGGAAATTCAAACTGCATCGTTTGTCTTGAAGCTGCTTCAGAAAAATTTGGAGTAGTCATCAATACAAATTCGATCGCGATTGATCAGTGTTTTCCGTAATTTAAGCAAGACAGGCTGTAGTGTTGCTTCAACCTGACTCTGTCTTATCCAAATGACTCAATCGCGGCTGCAATTGGGCTGTTTCCGCTGCAGAAGCAGGGACTGCGGTGCATCACACTGACTCGACCCTAACTTCAATCGCGATGTTGCGAAAAGTTAGGGAATTTTAGAGCTAAATTCCTATTGCTGAAAGGAGATCACTGTGACGCACTTTGGAGTTTTAATTGCGCTCTTGCGCGATCGAAAGATGTTTCTCGATGACATTCGCTACAACGTTAAAACAGAACGAAAGATTATCTCCCTGTTGGTGTCTAGCTCTGCTTTTTTTGCCATTTATGGCGCAATTATTGGTTCATCTAGCAGTTGGATGCAGGCAATTTCTTCTGCGATTAAATTACCTGCTTTATATCTAATCACGCTTTTGATCTGTTTACCAACGCTTTACTTTTTCGATATTCTATTTGGTTCCAGACTCAACTTCAAGCAGTATGCAGCGCTTCTGCTCACAAATATCTCAGTTATTAGCGTTCTCCTCTTTAGTTTCGCGCCAATTACGCTATTTTTTCTGATCTCCATTCACGACTACAACTTCTTTCTGCTGCTGAATGTTGCAATCTTCGCGCTGACGGGATTGGTTGGTGTCAAGCTGTTTTATCAGGCAGTGCGATCGGTGACGCAAATCGAACAACCGCTTCATGCGGATTTGCCGCCCCGGAAATACGCTGTGAAAGAAGCTGTAAAAGAACCGAATTGGGAGAAGGAATTGGATAATTCAGCTTCAGGCGATCATCCGATCGAAGAATTGCAGGTCAACCGCGTCACTGCAGCATCGGAACTGCCCCAAACCCGGATTCGGCTACTCAAATTCTGGCTGGTGCTATACGCGCTTGTGGGAAGTCAGCTTGGCTGGACGCTCAGACCTTTCTTTGGTGCGCCGCACGAAGCCTTCCAGTTGTTTCGCCCGATCGAAAGCAACTTCTACAGCCAGGTTTTACAATCGTTTCTCAACCTGATTGGTGTTTATTAATCCGATTCATCCGTTGCCTGTTCAGTACTGTCTATCGTGCCGCTTATCATGCAGTCTGATCTCGAATCTCTGAAAATAACGGCTGGCGAACTAGAACATATCACTGGCTTGGACATCAGCGAGACGTTTATGGGGCGCGTTTATCGACCCACCGTATTTCGCAAACCGCGACAGTTGCTCTCGCTGGCTGTCACAGAATTGCTCACCTTTGGGCTAATTCTGGTGTTTTGTTTGCCGTTTAGCCTGATCCTGGCTCGCAGTTTTGGCAATTCTAATCTAGCTACTGCAACGATCGTTTCTTTTCTGCAAATTGCCTTTGTCGTTTCAGTTGTGCTATTCCTGCTCTGGAATGCCTGTATGACGCTGCAGGGAAAGAAGCTGAAAATCCTGGCTCATTTGCTCGATGAAGTCGATAAACATAACGAAATTATTGATGCAGTGGATGTCATCGATCAGCTCGGAGCTGTAAAAAACTCAGCCGTCGCCCTCATCGATCGCCCTGCTGTGATTGAAGCCCTGACTGTTACCCGTGAAAGTATTGTTTGCGCATTGATGACAGAAAAGATCTTGCGAAAGCATCAGCGACTGATTGCACGTCGATATGAATTATTCAGCCAAATTGAAACAAATCTTGCGACGCTGCAAGCGGTTCAGATGTCACAGCAGGCAACGGAATATGCACAGCTTTTGAATGAAGCCCTGGCGATCGGGCGAAGCGTTCATCAGGAGCTTGAGCCATATCTGAAGCTGCCAAAATAGCGTTTTGTCTGAATTCTGGTTGGGCGTTGCTGAATTGGAGTATGATACGCCCCCTAGGGTGTGCTTTAAAAGCCTTTCCGCCCCCCAACCCTCCAATGCTGGAGGGCTTCCGAACCGCTCAAAGTCCCCCAGAATTGGAGGATTTAGGGGGTGATACAGGCTGTCAATTTGCACCGTTCATATTCTGATTCAGCAACGCCGAATTCTAGTTAAATCGAATTGAATTGAAAACGATCGAAAATGAACGAAATGATCTGAACAATATGACAGACAGAATCTGAGACAGCAGTTCTTCCTTGAAGAGAATCACTTCCCCTGAGCGTTTGAGCTATCCTGATCTGTAACTCGCTCTACTCCTCATTTCTGTCCTATGGTTTCCAGCCCTCAGCAAGAAGCGAAATCAATCGCCCTCATCCCCGGAATGCTGCGTCGAGTGCATCACATTGCGCTAAATGTTCGAGACATGGCAGCGTCGCGTCACTTCTACGGCACGGTGTTGGGGCTGCGGGAGTTGACGGGCGCAGAGGTTCCTGAAACGCTGAAGGAGCTGTTTGAAAAAGGCGAAGCGGCGAATTTTGAAACGCCAGATGGGACGATCGTGGATTTGTTCTGGAAGCCGAATCTTTTGCCGCCCGACCCTGACCCCAGTAAGTGCTTTACGCGCGCCGGGCATTTGGCGTTTGATATTGACCCGGATTTGTTTGATCACGCTGTAGAAGTGCTGGGGCAAAACGAAATTACGATCGATCACGGTCCCGTCAGCCGTCCGACCGGGCGAGGCATCTATTTTTATGATCCCGACGGGTTTCTGGTCGAAATTCGCTGCGATCCGAAGGGGGAGTCGGAAATCCGATTGGGCGATCGCAAATGAGTACGGCAGCTTCGCCTGTCTGGGACTCCTTACAATCTGTTGGGCAAGCTACGGTAGGAATAGAACGAAAAATGTTTCAATAGAAGACTCTGAGGTGATGTGTGTCACCGCGAGTTTTGCTGCCAGGAGAAGTTAGGAAGATGCTTGAAGCTTATCGAAACCACGTTGCAGAGCGATCGGCGTTAGGGATTCCCCCTCTGCCGCTTGATGCAGAGCAAACCTCTGACTTGTGCGAACTGCTCAAGAGTCCTCCGGCAGGTGAGGAAGCGTTTCTGCTGACCCTGCTGCGCGATCGCGTTCCGCCCGGTGTAGATCAGGCGGCTTATGTGAAAGCAGGCTTTTTGACGGGCTTGGCAAAAGGTGAGATTACCAGTCCCCTGCTGTCGGCACTCGATGCCGTGGAACTGCTGGGAACAATGATGGGCGGCTATAACGTGCAGTCGCTGATCGATCTATTGCAGGTTGAGAATGCCGAAATTGCAGGCGCGGCAGCAGCGGCTTTGAGCAGAATTCTGCTGGTATACGATGCGTTTCACGATGTCCAGGAACTCGCAGAACAGGGCAACAGCTACGCGCAGCAGGTGATGGAATCCTGGGCAAACGCCGATTGGTTTACCAGCCGCCCTGAACTGGCAGAATCGATTACGGTGACGGTGTTCAAGGTTCCGGGCGAAACAAACACAGACGATTTGTCTCCAGCAACCCACGCCACAACCCGCCCCGACATTCCGCTGCATGCGCTGGCAATGCTGGAAACTCGCCAACCGGGAAGCCTGGAGACGATCGCCCAGCTCAAGCAAAAAGGATATCCCGTGGCATATGTGGGTGACGTGGTCGGAACCGGATCATCGCGCAAATCTGCAATCAACTCGGTGCTGTGGCACATTGGACAGGACATTCCCTTTGTGCCCAACAAGCGATCGGGGGGCTATGTGTTGGGTGGCAAGATTGCGCCAATTTTCTTTAACACCGCAGAGGATTCGGGAGCGTTGCCGATCGAGTGCGATGTATCGCAAATGGAAACCGGGGACGTAATCACGATCTATCCCTATCAGGGCGAGATCCGCAACGAAGCAGGGGAAGTGATTGCCACCTTCAAACTCAAACCAGACACAATTCTGGACGAAGTGCGCGCAGGCGGACGAATTCCCTTGCTGATCGGGCGGACGCTGACGGATAAGGCACGGGCGGCACTGGACTTGGCGGTGAGCGATCGCTTTATTCGCCCCTCGCAGCCAGAAGACACGGGCAAAGGCTACACCCTGGCGCAAAAGATGGTCGGCAAAGCTTGCGGTCTGGAGGGCGTGCGTCCGGGAACCTCCTGTGAACCCGTCATGACCACGGTGGGATCGCAGGATACGACCGGGCCGATGACCCGCGACGAGCTGAAAGAGCTGGCTTGTTTGGGCTTCAGTGCCGATCTGGTCATGCAGAGCTTCTGCCACACGGCAGCCTATCCCAAACCTGTCGATATCAAAACCCACCATGAACTACCGGACTTTATCACCCAGCGAGGCGGCGTTTCTCTGCGCCCTGGAGACGGCATTATTCACTCCTGGCTGAACCGGATGCTGCTGCCGGATACGGTGGGCACAGGCGGCGACTCCCACACGCGATTCCCGCTAGGCATTTCCTTCCCGGCAGGGTCGGGATTGGTGGCGTTTGCGGCGGCGTTGGGCGTGATGCCTCTGGATATGCCGGAATCGGTGCTGGTGCGGTTTAAGGGAGAACTCCAGCCCGGCGTGACGCTGCGCGATATCGTGAACGCGATTCCCTATGTGGCAATCCAGCAGGGCAAGCTCACCGTCGAGAAGCAAAATAAAAAGAATGTCTTCTCCGGGCGGATCATGGAAATGGAAGGACTGCCCGATCTGAAGCTGGAGCAAGCCTTTGAGCTGACCGACGCTACGGCAGAGCGTTCCTGTGCAGGGTCAACGATCGCCCTCAGCACTGAAACCGTTGCTGAATATCTGCGATCGAACGTGGCACTGTTGAAGAATATGGCGGCTCGCGGCTATGGCGATGCCCGAACCATTCTGCGGCGCGTGGCGAAGATGGAGCAATGGCTGGCAAACCCAAGCCTGCTGGAAGCCGATAAGGATGCCGAATACGCGGACGTGATCGAAGTCGATCTCAATCAGATCAATGAACCGATCGTCGCCGCTCCCAACGACCCGGACAACATCAAGCTGATGTCTGAATGTGCAGGCGATCCGATCCACGAAGTCTTCATCGGTTCCTGCATGACCAACATCGGACACTATCGCGCCGCCGCCAAAATCCTTGAGGGCGCAACCTCCACCCATGTTCGCCTCTGGATCGCGCCGCCCACCCGCATGGATGAAAAGCAGCTCCGCGAAGAAGGCGTTTACGATGTTTTCAATGCCGTAGGAGCCAGAACCGAAATGCCCGGATGCTCGCTCTGTATGGGAAATCAGGCGCGGGTTGCAGATGGCGTAACGGTCTTCTCAACCTCGACGCGCAACTTCAACAACCGCATGGGTAAAGATGCCAAAGTCTATCTTGGCTCGGCAGAACTGGCGGCAGTCTGTGCGCTGCTCGGTCGCATTCCCACGGTTGAAGAGTATCTGGCGATCGTCAAAGACAAACTCGATCCCTTTGCGGCAGATTTGTATCGCTACCTCAACTTTGACCAGATTGCTGGATTTGAGGATGAAGGTCGCGTCATTCCACTGGAAGAAATGCCTCGCATCGAAGACATTCTGGGAATGCCAACCGCCACAAAGTAATTGGCGCAGGTTCTTAAAACTTCGCTAAAGCTGTAGAGAAACGAGATAGAGAAACGAGAAAGGGGTGCGATCGATCGCGCCCTTTATTTTTTGCTTCAATTTAATCCTTCGAGAAACTCTTCTACCCGCGATACCGCTTCAGCTCCTCGTTTGCCCACAGCAATCAATCCAACCAGCATCCTTGATGAGCAACAACCCCTAAAACTAAGTTGCCCCACCCCCTCACCCACCCACCTACGTCGTATACTCCGCATTAATCTTCACATAGTCATAGCTGAGGTCACATCCCCAGGCAACCCCTTGCCCGCTCCCATTTCCGACGCTGACCGAAACCAGCACCGTATCAGTTTTCAGATATTCTCCCTGAGCCGCTTGCTTCATGTAATTGCTTGCGGCAGGACGATCGAACGGTAGCGGCTGTCCCTGCTCCATCAGCAAAAAGTCGCCGAGCTGTACCCGCAAATCGCTTTGTTCAAACGGTACGCCTGCCCGTCCTGCGGCGGCTGCAATTCTACCCCAGTTAGGATCGCGCCCAAAGACTGCGGATTTGAATAGAGATGATCCGGCGATCGTTCGAGCAATTAATCTTGCCGATTCGTCATCCGATGCACCGGAAACGCGCACTTCGAGCAGACAGGTTGCGCCTTCCCCATCACGGGCGATCGCTTTTGCCAGACGAATGCAAACTTCGGTAAGCGCGGCTTCCAGCTTGTCTGCCTCAGCTCCCGGTTCGGTAATGGCAGGCGTGCGAGAGGCTCCGTTTGCCAGCGCAATCAGGCAATCATTGGTGCTGGTGTCGCCGTCCACCGTGATCTGGTTAAAGCTTTTATCGGCAGCCCGACTCACCATTTGCTGCCACAGATGCGGTGAAATTGCCGCGTCGCAGGTGACAAACGCCAGCATTGTTGCCATGTTGGGGTGGATCATGCCCGACCCTTTGCAGATGCCGCCAATTCTGACCGGACGGTGATCGAGCATGGTTTCCAGGGCGATCGATTTTGTCACCAGATCCGTTGTGACGATCGCCTGTGCCGCTGCATCAGAGCCTGTTTCACTCGCGGCTTCCACCAGCTTTGGAATCCCGGCTCGCAAGGCATCCATCTTAATCCGCTGACCGATCACGCCCGTGGACGCAACCAGCACCAGATCCGAAGCAATATTGAGCGACTGAGCCAGCAGCATTGCACTTTCTTGCGCATCCAGCCAGCCCTGGGTTCCCGTCGCGGCATTTGCCTGACCCGCATTGCAGAGAATCGCCCGCGCAACAGGTTTGGTTTGAAGCTGCTGACGGCAAAAATCCACCGGGGCAGCACGAACCTGACTGGTGGTAAACACTCCGGCAGCGATCGCGTCTACCTCAGACACAATCAGCGCCAAATCAGGCGCACCCGACGGTTTCAGTCCTGCGACAATTCCTGCTGCCCGGAAACCTTTTGGCGCAGTTACACCGCCCGCAATCTCATGCCAGTCTGCCATGCTCCACTTCCTGCTCAATTTCCTTTTTTCTACCTTCGATCGATTGAGCGCCAGGAATAAAGTGCAATCAAACCTACAGCAACCAAAGTGTAGTCTAATCCCAGCTCTGTTCCTGACGCTTGCCTGTCCCCGACGGTTGGTTCAATTGCGATCGGGAGTGTTGAAACTTCCCAATCGAATTTTGTTTTCCTGCAAATGGCGATCGTTAGTGTTCGTATCGTTACGCCTCAATCTTCACCGATCGAATTTTGTCTCCCTGCCGAATCGCATTGACCACATCCATGTCTTCCGTTTTGCCAAAGACCGTATGCACGCCGTCCAGGTGAGGCTGCGGTGAATGGCAGATAAAAAATTGGCTGCCGCCCGTGTCGCGTCCTGCATGAGCCATTGAAAGACTCCCTGCCTGGTGTTTATTCGGATTAATTTCACACTTAATCTGATAGCCAGGACCACCTCGCCCGTCTCCGCGCGGACAGCCTCCCTGGATCATGAAGTCAGAAATGACGCGGTGAAAGGTCAGCCCGTCATAAAAACCCTTTTCAGACAAATCAACAAAATTCTTGACGGTATTGGGAGCGTCCTGGTCAAACAGTTCCAGGTGGATCGTTCCTTTATCCGTTTCCATGATGGCGCGAGTCATGATTGCTCCTCGATAACGGGGTGAAGTTTACACGGCGACGCTTAAGATTCGCTTTTGCTTGCCTCACCAGATTAAAGACATAAGGTTCTTAGTGTACGCCAATCTCTAGCACGTCGGGCAGAGAAAAAATGTAAAGAAAAGGACGCTCTCCAGTGGAAAACGCCCTCAGGTCAGTTGTGATATTCGAGTGTGGAATTTTTAGTACCAATCGACTTGCAATGTTCAATCAGACAAAAACCCGTAGAACGGAAAGAAATTCAGGAAAGATTGTTGAACGGTTCGTTTCTCGAACGATTCGCCTTTCGAACTATTCGTTTCTCAACGAACCAAGCGGCTTGCCCTGGATGTGGCTATAATTTTGGATTGCTTCAGCATCCAGTCCGATTTCTTCAGCAGAGCGGCTCAGCATCGATTGCTGTCGATTTTTAACTTGATGATGGTGTCGCATCATTAAAGCGCGAGCTTGATCACGAGTAGACATTGCAGGACACTCCGTTTCTACTAGGTTTACACTTAATCGATTTTCTAAATATTAATTCTTCAGAGAAAACCGATTCCCTGGAGACAGAGCAGCGATGCTCTGCCTCTTAAACTAATATAGCAAACATTCTGTATTCAAAGTTACAAAACTATGTTTAGACACAAAATTTAAAGCTCTTCTCAGACTTCCTGCAACCTCCCCTCACC
>Ga0224723_1001363_pt1 | contig 14835 bp, 10 predicted proteins | sample Balambano_FR2_Me_FD_161647 | JGI IMG/M metagenome (GOLD analysis project Ga0224723, IMG submission 161647) | Freshwater sediment microbial communities from Lake Towuti, South Sulawesi, Indonesia - Balambano_FR2_MetaG | ecosystem: Environmental > Aquatic > Freshwater > Lake > Sediment | place...
GAGCAAAGCCGCCAGCGCGAGCGGCGTGACAATTCGAAAAGGCCACGGGCGGTAGAAACGGTCCAGCTCGAAGGCGAGAATGAAGCTCAACAAGTACATCGCAAGGGGGATGACCCAAAGGAAAGGAATCGAGGCGACGTTCTGCACCAGATGGCTGGTGAAGGAAAGAAAGAGCATGGACGGCAACGCGGCGAAGGTGATCCAGACGCCGTAGTCTCGGCCGGTGGGGGGGAGCGGCACTTCGGCTTCCGGAGCGTCTTCCCGCAGCGGGGCATCGCCAACTTGCGAGGCTTTCCAGGCCGTGTAGATACAGAAAATGGCGAAGAGAGCGAAGGCGCCGCGCCATAGGTAGGCTTGCGTCTTCGCCGGCAGATAGGGCTCAATGCCCACCGGGTAAGCGAGTAGGGCCAGCAGCGAGGCGACGTTCGAAAGCGCGAAGAGGCGATAGGGCGCGGCCATGCCTTTCGATCGCGCATACCAGGCCTGCAGCAGAGGGCTTGAAGTGGAAAGCAAGAAATAGGGAAGCCCAACGCTGGCGAAGAGGACGAGGAGGATCGGGCCGACGGGAGCGCTTTCGCCTTGTGGCTTCAAGAAGTCCGGAGGCAGGATGGGCGCGAGCAGAACCGCGGAGATGAGGAGCCCGGCGTGCAGGCGGAACTGCGCCTTGGGACGCAATTTCTGAATCGAGTAGTGCGCATAGGCGTAGCCGGCCAGCAGAAGCATCTGGAAGAAAACCATCGCAGTATTCCAGACAACAGCGGACCCGCCAAACCACGGCAGGATCAGCTTGGCGATGAGAGGCTGAACCAAGAAGAGAAGGAAAGCGCTAAGAAAGACCGTCGCGGCGTAAAGAGCCATTCCTCGATATGGTATCCAGGTTCCGCGACTGGTTTGCCGCTAAGCGAGGGCTTGGTCGAGATCTTCGATGATGTCTTCGAGGGCTTCAATGCCGACGCTGAGACGGACGAGGTTCTCGTGAATGCCGAGGCGAGCGCGTTGCCTCGGAGGAATATCGCGATGCGACGCGATCGCGGGATAGAGCGCCATGCTGTGGACATCGCCGAGCGAGGTTGCCGGCACGATCATTTGCAAGCGGTCGAAAAAACGGAAGATGTCTTCTTTGGCGGCGCCGGAAATCTCGAAAGACACCATCGCTCCGTACATGCCGGGAGCGAGTAAGCGCTCCGCGGTTTCGCGGTCCGGATAATCCGGCAGACCAGGGAAATAGACGCGGTCGATCTTGCGATGCGCGGCGAGATGGCGTGCGACGCCGATCGCATTCTGGTTTTGGCGTTCGACACGCAGGGGGTACGTCTTCATGCCCCGCATGGTCAGGTAACACTCGAAGGGGCCGAGAATTGGACCATAGATGCGGGAGAGAGCCCGCAAGGGTTCCAGATGCTCGGCGTCGCTGCAGACCAGGCCGCCGATGACATCCCCGTGGCCCGCGAGGTATTTCGTCGCCGAGTGAACGCTCATGTGCGCGCCGAGCTCCAGCGGGCGAACCAGGAGAGGGCTGGCGAAGGTATTGTCCACGATGAGACAGGCGCCGGCTTGCCGAGCCATCTGCGCCACCTTGTCGATGGCGCCGATGCGCAGGAGCGGATTCGAGATGGACTCCATGATGATGGCGCCGGGCTTCTCTTCGGCAACGACGGCGGCGACGCGATCGAGGTCAACGATATTCACCCAGGTGGTCGTCGTGCCAAAAGGCTCAAAAACCTGTTGCATCATCTTGACGGTGGCGCCGTAGAGCTCGTTCGCCGCGACGACGTGCTTGCGCCGGTCGAGCAGCGCGGTAGTCACGGCAATCTGCAGGGCGCTCATGCCCGAGGCGGTGGCCAGCGTGCCCGCGGCGCCTTCGAGAGCGCTCGCGGCTTCTTCGAGGGCCGCGTTGGTGGGGTTGTCGTAGCGGGAGTATGCGTAGCCTTCCACTTCATGCCCGAAGACTTTGTCGATGGTGTCGAGCTTGTCGTAGAAAAAACTCGCCGCCGCGTAGATCGGCGTGGTGACAGGAATTGGCACGCCCGCTTTGCGCTTGCGGTCGCCCGAGTGAACGGCTTTGGTATGGATCTTCATTTCCGCTTCCAGCGCACGCCGTCTTTCGTATCTTCGAGGATGACGCCCGCTTCGAGGAGTTGGTTGCGGATTTCATCGGCATGCGCAAACTGCTTGGCCTTCTTGGCGGCGCTGCGTTCGGCGACCAGTGCTTCGATGGCCGCATCGGCCAAAGCGCCATCGGCCACCTTCGGCCGGAGAACGTCGAAGATACGGTCGAAGCGAGAGAGCAGATCGAGAGCCGGGGCTTTGTTGCCGGCCAGGAAGTTGCCCTGATCGGCGAGAATGTTGGTCTCGCGAACGAACTCGAAAACGGCGGCGAGGGCTTCGGCCGTGTTGAGATCGTCGTCCAGCGAGGCTTCGAACTTCTGGAGCGCTACTTGCGCCGCCTGGGCGATCGCGGGATTCTCGCCTTCGGGCAATTTGTCCGTTTCTAAACGCAGCTTGTAGTTCCGAAGCCGCTCAATGGAAGCTTGGGCCGCCGTCATGGAATCGAGCGTGAAGTTCAACTTCTTGCGATAGGGCACGCTCATCAGAACGAAGCGTAGCGCCTCGGGCGAATAGCCCATCTCCACCAACTCGCGCAGCGTGTAGATGTTGCCGAGCGACTTCGACATCTTCTGCATGTCGACATTCAAGTGCTCACAATGCACCCAGAAGCGCGCGAAAGGTTTGCCGGTCGCCCCCTCGCTTTGGGCAATCTCATTCTCGTGGTGCGGGAAGGCCAGATCGATACCGCCTGTGTGGATGTCGAGCGTTTCGCCCAGGTATCGCATCGCCATGGCGGAGCACTCGATGTGCCAGCCCGGGCGCCCCTTGCCGTAAGGAGAATCCCAAAAGGGCTCTTCGCCTTTCCGCTCTTTCCATAACACGAAATCGCGGGCATTCTCTTTGTCGTACTCGTCCACGTCCACCCGCGCACCGGCCTGCATGCCGGAGAAATCGCTGTGGGAGAGCTTGCCATAGCCGTCAAACTTGGCAATCCGGAAATAGACGCTGCCTTCGGACTCATAAGTCATGCCGCGCTCGCGCAGGCGATCGATCAGGCCGATCATCTCCGGGATGTGTTCGGTGGCGCGGACGATCTTCTCTGGCTGCTCCATGCGCATCGTGGCCAAGTCTTCGAGGAAAAACTTCTCGTACTTCCGCGTGTACTCCGCCATGGGGACGCCCAGCTCCATCGACTTCCGGATGATCTTGTCCTCGACGTCCGTGATGTTCATGACATGCTGCATCGTGAAGCCGCGATACTGCAACCAGCGCCGCAGCGTGTCGTTAAAAGTGAAAGTGCGCAAGTTGCCGATGTGCGCGTAGTTGTAGACAGTGGGGCCGCAGGAATACATGCGCACCGTCTGGCCATCGGCAGAGACGAATTCTTCAACTTGCAAACTGAGGGTATTGAAAAGGCGAACAGCCATTGAGACTCGTGAGAATCATTTCAGTGTAGCGAAGGGCTCAGCACGTCGAGGGTTACCGAGCTCGGCAGTTCCGCGCCGCGGTAAACACGATGCGTCGCCTTCTGAAAATCCTGTTCGCGGGCTTCGAAAATGTTCGGCACGAACTTCTGCGGATTGCGATCCACGATGGGGAACCAGGTCGACTGCACTTGCACCATGATGCGATGCCCGCGCCGGAAGCTGTGGTTGATGTCGGGGAGCTTCCAGGCGACCTTCTCGGCTTTACCGGGTGTGAACGGTTTGGGCGTGGTGAAGCTTTCGCGAAAGCGCGCGCGGAAGACGTCGCCGCGTACGAGCATCTGGTAGCCGCCCATGCGAACGCCCGTGGGATTGGGCTCCGGGTCGGGGAAATCGTTAGGAAAGACATCGATCAACTTGACGACAATGTCCGCGTCGGTGCCGGTGGTGGAAAAGAAAACACTTGGCGAGACCTGCCCCGCGACGGTCAGGTCTTCATCGAGCACGTCGCTCAAGTACGTGAGTACATCTGGTCGCGTGGAGGCGTGCCGCTGGTCCATGACCATGTGTTCGCGCGTCATGCGATTGGAAATCTGCGGAACATAGGGCACGGGCTTGGCGGGATCGCTGGGGAACTCGTCAAATGCATCGCGTGAGTCTCTTGGGGCTTCAAAACCGAGCTTTCCGTTGGGATGAAAATACAGGGTCTTGGCCTTGGCGCCAGGCGGGGGCCAAGCCTCATACTTGCGCCAAACATTAGACCCGGACTCGAAGACCGTCGCCTTAGCTAATTTGGGGTCCGGCCCATCCTTCAAGACGAACTTGAAGTATGGCGCCTCCACATTTTCCTGAAACCATTCCGCAGTCTTGGCGTTGAAGGGAATGTCGCCGAGTTGTTTGCCTTCGCCGCGCGCCCACTCACCGTGGTACCAGGGGCCCATCACGATCCGGTTCGATTTTGCAAAGCCCTGCTTCTCGACATTCGCGAAGACCTGGAGCGCGCCGTAGAGGTTCTCCGCGTCGAACCAGCCGCCGATCGTCAGCACATCGGGTTGGATGTTCTTCAGGTGCGGCCGGAGATTGCGCGATTGCCAGAATTCGTCGTAGTTGGGGTGCTTGGTGATGTCGTTCCAAAAGGCGACGTTGTTCTTGAGATAACGCTCGTTGGCGTTGTACAGCGGGCCCATGTCAAGGAAGAACTTGTATCCGTCAGGGGTTTTGTGATCGTAGGGGTCGCGCTTCTGGTAAGTGGGTTCGGGGCGCGGTTGCCCAAAGACCGCAAGGAAATTGAAAGCGTGGGGCAGATAGAGCGCGCCATTGTGATGAAAGTCGTCGCCCGTGAACCAATCGGTGATGGGAGCTTGGGGACTGGCGAGCTTGTGCGCGGGGTGCGCATCGATCATGCCGGCAGCCGTGTAAAAGCCGGGATAAGAAATGCCCCAAGTGCCGACGCGGCCATTATTGTTCGGGATATTCTTAACGAGCCAATCGATGGTGTCATAGGTGTCGGTAGATTCATCGACGTCCTGCGCGCCTCGCTTGTTAGGTTTGTGCGGAGTCATGTTGATGAACACGCCTTCGCTCCAGTTCCGGCCGCGCACGTCCTGGTAAACCACGATGTAGCCTTCCTTGGCCATGGAAGCGCATGGCGCGAGATCGGTCTTGTACTGATCCGCGCCGTAGGGGGCGACGCTGTACGGCGTGCGGCTCAAGAGGATCGGATACTTTTTCGAAGTATCTTTCGGGACGTAAACGCTCGTGAAAAGCTTCTTGCCATCTCGCATGGCGATGCGGTGTTCGTACTTGGTGTAGTTGGCTTTGATGTACTCGAGACCTTGCGCTCCGCAAAGGAGCGCAGCGGCCAGAATCGCCCAGCAAATGCGCATATGGTCGATGATAGTAGCAATGCGTCCTTTCTTGCTGCTGGGGCTGGCCGCGCTGGCGCGGGCCCAAGCTGGCCTTGACTATTCGATACTCGCGAGCCGTGCGCAGAGTTTCGCCGAATCCTTGCCCAATCTGGTTTGCACCGAAGTCCTGCGACAAAGAGAAATTCGATATGAGTCGCGGCTCAAGATCCGGCCGGACGATCGAGTCCTAACCGCGCCGCCGCCCAAAATGATTGAGCGGGAGATCGTTTCCGATTTAGGCTATGCCCTCGATGGGGGAGCGAATCCGGTCTGGCGTGAAGTGCGCAAGGTGATTCGCGTGGATCAAAGGAACGTGACGCCGAAAGAGAAGGCGCGCGAACGGCTTTTGTTTGGCTTGAAATCCAATCGGGATAGAGACCGTCATCGAATGCTCGAAGAGTTTCGCAAACACGGACTGGAAATTACGGTCACAGACTACGGGCTGGTTTTGCTCTTGTTCCTTTCGACGGAATTGCGGAACTTTGAATTTCAGGCGGAGAAACAAGAGTTCATCGGAGCCGATCGAATGGATGTGTATCGCTTTCGGCGCAAGGATCGGGAAGTCACCGTGAATGTCTATGACGAGAAGAAAATTTCGCGGGCACCGCTTGAAGGCCGCCTGTGGGTGCGGCACGCAGATTCCATGCCCCGCCGGATCCAACTTTTGGCTTCTACCAAGGACGAGGGCGTCCCGATTCTCGACGATGGCACCGTCGACTACGAGCCATCGCGTTTCGGACCCTTGGTCGTGACTGGCGTACGCTTCGTGCGCTTTGTGAACGGCAGGCCAATCGCGGAGGCGGTCTATCAATACAGCAATCATCAGCGCTTTAACGCGGAGGCCGAGCTAAAGTTCGATGCCGATCCGGCGGAAAGCGAGACAAAGAAGCCTTGACGTTCATTTACCTGCATGGGTTTGCGAGTTCGCCCGCGTCGAGAAAAGCGCAGTTTTTCGCCGGGCGGCTAAGGCAGTCCGGAGTCGAGGTGGAAGTGCCCGCACTCGAGACCGAGGGGTTTGAACGCTTGACGGTGAGCGGTCAACTGCGCGTGATCGAATCCGTGGCGGCTGGGCGCGGCGTGCGTTTGATCGGATCTTCGATGGGGGGCTATCTCGCGGCGCTCTACGCGAGCCGGCACGCCGAAGTGGAGAGGCTATTGCTCTTGGCGCCCGCTTTTGGATTCGCCGAGCGCTGGCGGCTTCGCTTAGGCGAGCCGCAATTTTTGCAGTGGCGGGAAAGCGGATATCTGGAAGTGCCGCACTATGCCACGAACACGGTGCAGCGAGTAGGTTTCGGCCTGATCGCCGACGGCGTGAAGTATCCCGCCGAGCCGGATTTTCCGCAGCCCGCCCGAATCTATCACGGGATCAACGACGACGTTGTTCCCGTGCAATACTCGCGCAACTTCGCGGCGAAGCACCCCAATGCACGCTTAATCGAGAAGGACTCCGGTCATGAGCTGACCGACGTGATGAGCGAGATTTGGGATGAGACGCGCGACTTTCTGCTGAGCGACACGCTAGAAAGCGAAACGGACGCCCAACTGAATTAGCCGCTGATCGATCGCGCCGGTCCAGGCATAGGTAGGCTGCGCGGTGATGACGCCAGCGGCGTTCACCGTGGCAGTCGTGTTCACGCCCGTAACGTTGGTGCGATTGAAGACGTTGGTCGTCTCGACAAGGAACTCCGCGCGGTAACGCTCGCGGATTGGGAATACCCGGGTGTAGCGTAGATCCAGGCCGACGGTCGCGGGACCGCGATAGGTATTGCGGCCAATGAAGAGCGGCCGCTGAAATGTGGCCGCCGTCGATTGATCGCCATTGAGAATCAAATTGGAACCGATATTGAAAACATCCCCGGAGATCGCGGTAAGCGTAAAGCCCAAGACGTTGTTCTTCAGAAAGTAATTGCTTGATTGCGGCCGGTAGACGCCGCTCGCTTGCAAGCTGTGACGCCGGTCGGTTAACGAGTTGCCCTTGTCGCGGCGACGGTTCGAGGGATCAGACAGCAGAAAATTGGCCGAGTCGATATTGTTCTGTTCCGGAGCGTCGTCGGTCGCATGGCTCCAGGTGTAACTGGCGAAGGCTTCAAAGCCCGCGCCAAGACGACGGTTCATCGTGAGCGTGCCGCCGGAGTACGTGGATTGTCCGGAACTCTCGGCCATGAGGATATTGTTGAAGCGGGTATCGACACGCTGCCCGGCCGCGGAAATCCAAGTGGGTCTGCCATCGGCGAGGAAATTGCCGGTCTGCAGAATGTTCACGTTGCGATAAATCGGCAAGCGATTGCCGCGCGTGAAGAGATAGGTTGCGGTCACGGCCGTCTTCGCGGTCAGTTGGCGCGTCACGCTCAGGTTCAAATTCGCCGAGTAGAGGTTCGCGAAATCCGGTGAGATCGTATCGATGCTTTGGATCGGCAAATTGAAGCCGGTGGGTACGCCCGTCAGGACTTGCGGGAAGTTCGGCGTGACGGCGGGATTGGTGACGTTGAAGAATGCCGGTGAGCCATTGTTGATTAGCGCCCGACGGTATACGTCGGTCTGCGGCGGATCGTAGAACATACCGGCGCTGGCACGCACGACGGTCTTCTGTTCCTTGCCGAGCGCCCAAGCCAAGCCCAGGCGCGGCGCGAAATTGTTGCGGTCGGTTCGGAAGTTCTGGCTCGCCGCGAATTGTGACGTGGAATTGGCGGTGGGCATTTGGTACACGTCATAACGCAAGCCATAGGTCAGCGTGATGTGCGGCCGGGGTTTATAAGAATCTTGCGCGTAGAGACTCCAGAAGAAAGAGTTGTAGAGGACCGTGGGGTTCCCAATGCTCTGCGTGAAATTGTTGTAGCTGCGCGGATTTACGCCGTTACGGGCATCCAGGTACGCCTGCACATTCGGGAAGGTGTAACGCGCGAACACGTTCTGCGAATTCTGGTCGAGGATATGCCGGCCCGCGAAGCCAAACTTATACGAGTGGCGGCCCGAGTTGACGCTCAGGTTGTTGTTGTATTCCGGCGTTTTCTCGATGTAGTTGAAGCCGGTGTTGTCGGGACCTCCAAATTCGATCACGCCCGAGATGTTGATCGCGGGGCCCTCGCCGGAAGCGGCAAAGCGGTTCTGCTGTTGCGCGCGGTAGGGCGTTTGAAAGCGGAACTCGTTCACGATGTTGGGCGAAAGAATCGAAATCAACTGCGCGGCGCCAACGTAGCTGCGATCGACGAAGTTGTATGTGCGCGAGACGACACGAATGCCGCCGCCGTTATTATACGGGGAATCGTTGCGGTGTCCGTTGAAACGCAAGCTGAGACGGTGATTGGTGCTGATCTGCCAGTCCGTCTTCGCCATGAAGAACTGCACGTTCTGCGTGAACGGAATCGCATTCGCGTAGTCCGCGGGGAGACTGAGCTGCGTCAAGACGGCGGGCGAGACGGCGACCACGCTCGGCAAGTCCCGCTTCACGCGTTCCCAAGCGCCGTAGAAGAACAACTTGTCGCGGACGATGCGCCCGCCGCCGTTGGCGTAAACGCTATCGACATTTGTCTGCGGCGTCGCCACGCCTTCCCGCAGCAGCGCGGGCCGCGCGCTGAAATCAGTGCGGCGAAACAGGTAGGCGGCTTCGCCGTGATAGTCGTTCGATCCGGATTTCGTGATCGTGTTGAACACCGTGCCCACGGTATTGCCAAACTCGGGCGCGAAGCCGTTGGACACGGATTGGATTTCCTCGACGAAGGTATTCGAGATTGGAATCAGGCGGATCCCGACGCGATCGCTTTGCACGTTGTTGCCGCCATCGAGCTGGTAGTTGATGCGGCCGTTAAATCCGTTGGCGTTGATCTTGCGCGGCACGCCAAATTCAGTATTGGCGCGGCCTGTCACATTCGGCTGGTAAAAGATGAAGTTGTACGGGTTGCGGCTGACCAGCGGGAGGTTCGCGACTTGATTCGAGGACAACGTTGCGCCTATATCGGTGCGTCCTGGTTCGGTCACGGGCGCCGCGGCGGAGACCACAAGTTCGGTCGCGGTCGTCTGCACGCCGAGTTCGAAATCCACCGTCGCGGTGGCGCCGGCATTGATCTCAATCCCGGTCTTCTTCAGAGCGGTGAAGCCTTTTGCGCTCGCTGTCACTTCGTACTGTCCGCGCGGGATGATCGAGAAGCGATAGTATCCGGCTTCGTTGGTTTCCGCTTTGCGCTCGAGGCCGGTATTTGTATTGCGAGCGGAGACGGCAGCGTTAGCCAGCACCGCGCCGCTGGCATCCCGAACCACGCCCTCAATTTGTCCGTCAATTGCCGCCGCCTGTGGGAACAGGGGCAAAGAAACAGCAAAGCACAGGAAAATTCCAAGTTTCATATCGATTACCAAGACCCGCCTTTCAGGGTAGGATGATTCTCGCCGCCCCAAGGATACAGGTAAGTCCAGCACCAGACCCGGCAATCGTCAAAATCGAGGGCGGTACAGACAATGCGACAGTATTCATGAGGCTCGGGGTCATCCGGGTGGCATCCCTCGTAGCGATCCAGCCAATCCAGGATCTCCGCGACGCGCTCGGGGTCGTCGGGCAGGCGCCACAGTTCTCCCTTGACGAAATCGTGCGGACCCGTGGCGGGCAGAAGCGCGGGATAGGCGCCGAGGTCGATCAAGCGCCCCGCAAGTCGCGCCTCGCCGGCCCAGAAACAATCCTGCTCGAGACGCGCCGCCTGCGGCGAGCGCTTGCGCTTGAGCGTCCCGTAAACGAAAAGATGGGTGACGGAATTGCCTCTCACTCCTTCTCCTCGCCGCTATCCGGCAGTCCCATCTGGCTCAAGCGATAGCGGAGGGCATTTCGAGTGATACCCAGTAAGCGAGCGGCCTGGCTCTTGTTGCCTTGCGAGCGGCGCAGCGCCTCGCGCAACACCGCTTGTTCGAACTCGTCGAGCGTCATATTGGGCGGCAGGAACACCCCGCCATCCTTGGAGGCGCCTCGCGCTGGCGCGAGATCGATGCGGATATCGCCTGCGCTCAATGCCGCCTGAGGCGCGAGCAACAAGCTTCGCTCGATTACGTTCTCGAGTTCCCGTACATTCCCCGGCCAAGAGTGCGCCAGCAATTTTTCGAGCGCGTCGGGCTTCAAGGTCTGCTTGCCGCCGCCGAATTTTTCGACGAAATGCTGGCTGAGCGGCACGATGTCTTCCGGACGCTCGCGCAAGGGCGGCACGTTGATGGGGAGCACGTTCAGCCGGTAGTAGAGGTCTTCGCGAAAGCGCCGCTGCTCGAGCGCGGCGCGCAAGTCGGCATTGGTCGCGGCAATCACCCGCACATCGATCTGCCGGGTGCGGTTGCTGCCCAAGCGCTCGAACTCCCGCTCCTGCAAAACCCGGAGCAGCTTCACCTGCGTGGCGAGCGGCACGTCGCCAATTTCGTCAAGAAAAACCGTGCCGCCATCGGCCTGTTCAAACTTGCCGGGCTTCGACAAACTCGCGCCGGTGAAGGCGCCCTTCTCGTAACCGAAGAGCTCACTTTCCATTAGGTTCTCGGGAAGCGCCGAGCAATTGATCTTAACGAGCGGCATCGAGCGTCGCGGCGAGTGCCAATGAATCGCGCGGGCCACCATGTCCTTGCCGACGCCCGACTCTCCGCAGATCAGGATTGTACTCCGGCTCGGGGCGGCGCGTTCCACCAGGCGAAAGACTTCTTGCATTCCGGGGCTGCGGCCAATCAGATTGTGGAACTGATATCGCTGGTCCAGTTCCGCCTTGAGCTGGCGGTTCTCGCCGATTAACTGCCGCAGTTTGGCGGCCTTGGCGACGACCGCGCTCAAATGGTCCAGCGCGAATGGCTTCTGCAAGAAATCGAGCGCTCCGTGCTGCATGGCTTCGACGGCCGTTTCGATACTGCCAAAAGCCGTCATCATGACGACGGGGACTTCCTGATTCGCGGCGCGAATGCGCTCAAGGAGCGTTAAACCGTCCATGCCGGGCAGCTTCAAATCGCTCAACACGAGATCGGCTTCCCCGGCTTCCGGCAGCGCCTCCTCCGCGCTGCCCTTGGCCAATACTTCATGACCCTCAGCTTCGAGGTGCAGCGAGACGACACGCCGCAGTTTCTCTTCGTCTTCAATCAGCAGTATGCGCATTATTCGGCTTCCGTCCGGCGGGGAAGCCACACGCGAAAGGTAGCTCCCTCGCCGGGATTCGATTCTACAAAGATGCGGCCGCGGTGCTCGTCCACGATCTTGGAGACGATGGCCAGGCCCAATCCGGTTCCCTCGGCCTTCGTCGTGAAGAAGGGATTGAAGATCACTTGACGGTTCTGTTCGGGGATTCCCGCGCCACGATCGGCGACGGCCAGTTCTACGCCGCCTTCGGCCTCGCGTGTGGATACAGTGACAGCGGAATCCTCGGGGCTCGCGTCGATCGCATTGGCCAGGAGGTTCGCCAGGAGTTGTTCAATCCATTGGGCATCGATCGGAATCTCAACCAGCTCCGGCGCATCCTGCCGGTATATTGTCACCTTCTTCGAACGCGCGCGTGCCTCCACTTGACGAACCGCACGGTCCACGATTTCGCGGAGATCCACTAGGGCTACCTGCAGACGGAAAGGCTTCGCGAAATCCAGAAAGCGCTTTACGAGTTCGTTTGTGCGGTCCACTTCGACGCCGATATAGCCGGCGAGTTCCTGGCTTAGCGCATCGTCCTTACCCAGCCGCTTGCCCAGTAGTTCCGCGCTCGACCGAATGGTGCCGAGCGGATTCCTCAGTTCGTGCGCCAAGCCCGCCGTTAGCTGACCGAGCGCGGCCAGACGCTCACTCCGCTGCGCCTCCTCCTGCGCGGCGACCAGATTCCGATTGGCCTGCTTGAGCTCGACCGCCAGCGCCTGGTATCGCTCCACGGCTTCCCGCGTGCTGCGCGCGAGTTGGAAAGTCAGAAAGGCCGCCAGGAACAAGAACAGAATCCGGAACGTGATTTCCTGCTGTTGATCGGGGGGCACCACATACCGCTCAAAATCGAGATAGAGGAGGAAGCTGAGGTAGCTTGCCCCGGTGAGCGCGGTCAACACGAAGGTGCCGAGGGCCTCAAATAGTGTCGCCGCCGTAACCACAGGCAAGAGCAGAATCAAGTAGTAGCTCGAGGTGATGCCGCCCGTCACGCCGATGAGCAAGTATGCAAAGGTCAGTCGCGCGAGCACGCTCACGAGTCGTCCAGTGCTCGATTCCCGAAAATAGGCGACCCGCGGCTCAACGAGTTCGAAGAGAGCCGCGACGACAAGTAGCTGAACCTCCGCTGGATTCACAATGGGCGAGGCGAAGTGCAACGCCAAAAACAGCGCTACCCAAAGGGCATCCCGCACGCGCGGCCGCCAAGTGCTTTCACGGGTCAACGTATATCTATTTTGCCTTCAATATCAGGCATTTAGGGGTTACCAGCGTTCAAGATGCCGCGATTGGCCGGCGCAGGCCTCTAGAAACGTTGCCATGAAACCCTTTGTGGAATCGAGACAAATTGCCGCGCTCAGCGCGGAGTTTGGCCCCCAGGCGCAAGCGCTCTTGTCAGCTTGCGAACGGCGTGGGGTCATCTTGAAGCCCTTTTACACACTGCGCGGCCCAGGAGTGCAAGCGAAGCTCTGGTGCCAGAGCCGAAGCGCCGGTCAAATCATTCGCTACGCAGAACACTTGCGCGCCGAGGGCGCCCCGTGGGTGGCAAACTTGCTTGACGTGCGCTGGGCCAAGAGCGGTCCGTCCGTCACGAATGCGGCGCCAGGGCTCTCCTGGCATCAGTGGGGTGAGGCCATCGATTGTTTCGTTCAAGGCAGCGACGGCAAAGCAGTGTGGAACGCAAGGCACGCGGGCTACAAAGTTTACGCCGAAGAGGCGAAGAAACTCTGTCTGGAACCCGGGGCGATGTGGAGAAAACTTCCCGACGCCGTCCATGTCCAGCTCAGAATGCCAAGCTCGCCGCTCGCCGCGGGATGCTCCTGGCCGGAGATCGACGCTGTGATGCGTGGCCGCTTCGGCGCGAGCGACTGAATCCCTTAGTCTTCGAAATGGTTCACCGTCGTGAAGCAACTGCGGAAGGCGTGGTCCAACACGTCTTCCGTGAGTTCCCAAGGTCGATTCTCGAATCGAATGATATCGACGGCGTGCGTGATGACATCGCGCGGGTGGCAGCGGCGCATCTTCTTTTTGCCATTGCGGTAATACTTGGTGAGAAATTTGCCGACCAGGTTCCCGCTAAAGGTCAGATTCTGAGTCCGGCAGAACTGTTCAAAGATCTCAGCGAATTCCGCTTCGCTCGGACTCCCAAGGAACATCTTGTATTGAATGCGGCGCAGGAAGGCCTCGTCGCCCAACTGGTCCGGATTCAGGTTCGTCGAGAACACGAGGAAGCATTCAAACGGGACCGTGATTTTGCCGCCCTGCTGGAAGTTCAGATAGTCGATCTTGCGTTCCATCGGCACGATCCAGCGGTTCAATACTTCGGCCGGCGAGACCCGCTGGCGCCCGAAGTCGTCGATCAGATAGATGCCATTATTGGCCTTCAACTGGAAGGGTGCGTCATAGACCCGGGAGCTACTGTTGAAGCTCAAGTCGAGTTGCGCGAGCGAAAGTTCGCCGCCGGTTGTGATGAAGGGCCGCTTGGAGCGGAAGTAGCGCTTGTCGTAGGTGTAGTCGCTTTCCACCGCCGAGGCGAGCACGGAGAGGCTGTCCACTGGGTGATCGAGCGGCTGATGGTAAATCGGATCGTAGATCTGAATAATCTGGCCCTGGCACTCAATGGCGTAGGGAATGTAGATCGGGGTCGTATTGATGTTGAAGAGCGCTTCGGCGATGAAGGTCTTACCGTTGCCGGGCTGGCCGTAAATCAAGAAGCTCTTGCCGGAGTTCACCGCGGGGCCGATCTGATTCAGGATCTCGTCGCTCACCACCATGTGTCTGTATGCGGCGTCGAGCGCTTCCTTGGTCAACCAGCCGCGCTCCAGTCGCTGTAGACGCACCAGTTCGCTGTACTCAGCCAAGCTGACCGGCGCCGCGCCCGCATAGCTATTGATCTCGAGATACTGCTGCGCCAGCTTGCGGCCGGCTTCGCTCAACGCGAATACGCTCGAAATGTTGCCCATGCCCATGGATCGCTTCGCGGAGATGATGTGATTGCGCTTGAGCGTGTCCATGAGGCTCTCAATCACGCTGTACTTGAAACCCAAACTCAAGGCGATTTCGCGACCCATTGCCTCGCCCTTAAAGTAAAGTTGCTTGACGATAAGCTGCTCGACCGTCGCCTCGGTGATTCCGGTTTCGGCCATCGTCTCCGGCGGCGCGGGCGTGGGCAGACCGTCGTTCTTCAATTCAGGCTGCGTGCCGATCGGCAGAACGAAGGCCTGGGAATCCTGCAGCGGCTCCTCCAGAACCTGGGTAGCGGGCTCCGGGGGCGGGGGCAGGAACGTATAAGACTGTGAATCTTCGTGCATGGGGACGTTTTCCGCTATCGCTGTCG